>Ga0210017_1002795_pt1 | contig 14840 bp, 11 predicted proteins | sample CryGeyCG2014_020_FD_183966 | JGI IMG/M metagenome (GOLD analysis project Ga0210017, IMG submission 183966) | Groundwater microbial communities from aquifer - Crystal Geyser CG08_land_8/20/14_0.20 (SPAdes) (version 2) | ecosystem: Environmental > Aquatic > Deep subsurface > Groundwater | place... | reverse complement strand
TCTTACTGGTTTCCGGACAGCTTTAACCCGAACTTTGAATGATTATGCCAGAAAGAATGGCTTTTTAAAAGAAAAAGATGAAAATTTCAGCGGCAGTGATGTCAAGGAAGGACTGGTAGCTGCTGTTTCGGTTAAATTAAAAGAACCTCAATTTGAAGGTCAAACCAAGGCAAAATTAGGGAATCCAGAAGCGAAAACTGCCGTTGAAGGTATTCTTTCGGAGGGTTTAGCTGAATTTTTGGAAAAAAATCCTCAAGATGCCAAAGAGATTATAGAAAACTGTTTATTGTCAGCCAGAGCCAGAGAAGCTGCTAGAGCAGCCAGAACTACTGTCTTAAGAAAGGGGATTTTGGAAGGTTTAACTTTACCCGGAAAATTGGCTGATTGTTCTTCAAGAAATCCCCAAGAATCCGAACTTTACATTGTTGAAGGCGATAGCGCAGGAGGGTGTTGGAGCGGAGATACTAAGGTTGCCTTGGTTGATGGACGCAATCTCTCTTTTAAAGAATTAGTTGAAGAAGATAAACAAGGCAAGAAGAATTTTTGTTATACGATGCGTAACGATGGACATATTGGTATCGCTCCAATATTAAATCCGAGAATAACTAAAAAAAATGCAGAGGTTATCAAAATTATTTTGGACACTGGGGACGAACTCGTATGTACCCCCGATCATTTATTCAGATTAGTTGACGGCACTTATACTCCTGCTATCAAATTGACTCCTCAATGTAGTCTTGCTCCTCTTTATAGAAAATTGTCAAAGAGGCGAGGGAAGTATGGTTTAGATGGTTATGAAATGGCCTTTGATCCGAAGGCTAAGAAATGGATGTATACTCATATATTAGCTGATATATTTAATCTTGCGAATGGTATTTATTCAGCTTCTAATGGAAAACACCGTCATCACGAAGATTTTAATAAATTAAATAATAATCCAACCAATATACGACGATTCTCTTATAAGCAACATATGAATTTCCATTATGATTATATAGAACATACTCTTCGTCGCCCTGACGTAGTGAAAAAATCAATCGCAACGAGACAGACAAAAGAATACCGTAAGAAGGTTAGTAAAATGATGACTACTCCTAAAATGAGAAAAATGCTAAGCGAAAGGGCTAAAAAACAATGGCAAAATAGAGAACTTTTAGAGTGGAGAAAAGAAAAGACCAAAGAACAATGGACACCAGAATTTAGAACCAAAAGAAAAAAGACATATAATCAAACATATTTGAATAAAGCATTAAAAGTTTTAAAAGATATTTATGAAAAGGAAAATATTCTTGATGAGGAAATTTATAACAAAATAAGAAAGAATGCTCATGATAAGAGTTTAATCAAACTTGAAACAATTTGCCGAAGATTTTTTGGAGGGAATGAAAAGAAATTAAAAGAAGCAGTAAATAATTTTAATCATAAAGTTAAAAAAATAGTTAAAATTAAGGCAAGAATGGATGTTTTTGATTTAGAGGTAGGACAAACTCACAATTTTGCCTTGGCATCAGGTGTTTTTGTCCACAATAGTGGGAAAATGGCAAGAGATAGAAGATTCCAAGCTATCTTACCTTTGAAAGGAAAAATCTTAAATACGGAAAGAGCCCGGCTCGATAAAATTTTAGCTTCAAATGAAATCAAATCTTTAATCATTGCTTTAGGTACAGCTATTGCTCAAGATTTTGATATCAATAAGTTAAGATACCAGCGGGTTATTATAATGACTGACGCAGATTCTGATGGTGCTCATATTCGTACGCTTCTTTTAACTCTATTTTTCCGCTATTTTCGAGAAATAATTGAACGAGGATATCTTTATATTGCCCAACCTCCTCTTTATAAAATTCAGTCGGGCAAGAAAATAGAATATGCTTATACTGAAGCTGACAAAGAAGAAATTTTATCTTCTTTTAAAAAACCTTCCAAAACTCCTTTAAAGGAAAAAAAGAAATTGATAATCGAAGAAGAGGAGAAAATTGAAAAAGAAAAAGTCCAATCAGTTTCTATCCAGAGATACAAAGGTTTGGGAGAGATGAACCCTCCGGAGTTATGGGAAACGACGATGAACCCCGGGAACAGGATATTGTTACAAGTGACAATTGAAGTTGCCAAAGAAGCTGACCATATCTTTGACGTTTTAATGGGCAAAGAAGTTTTTCCGAGAAAAAAGTTTATTCAGGTCCACGCCAAAAAAGTCAGGAATTTAGATATTTAGAATCGTATAACTTGGAGCATGTAACCTGTAACCCAAGAAAAGTTTCAATTACCCTTGGGTTATATGTTACAAGTTACACGTTACATGATTTGGTCTTGACAAAGGCTGTTACCGGGTCTAATCTAAAGTTAGAGCCCGACGAGGGCTTTTTTAAGGGCTTTGTCTAAATTTTCGAGTGCGAAGCACGATGAAAATTTAGGAACAAAACCTTAACCCCGCCCCTATTTTGCCACCCAGTTCTTTGGCGGCGCACGGTGGGCGAATAGCCCAGTCGAGCACATAAAGCATTATGTGCTCGACAACACTATTCGTGTTGAGTGCGCCGCGAGAGTTAAACTTACGTAAGTTAGTGTAACTTCTTTACTTCCTAATTGGGACGCAAAATAGGGGCGGGGTGTAAGAACTTGTAACGCTCCTGAGCACATAAATGTGTTCACTCGCTAACAATTTCTAACATGGCTGATATTTTCTTGCCCCGTTAGAAATTTTGGATATCAAACACAAATTTCCAACAGGGTAACTTTTAGAGAAAAATTCATGGTAATTTCTAACGGGGTGAAAAAAATCAAAACTTTCTTCAAAGAGGTATTCACTGAAGGTAAAAAAGTGGATTGGCCTCAAAGGAAAGAAACTTTTAATCATACCCTGATTGTTATCGGGATATCTTTAGGAGTTGCTTTATTTTTGGGAATTTTAGATTTTATCTTTTTAAAAATTTTAGGAGAATTTTTCTTTTAAGCTGTAACATCCCCTATACCACTATGCCAAAACAAAAAGTTCAACAAGGAAAAAACTGGTATATTATTCACACCTATCCCGGAGAAGAAGAGGCAGTTGGTCGAAATTTGCGTCAGAGGATAGAAAATTTAGGTATGGAAGATAAAATTTTTAATGTTATTGTTCCCAAAGAAAAGAAAATTAAAATCAAAAACGGCAGAAGAAGAATTATTGAAGAAAGAATTTATCCGGGCTATATTTTTGTTGAAATGATAGTTACTGATGATTCTTGGTATGTAGTCAGAAATACTCCAAGGGTAACCGGTTTTATTGGAGCAGGGACTACTCCTATCCCTGTTTCTTCAAAAGAAATAGAAATTTTGAAAAAAAGAATGGGTATAGAAGTTCCTCAATACAAAATTGATATTACCCCGGGAACTTTGATTAAGGTTACTGACGGGCCTTTTAAAGATTTTGAGGGTAAAGTTTCTGAAATAGACGAAGAGAAAGGTAAGTTAAAGGTACTGGTAAATATTTTTGGTCGAGATACTCCGATTGAAATTGATTCTTTACAGGTTAAAAAGTTGTAATTTATGAAAAAAGTAAAAGCGATAGTCAAACTTCATATCCTTGCAGGTAAAGCAACTCCCGCTCCTCCGGTTGGACCAGTTTTAGCCCAACACGGAATAAATATTGGGGATTTTTGCCAAAGATTTAATGATAAATCAAAAGACCAGGAAGGTTTTACCATTCCGGTTGAAATTACAATCTATGAAGACAGAACTTTTGAGTTTCGCTTAAAAACCCCTTTAACATCAGAGCTCTTGAAGAAAGCAGCCGGAATAGAAAAGGGTTCAGGAACTCCGAATATAAAAAAAGTTGGCAAAATTACTAAAACTCAATTAAGGGAAATCGCCAAAAAGAAAATGGCTGATTTGAATGCTAAAGACATTGAGCAGGCAATGAAAATTATTGAGGGCACAGCGAAGAATATGGGAATTGAAGTAAAATGACTAATTAACCTAATTTCTAATTGACCTAATCAATGACCAATGTCTAATGACCAATGACCAAATAATTATTTTAGACATTAGACATTTAGGAATTGGGATTTGATTAGAAATTAGATATTAGAAATTAGAAATTTTAATAATGAGGCCATCTAAAAAAGAACATTATTTAAATATTGCCCGAGAGGTAGCCCAAAGAAGTACTTGTTTTCGGAGAAAATTCGGAGCAATAATTGTCAAAGATGATGTTATTGTCGCCACTGGTTATGTTGGGGCGCCAAGAAAAACTCAGGATTGTTTTGAGAGAGGTGAATGTTTGAGGGATAAAATGGGAACTCCTCACGGTCAAAGATATGAGCTTTGCCGTTCGGTTCATGCTGAGCAAAATTGTGTCTCAGAAAATTCGCTCACTATTCTTCCAACAGGAGAAATTGAGAAAATAAAAAAAGTTCATTCTCCTCTTTTAGCTTTAAATACAGCGAATTTTAAAATTCAGTCCTCTAAAGGAGAAAGATTTGAGGAAGATAAAAAAGAAATAATTAAAATTACTACTATTGGTAATCATGAAATTGAGGTTTCGCCAGACCATCTGATGTTTGTTGCCGATAAGTCAAAGATTTTAAAAACTAAAAAAGCTAAAGATTTGACCTCAGATGACTTACTTCCTTTTGCTGCTAAAATATTAGTGAAAGGTAATTCTCAACTTTTGCCAGAAATTTCTTTTAATACATATCGTTTAACCAAGAAAGGAAGAGAAATTTTCCAAAAATATTTAAGAGAAATCGGTTGGCAAAAATTAGCTGATGAATGCGGGTTTTCAATTATAGTCATAGCCAGATTAAGAAAAGGAAAAGGTATTGAGAAGAAAAATAAAGAGAAAATTTTGAGATTTTACCCAAGACTTGCCTCATTCTTTGAAGGCTTAAACTTTCATAAAATAAAAATTCCTCGAAAGACAAGTCCTGATTTTTGCCAAATTGCTGGATATTTTTTAGGGGATGGGAGTCTTTCTAAGAATTTTGTTGCTTTGTATGACGAGAGTAGAGAAACCTTAAGAGTTTACCAAAACTTAGCTAAAAAAGTATTTCATACTAAGAATAATATTAGAAAGGCTTCGGATAGAGATGAATGGATTTTATATTTATGCTCCTATAGATTATGGTCTCTTTTTTTAAAACTTAATTTTGGCAAGAGAGAGAGTAGACAAATTCCCTCTATCTTTTATAAAGTAGATAATACTTCTTTGGCGGGGTTTTTAAGAGGATATTTTGATGCTGAGGGTACAGTAGGAGAAAGAGCAGTTCACTTATCGAGTCAAAGAAAAGAATTATTAGAGATAGTCAGATTACTTCTTTTAAGGTTTGGAATATTTTCAAGTATTTATAGGATTAAAAGAAAAAAGGAACAGAAGAATTTTAAATTTCAAGGCTATAAAAATAACCCTTATTTTTCTTTAGAAATAACTGGCAGTGATTTGGATGACTTTATTAGGAAAATAGGATTTAGCCATCCACAAAAGTTAAAAAAAATAAAAAATTTAGCTCTTCAAAGAAAAAACCAAAAGAAATATTCTTTTAGTAAACTTTATTTTAAACAATGGTTTAGAGGAAATTTCCCCACTAGATATTTTCCTTTATTGAGAGATTATCGGACTGAAGTAATTTCGAAAGACTCGGCAAAAAAAATATTAAGAAGATTTGAGAGATTCGGTTATAACCAAAAGAATCTTTTTAGACTTAAAAATCTAGTTGAAAATCTCGTTTTTTTAAAAATTAAAAAGATTAAAAAAATACGAAAGCAAACGAGAATGATAGATTATTTTGTGCCTAAATATAATTCATTTTTAGTAAATGGATTTATAGTTCACAACTGTATTATTAATGCCGCCAGAACTGGAGTAAGTTTATTAACTGGCGATATGTATATTTGGGGAGAAGATGGAAAGGGCAATCGGATAAATACCTCCCCTTGTTTTATTTGTAAAAAGATGATTATAAATGCCGGTTTAAACAGGGTTATTTGTTCAACCAAAAACGGAGGAATGAAAACATTTAACATTCAAGATTGGGTCAAGGACTGGCAAGAAAAAGATATTTTAGACGACAAAGACCAATACGGCAACGATTAAAATTTTAGAAAATAACTTAAAACTCCTGATTATTTGACAGGGGTTTTTATTTTTGATAGTTTGAGTTTAGCTCTTTTAAAGCAAGGAAAAACAGATTGAAAACAATAATTTAAGCGAGATTTATTTTGAGAGGAGAATAAAAATGATTGTTCGGGTAGAGAAAATCAGAGAAGACGCTAAAATTCCTCAACGAGCGTCAAATCAGGCAGTGGGCTATGATGTCTGGTCTTCGATGGTCTTGGACAAAATAACCAAAGAACCAATCCAGGAATTACCAATAGAAATTGCCCCCAGCAAAAGCGCCCTGATTGGCATCGGGGTCCGGTTTGCTGTGCCGTTTCCAATCCAGTGTGAAGTTAGGCCAAGGAGTGGCTTGGCCAGTAAACACGATATTGAATTAAGTAACAGTCCCGGAACTGTCGACCCAGATTTTAGAGGGGAAATAGGAGTTTTACTGAGAAATCGCGGGGAGAATCCTTTTACAGTAACTAAAGAAATGCGGATAGCTCAATTGATTTTCTCAAGAGTAACCATTCCGGTTCTGGAAGAAGTTGAGAAGTTACCCGTGACCATCAGGGGAGCAGGTGGTTTTGGTTCTACCGGACTCTTTGAAATAAAAGAAGGGACAATAGTTTATCAAAAAGAAATTGAAGAGATGGACCGGTTTTATATGAATATTGTTTTAGCCGTGGCAGAACGTTCAAACTGTATGCGGGGAGTAAAGAAAAATAATGAAGGAAAATATGAAAAGGATGAAAATGGCAAATATATCGGACAGAGCCGTAAGTTTGGCTGTATAATAGTCAAGGATGATAACATCCTTTTCATGGGTTTTAATGCCCAAGTACGAGGCTCTTCCCTCTGCTCGGAGATAGGATGTTTAAGAGAAGCCGAGAACATTCCTTCAGGGACAAAAATAGAGAGGTGTCGGGCTGTTCATGCCGAGATGATGGCCATTTCTAAAATGCTGGCTTCCGGTGTAGGTACTTCAACTTTCGGAGCTACTGTTTATGTAAATGCGGAACCCTGCGAGATTTGCGCCAAACTCATTGTCATGATGGGAATAGAGACATTGGTGGTCTTAAAAGGAGTTTATCCAACCAATGGTCTGAAAATAGTCCAAGAAGGAGGGGTTAATGTAAGATATATCACAACATAAATAATTTTAAGGAGGAAAAAAAATGGCTAAATTATTGTTCAGAGAAGGTGGCTTTCGGATTTTGTCTGATGATGTAGGCAGGTTGCAAGTCAAAGAGATGAATCAGCTTATTAAGACAGCCGGCACAACCTGTTATCAAACGAGAGAAACCAGCAAAAAAACCCCTGAAGAATTCATTCAAATGCTCCAGAAGAGGGGTCATCATGCTATGTTGGAACATAGCTGGTATACTTTCTTGATTGGTAACACTTCTCCAAAAGTGGTTTCAAACCTCTTTCAGGCTAATAGTCTTTTCTGTATCACCTTGAGAGATAATGGTTTTTTGGTTTCTGGTAATTCTCGTATTTTTAATGAGGCATATCTCAAGAAAAGAGACATTGTTACAGGGATGCTTCTTTCAATTTTAAATAAAGAAAACCCTGTTCTTTTTCCCTTACCAAAAGAAGGGTTTGAGATTACTTCACTCTTAAAAATAACTAGAAATCCAAAACTGCAGACGAAAGATGAAGTTCTTACCCACAGGGCAATGACCGTTGAGTTCAATAATCACTCCAGGGGTTTTACCCACGAAACAGTCAGAAGCCGAAGCGGAGACGAAAAGGTTACGAGCTATGCCCAGGAGTCAACCCGGTATGTGGATTACTCCAAAGGTGAAGTTGATCTGGAAAAATTCCAGATGAAATTTATCCTGCCTTATAATGACGTTTTTGATTTCAATCAAAAAATAAGTTTCAGCGTTGATGGCAGAGAATATTCTCTCACCCCTCAAGAATTCACCGATTTAATGGAAGGATGGTACAGGGCTTTGCGAAAGAGCGGACTCCGGCCCGAAGAAGCTCGTCAGTGGCTGCCCATTGGTATCAAATCGCAGATAGTTCAGACCTATAATCTCCGGGAGTGGCGTCACTGGTTCAAAATTCGCTCCGGGACTGCTGCTCATCCGGAAATCAGATTTTCCTGTTGCCATCTTCTTTGGGAAACTCAGCGTCGGATTCCCGGTGTCTTTGATGATTTTGAATTTAAAGTCAAAGAAGATGGCTCTGAATACGCGGTTTATATCGGAGAAGATTATTCTTTAGTTTGAGGTCCAAACTAAAAAAAAGCTTCTGTAATTGATTTCGCAGGAGCTTTTTATAATTAAAATTAAAAGGTCAACAGTGTCGGAATTTAAGCACTATTGACCTCTCTGAAAGGAGATGGAAGAAGATGTAAGTTGAGCATCCGGCAGGCTTAAGCTTGTTTCTGTCTTTTTATTGTCCAATGGATGAGCTCACTCCAATGGATAAGCTCATTTTTGCCTTTTCATTGCCCCTCTGTTGGGGATACCGGCTTACGTCTTCTTTTTTCTCTCTTCACCGCGCAGGCTGCCACGCTCTCGCATCTCGGCGCGTTTTCTGACGGCGTCACCAACAGATTTTAAAAATTAGCAAATAATTTTTCAAACTTCTAATTTCATTTTAAAATACCATCCAACTTTGTCAAGTGAAATTTTGCCAAGTTAAAATTTATGATATAATAAACTAAGTTTATGGAAAAAAGTCCTTATCCTGGAAAATTCATTGTTTTAGAAGGATTGGATGGGGCAGGTCAGTCAACCCAGACGGAAATTTTAGCTGGTTTCTTGAAAGAAAAGGGCTACAGAGTTTTAAAAACAAAAGAACCAACAGGGAAATCCGAAGCTGGAAAACTAATCAGGAAAATTTTAGACAAGAAAGAAAATTTATCACCAAAAAAACTTCAGGAATTATTCAGTCAGGACCGTAAATGGCATCTCCGCAATATAGTTATTCCTGCCTTAAAAGAAGGTAAAATAGTAATTTCTGACAGATATTTTTTTTCTTCTTTCAGCTATGGTTGGGCAGAAGGTTTAAGTTTAGAAAAATTGATTAAATTAAATGATAAATTTTTGTTGCCCGATTTAGTTTTTTTTCTTGATGTGGAACCCCGAATTTGCCTGAGAAGAATCAAAAAAAGGGGGAGAGGAAGAACTCTTTTCGAAAAACAAGAAAAGCTGGAGAAGGTTTATCAAAATTATAAAAGAATTATAAAAAAATTTAAAAATCTTACCAAAATTTATTCCATTTCAGGTAAAAGGTCAATCAAAAAAGTTTCTGAAGACATGAAGAAAATAATTTTTTCAAAATTATGACAAAAAAATTTAATCCAGCAAAAATTATTGACCAGACAAACATAAAAAGTTCAGCAACTGAGAGAGAAATAAAAAAGACCTGTCAGGAAGCCAAAAAATACGGTTTTAGAGGGGTTTGCGTTAATCCTCCTTGGGTTAAATTCGTAGCGGAGGCTCTCAAAGGTACGGAGATTAAGACCGTAGTTTTAATTGATCCGCCAATGGGTCAGAGTTCTCATGCCAAAAGAGTTGAAACGGCTAAAAATGCCAAAAAAAATGGAGCCGATGAACTGGATGTTGTTATAAATGTTATTGATATAAAATATGAAAGATACGATGAGGTTTTAGAGGATTTAAAAGAAATTTGTAAAATTTTACCAACCAAGGTAATTATTGGTTCGGGATATTTGACCGATAAAGAGATTGAAAAAGCTTCGGAATTAGTCAAAAAAGCTGGGGCTTTTTGTGTCAAAACGGCTACTGAAAAAGACCCATTAGAGTATATTGAACTGGAAGAAAAAGCTCGCCATTTGAAGCTGATGAGAAAAGCTGCTCCCGGTTTGAAGATTAAAGCTGCCGGGAAAATCAAAACCTTTAAGGATTTCAAAATGATGCTCGCAGCAGGAGCTGATATTATTGGAACAAGTTCAGGGGTTGAGATTATCAAAGGATATAAAAGGAGCAAGAAGTCATTAAGTCATTAAGTCATCAAGTCAGCGAGTTCTTAATCACTTAATCACTCAATTACTCAATCACTTAATTATGGATTACAAACCGACAATTGGCCTTGAAATTCATATAGAGTTAGCTACCAAGTCTAAAATGTTTTGTTCCTGTCCAAATGATTCTCAAGAGAGAACTCCCAATATTAATATTTGTCCAGTATGTACTGCACAACCGGGAAGTCTTCCGGTAATTAACAAGGAGGCAATCAGGAAAGTAATTAAAACTGCTTTGGCTTTGAATTGTGAGATTCAAAAAGATACCTATTTTGAAAGAAAAAATTATTTTTATCCTGATTTACCAAAAGGATACCAGATATCTCAGTATGCTCTGCCGTTAAGTAAAAACGGCTATTTAATAATTCCCATTGGAGAGAGATTTAAAAAAATCAAAATAAGAAGGATTCATCTTGAAGAAGATACGGGGAAATTAATCCACCCCGAAGGTAAAGATTATTCTTTGGTAGATTTTAATCGAGCGGGGATTCCTTTAATGGAGCTTGTTACTGAACCCGATATAAATTCCTCACAGGAAGCCAGAGAGTTTGTTCGTCAATTACAACTGACTTTAAGATATCTTGAGGTTTCAACTGCTGATATGGAAAAGGGGGAAATGAGAGCCGAGGTCAATATCTCTTTAACTAGTAATCAGCATAAATCAGCGTCTTTAGGAACTAAAGTGGAGATAAAAAATTTAAATTCTTTAAGAGTTGTTGAAAAAGCGATTGAATATGAAATTAAAAGACAATCAAAGATATTAAGTAAAGGAGAGAAAGTTCTACAGGAGACAAGGGGATGGCATGATGAAAAAGAACTCACCTTCTCCCAAAGAGAAAAAGAAGAATCCCATGATTATCGTTATTTCCCGGAGCCCGACCTTCCTCCTTTAGAAATAAGCGAAGCTTATTTAAAAAAGATTAAATCCGAGATTCCAGAACTTCCCTTCCAGAGAATGGAAAGATTGCGGAGAGAGTATTACCTTTCAAAAAAAGAAATAGAGCTTTATGTTTTCCAAAAAGATTTAGGAGAATATTTTGAAAAAGTTATATCGGAATTAAGAAACTGGGTAAAAGAGAAGAAATTTGAAGAGGAAATAGGGGAGGAGGAATTTAAAAAAATAATTAAATTAGCCTCAAATTACATCTCCACCCCACTCCAAGCCCTTTTGAAAGGAAAATCTTTTGAGGAAGAAAAGTTTTCTATAACTCCGGAAAATTTTGCCGAATTTATCAGTATGATTTATCTCGGAGAGATTTCCAGTAAAATTGCCAAAACTCTTCTGAGAGAAATGTCTAAAAAAGGGGGAGACCCTTCACAGATTATAAAAGATAAGGAATTGAAATTAATGAGCGATAAGAAAGAAATTGAAAAAGTTGCTCGAGAGGTAATCTCTAAAAATAAAAAGGCAGTTGATGATTATAAAAAAGGTAAAGTTTCAGCTTTACAGTTTCTGGTAGGGCAGGTGATGGCTCAAACAGGAGGTAAAGCTCATCCAGATATAGTAAATAAAATATTAAAGAAACTTTTAAGTTAATGGAAAAATTAGTCAAAGAAGCGGTTTTTGGAAAGAATAAAAAAAGAGCAGAAGAGAAGATTAAAAAATTAGCTCAAGAAAATGGGATATTTTTAAATTCTACTCAAAAGCTGTATGAAAGAATAGCTCAGGGAAAGGTAGGAGGTTTTACCACTCCTGCTTTTAATATAAGAACATTGACTTTTGACGTTTTCAGAGCTCTTTTTCGGGCAGTAAAAAGAGAAAAAGTTGGAGCTTTTATAATTGAGTTAGCAGAATCAGAAATTGGTTATACGGTTCAACCTCTTGAAGAATATTTAAGCTGTGTTTTGGCTGCTTCCCTCAAAGAAAATTTTAAAGGGACAATTTTCTTACAAGGAGACCATTTTAAAATTGAACGAAAAAAAGAATTAAAAGATTTAGAAAATTTAATCAAAAGCGCTCTCCGAACCGGTTTTTACAATATTGATATTGATGGTTCTCCTTTAATTGCCAAAGATAAAGAAACTTTATTCAGCCAACAGAAAGAAAATTTTTTAATGACAGCAAAATTTATTAACTTTATTAGGAAAATTGAACCAAGAAATTTAACGGTTTCAATAGGGGGTGAAGTTGGCATAATTGGAGGAGAAAATACGCGGGAAGAAGAATTGAAAGTTTTTATGGATGGAATTACTGAGGAGCTTGCAAAAGATGACTTCCAAAAAGGACTAATAAAAATTGCTGTCCAAACCGGAACTTCTCACGGTGGAATTATGCTTTCTCACGGAGAGTTAAAAGTTCCTGAAGAAGATTTCAAGACCTTAAAAGAACTCTCTCGGGAAGCTAAAAAATACGGTTTGGCCGGAGCTGTCCAGCACGGCGCTTCAACATTGCCTGAAAGATACTTTGAAAAATTTCCGGAAACTGGAGCTTGCGAGATTCATTTAGCGACTATTTTTCAGAATATTATTTACGAGAGCAATTATTTTCCTCAGGCTCTGAAAGAAAAAATCTACCAGTGGCTAAAGAAAAACTATATCAAAGAAAAAAAAGAGAAGGAAACCGATATTCAATTTTTTTACCGCTTGAGAAAAAAAGCTCTGGGACCTTTCAAAAAAGAGATTTGGTCTATTCCCCAGAAAAAGATTGATAAAATTTGTGAAGAATTAGAAGAAAAATTTATTTTCTTTTTCAAAGCTTTAAATGTTTCCGGAACAGAAGATTTAATTGATGAAATTTATAGGAGTTGACCAAACTAACATATTGACAATTTTTTTTGGAGTTCTATAATGAATAAAACATAAACATCCAAAACATTTAAAGAGATATTATCAAAATTTATGCCAAGAATTTTGGAAAATAGAATAACCGAGCGTATTGACCTCTCAATTTTGAGGGAGCTTTTGCTCTTAATCATCCTTTTAATTAACCCTCGGGTTGGGAGGATTTTTATAACATCAGAAATTAAATATAAAATATAAAAAATAAGAGAAGAAAATAAGTAAAATTTAAAAAACCTCCCAACCCAAGGAGGTTTTTGAGTCTAGGAATGGAATTTTATTTGAACTTTAAAAACTATATAAGGAGGGAAAGAGCGATGGAAAGAATTTTCATTTTTGACACAACACTGAGAGATGGGGAACAGACGCCGGGAGCTGCTCTGAATATTGAGGAGAAAGTCAAAATCGCTCATCAACTGAGAAAATTGAATGTTGACGTAATCGAAGCCGGTTTTCCTGTTTCTTCACCCGGTGATTTTAAGGCAGTGGAAAGAATTGCTCAGGAAATTCAAGGACCTGAAATTTGCGGATTAGCCCGGGCCATTGAGGAGGATATTAAAACCTGTTGGAAGGCTATTAAAGATGCTCAAAGGCCCAGAATCCACACCTTTATTGGGACTTCGGATATCCACATCAAAGGACAGCTTCGGAAGACCAGAAAAGAAGTGCTGAAAATGACTGAGGAAGCTGTCAGAATCGCTTACTCTCTTTGTCAGAGAGTGGAATTTTCTCCGATGGATGCCACCAGGACCGAGAGGGAATTCTTGATGGAAGTTGTTCAATTAGCCATTGAGTCGGGAGCGGGTGTTATCAATATTCCGGATACCGTCGGCTATGCTATTCCGGAGGAATTTGCTGGCTTGATATTTTATCTCAAAGAAAAAATTCCTGAGGAGATTGTCATCAGCGTTCACTGTCATGATGATTTAGGACTGGCAACTGCTAACTCCCTTGCCGCTGTTACCGCAGGCGCCCGACAGGTTGAATGCACAATCAATGGTTTGGGTGAGAGAGCCGGCAACGCTTCACTTGAAGAAATTATTATGGCTATTAAAACCCGTAATGATTTCTTCGGAAAAGTTTTTACGGCGGTGGAAACCAGAGAAATCTATCCGACAAGTTACTTAGTCAAGAGATTCACCGGTATAGATGTGCCTCCTAACAAAGCAATTGTCGGCGGAAACGCTTTTTCTCACAGTTCCGGGATTCATCAAGACGGTGTTTTAAAAGACACAAAGACATTCGAGATAATGAAGCCCGGCGATGTCGGTCTGCCGGAAATGCCGGAAAGCAGAATTATCTTAAGTTCTCTCTCAGGACGTAAGGCATTAAAACGCAAACTTGAAGAAATGGGACATGCTCTGACGAATGAACAATTGGATGAGGTTTATCAGCGTTTCTTGGATGTGGCAGATAAAAAGAAGGAGATAACAGAGGGGGATTTAGATGCAATTGTTCGGGACGAATTCAGAGCCATCCCTGATATCTTCATCTTTGAATTGCTGCAGGTAATGAGCGGTTCAGGAGTAATTCCGACGGCAACCGTTGTCTTAAAAAAAGAAGGAGAAGTTTTAAGAGATAGTGCTCACGGTGACGGGCCGGTTGATGCGGTTTATAAAGCAATAGACCGAATCACCGGGGTTCAGGTCGAGCTGATAGACTATTCGATCCATGCGGCTACCACCGGGAAAGACGCCATCGGTGAGGTAAAAGTCAAAATCCAAGATAACGGCCGCGTTTTTGTAGGTTACGGTGCCAGTACCGATATTATTGAAGCTAGCGCCAAAGCTTATGTGGCGGCCATTAACAGGATGTTACATCTGAAGAGAGAGAAATAAGAACTTGCTCGTTTCACTCGCAGAACCTTGATTTCGGTAAGGTAAAGTATATATTCCGAAATTAAAAAAGTGCTGAGAATGGTTTCCCAGCACCTTTTATTTTTATTTAGTTAGTTAGTTTTGCTTGACTAATTTATAATTTTCATTA
>Ga0210017_1002791_pt1 | contig 14853 bp, 11 predicted proteins | sample CryGeyCG2014_020_FD_183966 | JGI IMG/M metagenome (GOLD analysis project Ga0210017, IMG submission 183966) | Groundwater microbial communities from aquifer - Crystal Geyser CG08_land_8/20/14_0.20 (SPAdes) (version 2) | ecosystem: Environmental > Aquatic > Deep subsurface > Groundwater | place... | reverse complement strand
AAATTAGGATTCCAACTAAAACATTCCTTAAATTTAAAATTATTAATAACCACAGGGCTCCTTCCACCAGATGACCGTAAAAACAGATCGCAACAAAAGTGAGCAGTGCTATCAAAAGATAAAGATAAAAAGACGTTGACAGCTTTTGTTCCTCTCTTTTGTAAAGCTCCAAAAAGAAAAACAGCGGCCACAAAAGGTACTGCGGCGAAAAAACCTTGCCAAAAAATAGCAAAATTAAAACCGCCAAAACCAGATATTTGAGCAGAAGACTCTCTTTTGGAAAGCTTTCCTCTTTAGATTTTTTTAGCTCTAAGGCAAAGAAAAAATAAACCAAAAACAGGGCCAAAAGCTCCACCGGCGGAATAAGTGCTAAGACATTTTCCGGAAAACCCAAGACATTCCAAGAGCTGAAATTGTAAATGAGCAAGCTTCTAAAATCAAACGGGTGGCCAAGCAGAAAGACTCCTCCCCAAGTTGATTCTATCTGCACTCCCCGACTGAAATGGTAGACAAATATCTGCTTAAAACAGCTTGTCAGAGTTTCTGATCCCCCTATTAGAAAAAGCAAAACAGCCGGGATCAAAAGCCCGGCCGCAATCCCTCCCAAGAAAACGGCTGCTTTTTTAAAGTTGGTTTTGGCGGAATTTTTGAAGATTATAAAAATAAAAAACAGCGGCACAAAAAAAATTGGGTAGATTTTGGTAATTATTCCCAAGCCTAAAAACAATCCTGCGGCCAAGATTTTTCCGGAAACAAGTCTGGTGAATGAAAAGTAGGATAGAACTGCCGGCAATAAATCATAGCGGAAAAGAAGATAGGGAGAGACAAAAACCAAAATAGCTGGACCAAGTATCTTTCTGAGACCGAAAAACTGGTTTCGCCAAAAGATCAGAGTTGCCGAAAGCCAGTTTAAGAGCGGATAGACAGCCGCAAACCAACCGCCAGCGAACAAATAAACCACAGCAAAATAGAAAAAGGCTCCCGGAGGATGTTCTAGGCTAAAATCGCGATAGGGAATCTGTCCGCTTGCGATAAATTTGGCTCCGATATCCAAATAGTAGGTCGTTTCATGGAGAAACCAGCTACAAAAAGAAAAGCTTAACAGAAAAACCAGGCAGAAAGAAGTTTCTGAAAAAAGGAAAAATCGGGGAAAAGATGACAAATTTTCTCCCATTCTTTGAAATCCCTTCTGTTTTAATGCTTGAAGGTTAAATTTCATATTTTTTACTTAGCAGGGTCTAAAACTATCTCAAACAGACGGGCCGGTTTTTCGTTGAGGGAAACCTTGCCTTCGAAAATGAGTTGAAAGCTTTTATTGCTCAGCAGGCTTTCTAAATCCAGACTCCTCTCATATGGAGCGTACTGCCGCGAACCATAAAAAACGTAGGCAATCTTTTTTTCTTTGAGCAGTTCGTGCAATTTTTCATCGGTTTCAAGGTTTGTTAGATTCTCCAGAATATATATCCTGTCTTCTGGGTTGACTTCGCTTGAACCAAAGTAAGGGAAAAGAATCTTTTGACCTGTGAAAAAAGGTATCCAGGCGCCACCATCTGAGGGTCTATTGGAATAGGCAAGTTTTCCCTTTCTATTAGTGTTATCGTTTAAAATGATTGCGTTTTGAGGAATGTTTTTCTGAATCCATCCAAAAACCTCTTGGTCATTTTGGGAAACCGGCGCATAGCGTTGCAACATATTTCTCAATATGAAAGGACAAACACCGATGACATACGCCCCGGAAAAAAACACAAATATGATCATGGTCGCTTTTGTCCGCAAATTCGTCCACAGCCAATCTCCATAAAGTCCGAGAAGCGATGCAATGGCCAAAAACGCATAGGCTAAAACCCGCGGCTCCTCAGCCCAGGGAAAAAGCAGGGCATAAACCGGCTTTAGAAAAAGAAAGGCCGTTGAATCCAAAAAAAGCACAATAAAAAAAGTGGTTGCAAGCCATGGAAAAAACTTGCTTTCTTGCCTTTTTAAGGGAGAAATGAATCTCTGCGGAGTAAACTCCGCAGTATCTTCTTTTGCTCGCCCCGCCCATAGCGGGACGAGCTTCGCGAGAGGAATACAAGCTCTCATCTGCGGATCAAGATCCGCAGTTTTCTCGCTCGCAATAAAGAAAAAAACCGTTGCCAGAAGATAGAGCAAAAGCGGCAGAATGTTTAATCCTGCTCCAAACACCAGACCAAAAACCGTAGTTAAAAAAGCTTTAAATCCCGCAGGATCATAATTGATATCCGGCGGAATATTGCTTAAAGAATGTATTCTTTCAACTATAGAACCTGATTGAAGGCAGACAATCGCTCCCAAAACACAAATCGTTAAAACGGTGATGGTGACCAGTTTGCGCGGGTTTTTCCGCCAACCCAACCTCACAATCTGCGGCGCAAGCAGCAGCAGATATAAAAAATAGTTGATCAAGCCCGCCGGATGGATCAAAAAGAGCAAAACGAGCAAAGAAACAAAACCAAACGCCGAAACAATGTTTGGCTTTCCGGCTAAACGCAAACTTAAAAAAAGCGCCCATGGGAGCAAAAAAAGCGACCAGATGGTCGGATAAAGTCCAAAGTAGTAAAGCAGTAAAATGGCCGGGGAAAAGATAAAAGCGCCCGCAACAGACCATAGGGCCTTTTGTCTACTCTGAAAATACTCCCAAAATAAAAAATATGTCCCCCAAAAAAGAAGCGGCGAAAGGAAAATGGTGGCATATATAAGCAGTTGAGGTATCGGAAAGCGAAAAACCGTAAAAATTACTGCCAGGATTGCATGCATTCCTTTGGGATAGCCCGAAAAATGAGCCAGCCAGCCATCTTGCGCAATCATCTGGATCATTTGGCTGTGTGTAATTGGATCGTATCCTGGAGGAACGATAAAACCATTAAAAATAAAAAGCTGGGTGGCAACAAAAAGAAGGCCGATCAAAAGAGTAATCAAGAGGTAAAATTTTTGGCTTTTCATGAAAAAGGGAAGTCTTAAAAGTTAAGATAACCTGCCTAATCACTCTTACCTGAAGTCTGTTCATCAAGCTGATGCAAGGCGATTTTTCTGACAATTTTAGTTATTTCTCGTCTCATTTTCTCCATCCGCACCAAAAACCTAAAATTAAGATAAAAAAGCAACACCACCGAAAGATAAACCACCACATCCATCCCGCGACCAATCCGTAAAATTTGCGCGAGATCAGAAGTTAAAGCGGGGAACCACACGACAAGACCGACTGCTCCCCAGACTAAAAGCCAAAATAGAAGAAAAGCCAGTTTTAGATTTTTTTGGCGGTATTCAGCCACAATTTCACCTAAGATAAGCCCCACCACCAAAGAGATGAGAACTTGGAGTATCATCGAAGAATTTCTCCCAGCAGTAAACTGTATAATGTTTTTATTCCCTTTGCGAAATTTTGCCCCTTAGACAGGGAGTATGGGCTATAAATTGCCTTGATAGGAACTTCCTGATACCGCAATTGAGATCTGAATGACTCACGAATAATTTCTGATGAGATTTCCATGCCGTCGCTGCCAAGATCCAACTTCTCCAGAGTCTGGGAAGAAAACCCGCGCAACCCTGATTGCGAATCAGTTACCTTAGCTCCGGATAAAATTTGAGTAACTATATTACCCAAGTGATTATAGAGTTTTCTCTTAAGCGGAATTTTCTTTTGCCTATCTTTTTCGACAAAACGCGAGCCGACAACCAAATCTAATTTTTCTTCAACCAAGATTCGAGCTATCCGTAAAACGTCGGCTGCCAGATGTTGGCCGTCTGCATCGCAGGTTACTACCCACTCTGCACCCAGCCTCAATGTCGCCTGAAAACCGGTCACCAAGGCTCCGCCCAAACCGCGATTGATAAGGTGGCCAATCAAGACGACTTCGCCCAACTCTTTGACTTTGCTTTCCGTACTATCAGAAGATCCGTCATTGACGACGAGAATTTTTGTAAAACCAACCGCTTTCAAACCATCAATCACCTGACCGATAGTTCTTTCTTCATTAAAAGCTGGAATGACGACCCAAATTTTGTCAAAAGGAAACATAGTAGTTTAATTCAAAATGTAAAAGTCAAAAGTCAAAATTAGAGGTTGAAGTTCTCCACGTTGGTCGAACAATAAAATTTTTAGTCTTCGACTGAAATGGAGAAGTACAACAATTTAACATTTTGATTTTTGAATTGCAATTTTGCATTTTTAATTTTGAATTTTTAATTATTTAATTTGTTTCCACGTCAAATTTTGTGGTCCAGATGGCGTCTGTTCCGGGAGAACGCAGATTGAAAACAAACCGGAACCGCTGCGGATCAAGGGTAAAATTACCGTTTGAAGATACCACCACCATGGAAACCGTCTGTTTAGCATTTATTTCAAGGCTAATCGACTGCATATCAAACACTGCCTGAATGCCTTCTGTATTTAACGTTTCCACCACTTTCTCTGCACTAAATCCGCCGTTTTCTGCACTGGGCAAATTCTGGTTATAAGATTGCGGCAACAAAGCGGCGTTGACTAAATCGACCGTCTGTTCTTTGGAAAGCCAGGGATTGTCTCCCCAAGCTTTATGAAACCAGGGGGAGTCGCCCCAAAAAGGACCGTCATAAGCTTGTCCTTGAGAATCGGTGTCAACGATCCCCAAAACATAAGACCGGTATCCTCCCCAGACTTCCTGTGAAGAAAGCGTGGCTCCACCCGCGGTTGAAGCATACCAGGCCGTAATCGGCACTCCACCGGAAAGAATCACCATTCCGGCTGAATCGTCAACAGCCATCTGCCAAGCGGCTTCTTTGGGGTGGCCCAAATAAACCTGACAGCGCTGATCGGTGCAAATCGAGCGGGCATTAGGATCGTTGCGATATGCGTCGTAATTTTGATAGGAAGCGTAGTTGATGTAATTTAAGGCATAGGTACGCGAGGCGATGGCTTGAGCTTTCAGGGCTTCTTTTGGCCAGGAAGAAGGCATCTCGCCGATTCCTTTGAGATAATCGGGAAAGGAAATCCAGCCATAGCCATCAACTTTAATCTCCGTTGGCTCCTCAAATGAACCCGCATCCGGATCAATTCCGGTGACGGTCACCGCATTATAATAGGCATGTAAAATTTCGCCGGTGGTTTGGCCTGCGAGCGCTCTGCCATAGGCGCCATATTGATTCATCCCCACCCGATGGGGATAACCGTAAGTCCAGAAACTAAAATAATTACCGCTGTTTCCCGGTGCCGGTGTGCTAATGGACAACCAGGTCTGTTCATTGTTGCCGACCGTATTTTGGGCTGCGGCCGCTGCGGCTTTGGCTGCCAAAATTTCCTGTTCTTTTTGGGTTAAAGAAGCAAGGGCCCCTTGAAGCCCTACCAACTGTTGTACAAGTTGCAGCTGGGTGTTGCGGTTGGCTGCAATCTGGGCTTGAGAAGCCGCGATCTGCTCTTTGGCTTTTTGGACGTCCAAATCCAGTGTTTCCTTCTCTTTTTCCAGGCTGGCTTTGAGTGTCTCATTTTCTTCCCTCTCTTTCCCAATAGCCAAAATCATCTCGCCCAAACCAATCGCCGTTTTTTTATCCTCTTTTAAGATGACGGTTCGATAGGTGTAATCTTCTGCCAGAGAAGAAAGTTTGTCATTGGAAAAAAAAGTCACGATCGAGGGAGTGTAACTCTTTTTATAGAGGGAGCGGATTCTTTGTTCTATGAGAGCTTGTTTAGCGGCCAATTCCGTCTCCCGCATTTGCATTTCCTGTTCTAGTTTTTTAAGTTCGGCTTGCCTGGCAGCAATGGCGGCAATTTTTTCTTCAAGCAGCTTTTCTGCCTGCTCCAGTTGACCGGCATAGGATTGATATTGGCCAGCCAGCGTTCCCTCCTCAGCCTTTTTAGCCTCGAGTTGCTTCTGTTGTTCGGTCAGCTCTTTTTCTTTTTGCTCCTTTTCCTGTCTGGTTTGATCTAATTCATCGGCTGAAACGCCCTGAAAAATTGAACCGTCAAGACTAACTCCCAGAAGAAGGATTGTCAGAATGATGCTGAGAATTCGCGGTAGAGTGTTAGAGTTTTTGGATCGCATAGTTTCTTTTGTTTCAGCTTAAAACTATTTTACCAAAAAGGCAAACTCTTGACAAAGAAAGTCAAACTATCAGATAATGGTATAGACAGGAAATAACTGAAAGATTCATTGAAACCTTTAAAGGAGGTGAACAGAATGAGAAAGTTTACTAAAGTCGGACTCTTGGCTTCCCAGCTCGGCGGGCTTTTATTGGTAGCTGCTACCCCATTAGCCGCCGCTGTTACCATCTCTCAACCTATCTCGGGTGGAGATGTGACGATTGCGGGGGTGGTCAATACCATCGTCCAGGTTGTCTTCGGAGTTGGAATCCTGGTGTGTATTGTTTTCTTGGTGCTTTACGGTATTAAATATATAACCGCTGGCGATGATGTCAAAAAGATTGAAGGCGCCCGCAAGGGAATCACCGGAGCCATCATCGGCTTGGCGGTCATTGTCTTAACTTTTACTTTGATTAAAGCGGTGGCAGCCATCTTGGGTATTACTACCGGTAACATCTTCGATATTCTACCAAGCTCGCTTAGATTAAGTCAGTAAAATGTTTGAGACTTCATTGGTATGGGATAAAATACCCTTTTCTGTTTGTGGGAAGGGGTATTTTGTTATTAGCTGTATTGAAAGAGATGTTAGCCCGCACTTGATATGGAATGACTGGTATTAATTTATAATTTTCAATTTTTAATTATAAATCAATTCTGAAGTTCTAATGTTTAAACTTTAAACATTAAAATCTTAAACATTCATTAGAAATTCTAAATTTGAAATTAAAAATTAAGGTTGACTTTTTTAAATTCTCCTTCCAATTGTTTTCTCAACCACCACCCGCTATAATCTATCTCAAATGAACAATAACCAGAAACCCGCTAATCAAAACCGCCTGATCTTCCCACTCTTAACTTTTTTTATCGTCTTTTCACTGTTTTTAAAGCTTTATAACCTATCTCTCCCTTCTTCCCTGGCCATGGATGAGCAATATTATGTTCCGGCGGCCAGAGCCATCCTGGCTGGGCAAAAAGATCCAAACTTAGAACACCACCCGCCCTTGGCTAAAGAAATCATTGGAATGGGAATCAAAGTTTTGGGGGATAATCCTCTAGGCTGGCGCATGCCTTCGGTCATTTTCGGTTGCCTGGGTCTGCTCCTGACTTATTGGCTCGCTTTACTGCTTTTCAAAAAACCTTTGCTCGCTCTTTTGAGTGCCGCCATCTTAAGTTTCAGTTCCCTCTGGCTTTTGATGAGCCGCTTGGCCATGCTGGATATTTTTGCCGCCGATTTTCTTTTGTTAACCCTGATTTTCCTCTATGCTTATTGGCGGGCTCCTTCACGTAAAAATGCCATTTTTTTAGGTCTTTCTTTGGGTTTGCTTTTATCCTCCAAATGGATTGCGATTTTGGCAATTTTTCTTTTTCCTTTCCTGCTTATTCCCTTTTCCAAACAGAAGATGTTTGCGTTCAAATTGAAAAACCCGCTTTTTAAAAAATTCCTGCTTGATTTAATCTTAATTTTAGTCTTAACTTTAGGCATTTATGCTGCCTCTTATCTTCCTTATTTAATCAAGTTCGGGCCACTCACTTTTCCGCAGATCCAGTTTCATATTTTGACCCGCCACTTGATTTTCATCAAAAAAGACGCCACTTATTCTCCCTTTGCTCCTTTTGCCTGGCCTTTTATTCCTGCTTCCGGCCTGTCGTTTGTGAATTTAAAAACCGAGGGCCTGCTTTCGGCTTTATCCATGATTGAAAATCCCTTACTGCTGTGGACATTTCTACCGCTTTTGGTTTTGAGTTTTATCAAAGCTTTACAACGCAAAAACCTGGAACTGCTGTTTCTAGGCTTATGCCTGGTGGTTCTCTACGTTCCCTGGCTGATTTTGGACCGCCCCAAATACTTTTTTTATATGCTGCCCCTGCTCCCTGTTTTATCCATTTGCCTGGCTTTTTTCCTGGAACAACTCTGGCAAAAAAGCCACAGAGGCAGAATTTTGGTTTCCGGTTATCTGATCGCGCTGGCCATTTTTTTCTTGCTGGCCTATCCCTTGATTGCGGCTTTGCCGGTCTCCTATTCCTACCTTTATAAAGTCTTTTTCTTCTGGCCGTGGCTGATTGGAAAAATTTAGATTGCTCAATCAATTTTTTTAAATGATAACGATTCATATCTAAAATATTCATCGGCATAATTTTCAATGTAGCTTTTGATAAAATCCGGATAACGCACTAACGGTACGAGATCTCTTTGAAAATCGTTCCTATGCCTTGTCACTAACTCCTTGACTTTTTCATTGACTAGAATCTCCACTTCTCCAAGACGCATTTGTTTGCCTAGAAGATCATTTAATCGTGCCAGATTAGGAATAACCCCTTGTTTAACGAACCAGAGTAAATCGAAATAGTCTCGGCCTTTAAGTGAATACTCGTCATTTTTACCCTTAAGATAACTCCGGGTCAGGATGGCATGCATTTTCCCCGCCATGAGAGTATTTAAATCATAGTGTTTGGCCACGAAATTAAAACCAAACTTGCTTTTAGAGGTGGTTTCTACCGCATAGTGACTGGAAGGATTTTCTGACAGATCCAGTTTAACATATAACCAATCGCTTTCCCATGATTGAGCTAATTCTAATTGTTTCAGTACAGGAAATTTAATAAGAATCTGCTTGCCTTGCTGTCTGACTGAAATATTGGTTTCAGCGTATCTAAAGTGAATTTTAAAAAAATTCTCCAATTCAGCGGCCAGCCTGGTGCTGTCTAATTTTTCCAAGTAATCAAGGTCTAAATCTTCAGAGAGACGCTCCAGCCCAAAAAAATGTCTTAAACAGGTGCCGCCAGTGAAAATCAAATTTTTATGGTAAGGGGGGGAGGTATAAATAAAATACAAAACATACACCTGGAGATATTCCTTAAGCAAGTTACGAATAAGACTTGTCAGAGATCCTTTTTGTTTTTCTTCACCAACTATTTTTTCCAACTCTCTAAAGAGCATAGGCTTCCTTAAGAAGATTAAGCAAATTCTGATATTTTTTTACTTTTGTCATTTCACAATAAGTAGAAAATTCTTGAAAATCCTTCTGTTTTAATTCATCCAAATTTAATCGATAGGAGCGTAGTGTCTCTTTGTCGATTATTTGATTCCGAAAATTTCTGAAGTAAAGATAATCAAACAAGGCCTTGGACTTGGTTGCCTCTTTGATGGTAAAACCGCCTAATTCTTTTAGCTGATAACCGCTGAATAAATTTTCCTTTAGGTGGCGATAAAGGAAGGTCCCCAGTTTATTAATAAAAGTGCCCCTCGATTTTAAAGTCACCGACGTAAAAGAATAGATAGCTTCACTCACTACCCCATACTTTTGCAAAACATATTCTAAGCTTAAATAGGATGGCTCTTTAAGCTTGTTACTAATAAATTCTAAGTAGATTTCTTTATTAGGCAGTTTTTTGTAAAATTCAGCCGTGACATAAAATCCTTTTTTAAGTTGGATAAGTTCGCCCCTTTTTTGCCATCTTTTGATATTGGCATAAAGACTGTTATCGGAAAGGTCCATGTATTGAGAAAGGGTGCTTTTCCCGAAGTAACTAAGATTTTGGAGTTGTTGAAGTTTTGAGACTTGATTCATTTTTGGTATATTATATATACCAATTCTGCATCATGTCAAGGGAGAAGTTTTGATAGGCAAGCTTATTCAAAAGGTCGTTCTTTTTTGGCCAAATGTCTCGTGCCGTGATTGTACGAATCATGCCCTCTGAAGTCTTTTTCTGCTCATCCGTGGCTGATTGGAAAAATTTGAGCTTCTCTTTTTACTCACCTCAGGTTCCCTGCCCAGAGAAAATTTTGGAATTTCCATGAAGGATGGCGGCCTACCAAAAGACATTCCTTTAAGCCGGCTGTCTCGGCTAAAACCAAGGCTTCTTTAAAATCAGTCTGGGTTGGTATTTCTTTGACTTCGATGGCTCTCTTCTGGTTAAGCACAAAATCAAGCTCTCTACCTGTTTTTAAGCTAAAATAACAGACTTCTCCATAAAATTTCAGCTGGTTAAAAACTGTATTTTCAAACTGCTGTCCGCTTGAAAGCTGCGATAAAGTGTTAGCCAGCCCCGTATCGCAAAAATATAATTTTTTCGCTTTCACTATTTCCCTATCGCGACTTTTGGTATAAACCGGCAGGCGATAAATCAGATATGTTTTCTCTAGAAATTCAAGGTAGTTGATTAGGGCTGGCCTAGAAATGCCGCTTAACTGGGACAGTTTGACATAATCCAAACGGCTGCCAATTCTACTAGAAAGCATCTTGATTAAGCTGTAAAAATCTCTTTGACGCTTAAATCCAGAGAGAGTCGCCACATCCACATTGATATAAGAACTGACGATGTCTGCCAAAAGATCAGTCTTTTCTTCCCTAGATCCGGCCAAAACTACTTCCGGAAATCCACCAAATGAAATGTACTCTTCGTAAGATGATTTAAGCCGCTCGTATTCGGCCGGCTGGAATCTCTGTCTAAAAGTCTGTAATCCAAGACTTCGGAAAGGGATATTCTTAAAAGTCAAAAATTCACCAAAGCTTAAAGGGAAAAGCTCAAAAATCTTTTTCCGGCCGGCAAGCGATTCGCTGAAAAGGTTTTTTAGATAAAAGGAGCTTGAACCGGTAACAATAAACTTGATATCATAATGGTCATAAAGATATTTCATAACACTGGTAAGATTGGGATTCAGCTGAATCTCATCAATAGCCAAAAAAAGTTTCTTTTGAAAGCTTAAACCCCTGCTCTGTAATGCCGAAACAATGGTTTCGTAATTTTTCTCTGAAAAAAGTTCTCTATTGTCAAGTCTTTCTAAATCAAAATAGACTTTGTTGTCTGAAATAATCTCTGAAAAAATCTGTCGTACTAAAGTCGTCTTGCCAACCCGACGTATTCCGGTTAAGACTGTGATGGCCTTTTTGTTTAGATGATCTTTGAGGCCAGTATAAAGCAATCTAGGAAAAAACATGTTTTGCGACCGCTGTTTTTACTAAATGTCAATTATATTTTACTTTTAGTAATGATAAATGTCAACAATAACCTAAAGACGGCCATAGCTCGTCTCTCTGGTGAAACCAATTACAATCTATCCATTTCAAGTTGTCAAAATCTTTAATTGGTTCCACTTCTAGACCCACTCTGAATATATATTTTTAATCGGTTTGTCTATATAACATTAGACCGATTTCCGCCAAATCAGGAAATTCCTTGATAAATCAATCTTGGGCTGATTGGAAAAATTTAGGTTTGTATAAGAAATCAGGTTGTGATAAGATTTAAATTATGCAAAATCCTGTTTTAAAAAAGTTATTTAATTGGGTTTTCAGGTGTTCGGCTTTATTTCTTTTTATTTCCTTCAATTTTGCTTTCCTTGTTCCCCGGCCGGCTCTTGCCCAATCCATCACCCCTTGTGATTGCATCACCAGCGCCTATTGGTGTGACCCGGGGCTGGGCGGGGCGTTCAGCTCGCAGCCACTGGGAGAGTGTTCAGATACCCCGGGTGTACGTGGTGATAAGGTCTGCTTGACACTCTGCGGCGGGAAGAGAATCGATCCCGCCGATCCGGCGGGCGGGATAACTGGAGGTGGTGCAAACTGTACTAGAACACCGACTTGCACTGCCAGCTGTGCCTGTACGCAGTGTTATGGCATTAACGTATCTGATGAAGACTCTCTGAACCAAATAAAAAGTTTTTGTGAATCCGGTGCTTTTTGCGGAGAATTCCATCCTCTCCTCATGGGAAAGATCTATCGCGGAGAACCCGGCTTATACTCAACTTTCTTTAAACAATGTTTCTGCGGCTTTGGCGATTTTATCCAAACCATCGTTGATATCGGCTATACCGTTGTCGGCGCCCTTTCCCTGGCCATGTTTGCTCTCGGCGCCATCAAATATATGACCTCCAGAAATGATCCGGAAAAAATCGCTGACGCCAAATCGACCTTGTTGTCGGCAGTGGCCGGGCTGGTGTTGGTCTTGCTGAGTATAGCCATTTTGAGGCTGCTGGATGTTCAGTTGTCCCCCTGGGGCATTCAATTTTTAGTCTATTAGACCTGTGGCGTCATTATGACAAGAGCATTTATGCGCGTCATTCCTGCCCGCCGCAGACAGGGATCCCGTGGGGAATAAGGTATAAAGCTTAGCTTTACTTGAAAAGCTAAGCTTTAGCAGAGTGGGGAATGTGATGATGCGGACGGAATTCCCGGTTGAGGTCGGGAACGACATGAACGATCAAAAGCGACATTCTGTTTTTAAAGGACTATTATAATATAATTGTAACTTTCATTAATATGAATAAATTAAAGGTTGTTATCTACAATTTTGTCGAACCAACTAAACACCAGCTCCCTTTTAGAATTATGGTGGGTTTGATAGGTCTTCTCTGGTGGTTTCTCTTTCCTCCCTCTTCCTCGGCTCAAACCATCTCCTGCACTGAGTTTCTCTGTGACCCGCATAATACCCTGTGCGGCTTACTCTGCCAGGTGATTCCGCAAATCCCAAGCTTTGTAATCGGAACCGGCGTGGTCATTGCCATTGTGTTTATAGTCATCCATGCCATCAGTTATACCACTGCTGGCGACGATCAGAAAAAAATTACCCAAGCCAAGGGTGGATTATTGTGGGCTTTTGTGGGTTTGGCTCTCCTTATTTTGGCCTATGGAATTATCCGGCTAGTGGCGACTGTTTTAGGAATTGACCCTGATGAGATTTTTGTGATCAGAGGTGTGGCTAATTGTGAGTGCTAAATTCTTTTCAAAGGACATGTTGACAAAAAGGTCTCAGAAATCCATAATGAAAAGAGATTTAAAGCTTAAAATGCCAAAAATAGATATTTCCAAATTCAATCCTAAGCTTATTCTCCGCTACGGAATTGTGCTTCTTTTCTCGATTTCTCTTTTTTTAATCAAGCCAGCAATCAACCCTCCGCAGACTGAAGCCGCGCCCCAAGAAACCAACGTCGATGTTTTTACCGGCCAAATCATCCCGGCTTTTATTGCTTCGGAATACGACCCGACCGAAGCTTTTAAAATGCTGGCCGGAGGAACGGTTTACGTCTTTGCCTATGACACTTGGGGCTCAGGCTCTATGGTGGTGGGCGGCATTGCCGTCAAAACCCAAATCAGGGCTGACGGCACTTTCCAGGCCGTGGGTCTGCCGCATGCCTCCAAATACGGCGTTTATTTTCCCTATGACGACAATGGTCCCACCGAAGGCAACCGCTTTGTAAAACTTGATCCTAATATTGGTTGTGATGTAGCAAATTGTGTTTGTACCCCTACCTTTGATTGTGTTGGTGATGGCAACAGCGCCGAGATGGCCTGTGCTCCCTATATGTGCGGCAGTGACAATATGCAAACCGTGCCTTTCCGCTGGCCTAAATATGATGCCTTGCATCCCGACGACCCCAACCTAAGTGATAATATTTTGGATGTTTTTTCCTATCAGCAAAAGGATTATCCGGCTGAGGTGGGAGCAATAATCCACGACCAATTGGGCAACGTTGTCAATCTCAATAATGTTATTCAAGGAGTGGCTCAAGGAGGCAAAAGGGTCTTTATCACCTCTTCCAACAAATTAGATATAGAAAATCATCTCAACGTCTTTCCGGTTATCCCCACCTCGGTGCTTAAATTCAAGGTCAATAATCACACCACCGTCAATGCTGGCAACCCTTTAAACCAAGAAATTTTCAGTTCGCCCATCTCTATTATTGCCACTCGCATTATGATTGATAATTGGGGTAGTGCACCCCAGTCGTACCCAGTCGAAAGTGAGGCAATGAAATATTTATATGTCCGCGATCCTGTTATTACCGGTAAAACCACTTCCGACGGTGATTTTGAGGTTTTTGCCCCGCCGGGGATCTATACTTTGACCTATTTTTATAACAATGATTTTTTCGGCTTTATCACCAGGCATGTTAGGCCGACTTCTGTAAGCGGTGGGGGTGCACCCATCAATGAATGGTCCAGTTGGTCTAACCCAATTATTGGTCAGGATATAAACGACTCATATTATACAGCTAATCTATATGATAATGAGTGTTCCCTCCAGACGGGCACCACCCATTATTTATATCTTTATCTCTACTACCGCCCGGTCTATATTTGGGGTTTGCTCACGCGTTCCCTCTCAACAACCAATGCCAGGGGCGAGACAATGACTGTTTCACCCCTTCCTCCACCCAACACCAACTATCATCTCCTAATTTATAACACCGATCGCTATTTCGAGGGAGTCTCTTTAGGTGGATTTTATTGTCCAAATCAGTATTCTACTGATGTAAATGATGAGGATATTCCTCAGAACTTCGCCACTATTTATGACCCAGGTATTTATATTTTCAGGCTGCAAGGAGCACCAACGAGCGTAAGGGGGAAAATACGTCTACAACCCTCTCCGGAAAATGACCCTGGTGCTCTTCCTACTAATCCAGACCCAAAGGCTCTGCTTAAAGCTTGCGGTCCCCAGCTTGATCAAATTTGTGAACCCCAGGAGAGAACCTTTGCTTTAGCGTCAGGAATTAATTATCTTGGATTTGAGCTGGTGGCTAAACCGAATCAGGGATTCAAAATACAACTCAATGATGCCAATAAAAAACCTGTCCGCGAAGGACAGATAACTATCCTCTCGTCTGATTCGCAAAATGATACCTGGATGACCAATAGACAAAGTTTTCCTATAAACAGTGCGGGAATAGTGGTGATTCCCTTTTCAGCTCTCTTGCCCCGAGGTTCGTCTAGCGGCATTGATGTCAGCTCGAGTGACATTAACAGTGATTTTATTTTAAATACCATGCTGGAAGATAAATA
>Ga0210017_1002786_pt1 | contig 14857 bp, 12 predicted proteins | sample CryGeyCG2014_020_FD_183966 | JGI IMG/M metagenome (GOLD analysis project Ga0210017, IMG submission 183966) | Groundwater microbial communities from aquifer - Crystal Geyser CG08_land_8/20/14_0.20 (SPAdes) (version 2) | ecosystem: Environmental > Aquatic > Deep subsurface > Groundwater | place... | reverse complement strand
TCGGTGCCGAGCGGCGGGGTGCCCCCGTTCTCGCTTTCACGCGCATCGATAGCAAACCCATCCGCATACGCACACAGGTTTACGAGCCGAATCACGTCGTCGTGCTAGACCCGACCCTGCTTGAGGCGGTGAACGTGGCCTCTGGCTTGAAGCGCGGTGGGAGGATCGTGATCAACTCTAAAGTGCCTCACAAATTCCACGGAGCAAAGGCGGCATTCGTTGATGCAACTTCGATAGCGATTGAAACACTGGGGGCACCCATAACCAACACGGCAATGCTAGGAGCCCTTGCAAAGGCGACCAAGCTTGTATCTTTGGACTCGATAATCAAGGCGATAAAAAGCACGTTCAAAGGCAAGCTTGCGGAAAAAAATGTGGCTGCGATAAAGATGGCGTATGAAAAGGTGGCGTGATGAAGCTAACGGTGGGTGCCGTGATAACGGAGCCAGGCAACGCGGCACAAAACAAAACTGGAAGTTGGCGGACTTTCAGGCCCGCCGTAGATGCTAAAAAGTGCACGGGTTGTGGCCTTTGCTCGATGTATTGCCCGGAGCCGGCGATTTCCAAGGGCAAGCCCGCGAAAATAAATTACGACTATTGCAAGGGCTGTGGTATCTGCGCCAACGAGTGCCCGTTCAAGGCGATAACGATGGTTTCGGAGGGTAAAGGTTGAAGCAAAATCTCATGGGCGATGAGGCGGCGGCAATCGCGGCGAAGCTCGCGCGCGTCAAGGTTATTTCTGCTTATCCGATAACTCCCCAGACAATCATCGTGGAGAGGCTTTCAGAATTCGTGGCAAACGGCGAGCTCGATGCGGAATTCATAAAGGTGGAGTCTGAGCACAGCGCGTTAAGCGCCTGCGTTGGTGCGACCGCGACTGGGGCTAGGACTTTCACGGCGACCTCTTCTCAGGGGCTGATGTTGATGAGCGAAATACTTTTTGTTGCCTCTGGCATGCGTCTGCCGATTGTAATGGTAAACGCGAATCGTGCCCTCTCCGCGCCGCTCAGCATATGGTGCGATTGGGGGGACTCGATGGCCGTGCGCGATTGCGGTTGGGTGCAGCTCTATTGCGAGAACAACCAAGAGATCCTAGACACGACTATTCAAGCGTTCCGCATCGCCGAATCACTTTCACTTCCGGTGATGGTTTGCTTCGATGGATTCATTCTTTCGCACACGACCGAACCCGTTGACGTACCCAAGCAGAGAGAAGTGGATGAATTTTTGCCGCCATACAAGCCACGGTATGCGCTTGATCCGAAGAAGCCGGTCACCATGGGCCCGATGGGGGTTCCCGAGTACTATGAGGAGTTCAAGTGCATGCAGCAGGAGGCGATGCGCGCCGCAAAGGAGAAAATCGTCAAGGTCGGCAACGAGTTTGGTAAGAAGTTTGGCCGACGTTACAAGTTGATCGAGCGCTACAACAGCGACGATGCAGATGTCATTCTCCTGACGATGGGGTCGCTGAGCAGCAGCGTGAAGGAGCTCATCGACCGCTACCGCGCGCGTGGGGAAAAAGTTGGTTTGGTCAAGGTGAGATCTTTCAGACCGTTCCCGGTGAGAGAGCTGATTGATGCGCTCGGGCATGCGAAGGCCGTCGCGGTACTCGAAAAGGACATCTCGCTTGGTTCGGCTGGAGCGCTCTTCATAGACACCGCGGCCACTTTCATAAACGTGGAAAAATCCCCGCTCATGCTCGATTTCATTTGTGGTTTGGGCGGGAGAGATGTGGAAGCGCTTCAGATAAAAGAAGCAATTCGCGGCGCAGCAAGAGCCGCCGAATCCGGTGAAGTCAGGAAGGCCGTGAGGTGGCTCGGCCTGCGGGAGAAGTTGGTGGGGTTGAGGGTATGAAAGAAGCACCATTCCCAGATAGTTTAGTAGCGCCGGGACACGGTGCGTGTGCTGGTTGCGGATGTATACTGGCGATGAGGCATGCGCTAGAAGCCCTCGGTAAAAAAGTGGTTGTCAGCATGGCGACCGGCTGCATGGAAGTGGTGACCACACCTTACCCAGAGACCGCGTGGCGGGTCCCTTGGATTCACGTTGCGTTCGAGAATGCGGCCGCGGTCGCTTCGGGCGTGAGCGCCGCCCTGAAGAGTTTAGGCAGGAAAGGGGTGAAGTCGGTCGCGATAGCCGGCGACGGGGGCACGGCGGACATCGGCCTGCAGGCCCTCTCCGGCATGGTGGAGCGCGGCGACGATGTGCTGTACATCTGCTACGACAACGAGGGCTACATGAATTGCTTGAGCACTTCTTCGCTGATAATAACCAAAGATGGCCTCAAGAAAATAACAGAAGTAAAGGAAGGCGACGAGGTATATGCGTTTGATAAAAAAACTCATCGACCAGTTCTGAAAAGGTGTGTCGGAGTTTTCAATAATGGGAATGCGGATATATTTGAAATAGAAACGTTACATCACACAATAAGAGCCACACCAAACCACCCGTTCCTTGTGTTGAAGAGAAATGGTAGAGGAAAAGAAAATCAACTCGTTTGGAAAACTCTTTGCATGCTTAGGCCTGGAGATCAGGTAGTGACACTAAAGAACTTGGATGGGGGCAAATCATTCAAGTTTGATTTTAAGCAGGTTCAGAGGGGAGACTACAAAGTTACGCATTTAAATGAAGTTAGTTTACCAAAGAGTTCGGGTCCCGCTTTAATGAAATATCTTGGCATATGGGTTGGAGATGGATGGGTAAGATCAGAAAGGGGAGAAGTCGGTTTTGCAATTCCAAATGGATCAGATGAAAGAGAAAATTTAGTAAAACTTCATTCCGCTCTCTTTGGTATCAAAGTTAGAACTGATGACATGTACGTTTATGTAAATTCGGTGAACATTGCAAGATTCATTGATTCATTAGGATTTGGTTCGGGTGCAAAAAACAAGACGATACCTGCATGGGTCTTTACACTTCCTAAGAAGGAGAAGGAGGCGTTTGTCGATGGGCTAATGCTCTCGGATGGATACAAAAAGGGCAATAGTTCCCGATATGTATCTGCAAGCTACGAGTTGCTTCGACGTTTTCGATTACTACTGCAGACCATGGGATATAGGGTAGGAAAAATCCACCAACAAAAGAAAAGAAAAGGTGAAAAGTGTGTATACCGGAAGTTGCTAAAAGATGCGACGTATGGGTACATATGTTTCAGTAAAAGGAAAAGATGGAATTTGGAGAAATATCAGAGCCAATATAAATATCAGAACTTTTTAGCTGGAAACAATCATTTCGAAATGGAAAAAATAAGAAAAATTAAACTGATCGGGAGAGAACCAACTTTAGATCTAAGAGTTGAGGATGAGCACAACTTCATTGCTGATGGGATGGTGGTTCATAACACGGGCGCTCAAAGGAGCGGCCTTACCCCATTCGGCGCTTGGACCACCACGACACCGATAGGGAAAGTTAAGCGAGGCGAAGACCGCCCGAAGAAAAACCTGCCCGCGATAATCGCTGCCCACGGCGCCCCGTACGTCGCGACAGCTTCAGTAGCTTACCCCGGGGACTACATGAACAAGCTCAAAAAAGCGGCGGCGATTGAGGGGCCAACGTATGTTCATGTCCTCGCTCCATGCACCCCCGGCTGGCGAATCGAGAACAGCAAGACGATTGAAGTTTCGCGCTTGGCCGTGTTGACTGGATTTTGGGTGCTGTATGAAATAGAAAACGGCAAGCTGAATGTAACATTCAAGCCGCCGAAGCGCAGGCCGGTGGTTGATTATCTAAAGATGCAGGGGCGGTTCAAGCATTTGACAGACGCCGAGATTGCGGAAATTCAGCGAATGGTGGACGAGCAGTGTAAGCGCCTCGGTATCGAGTGAAAGGGATCAGCTTGCCAAAAAGGGGCCTAATTCCCGTTTCAGCTAGACCATCGATCATTGTCGTAAGCGGCGCAGGCGACTGGGGTTGTGAGTTTGCGGGCTAGCGCGGAGATCGCAGTTACAGGTGTTGTACAAGGCGTTGGATTCAGGCCATTCATCTACCGATTGGCAACGCGCAACAGATTGGTTGGTTTCGTTCGCAACATGGGCGACGCAGGAGTACAGATCATCGTGGAGGGCGAGAAGAAAGTGATTGAAAAGTTTGTCGCCTCAATACGTGCTGAGCGACCGCCGCTCGCGCGAATCGATGAAATAAAAGTCAAATGGGGAAAACCGACCCGGGAGTTCACGATATTTAGAGTTGTGAAAAGTGAGAAAGCTGGATTGGGTCTGGCGTCCGTTGTCCCCCCCGATATCGCACTTTGTGACGATTGCTTGCGCGAGATGTCGGATCCAGCGGATCGGCGTCATCTATACCCATTCATAACCTGCGTCAACTGCGGGCCAAGGTACACGATCATAGAGGAACTTCCGTACGACCGCCCCCGAACCTCGATGAAGGCGTTCCCGCTGTGCATAGATTGTCTACGCGAGTACAGAGACCCGGCAGATCGACGCTATCACGCCGAACCAACCTGCTGCCCGGTTTGCGGCCCAAGGGTTGAACTCTACGATGAGAGAGGCGAACGTATCGACGTACCCAACCCGCTCAAGGAGACGGCAAGGTTGCTCGACGATGGCAATGTCGTCGCAGTTAAGGGCATAGGTGGCATTCACATCGCGGCGAAGACGACCGACGACGATGTGCTCGTGCGCCTCCGCAAGGCGTTCAATCGCCCCCAGCAGCCCTTCGCCCTGATGTCGCGGGATATCAAAACGATCCGTACGTTCGCGAAGGTCAGCAAGGCTGAGGCGGAGCTTCTCACATCATTCAGGAGGCCAGTAGTCGTGCTCGAGCGTGCAGCAAACTACATGCTTTCAGAACTCGTGGCGCCCGGCTTGGACAACGTGGGGGTGATGTTGCCGTACTCAGGCATCCACCACCTAATACTCGGCCACGGCAGAGATCCCGCGTACGTCATGACGAGCGCGAATGTTCCAGGGCTGCCGATGCTCATCGACAACATCGAGGCGATGGAGAACCTCAAGGGGGCGGTCGACTACCTCCTGCTTCACGATCGCATGATAGTGAACCGCTGCGACGACTCGGTGATGAAAGTGGTGGATGGTGCGCCAGCTTTTCTGAGGAGGTCACGTGGCTACGCGCCCGAGCCCATAAAACTTGCGTTTAAAAGTAAAAAGAAAATCCTCGCGCTCGGGGCGGAACTCAACAACACAGTTTCGCTCCTCACGAACGATCGCTGTTTCATCGGCCAGCACATCGGCGATACCACTAAAGTTGAAACGCTTGAGTACATGCAGGAGGCGACCGAGCGGCTGATGGGCCTGCTCAACCTGAAGAGCGTCGACATCGTCGCACACGACCTGCATCCCCTCTACGCGACCACAAGGATAGCCCCGAGGATGGCGAAACATTTGAAGGCGAAGACAATTGCGGTTCAGCACCATCATGCGCATCTGGCTGCCCTCATGGCGGAGCATGGTTTGGACGAGCTGGTCGGCATCGCGGCTGACGGCGTGGGCTACGGCAGCGATGGCACGATATGGGGTGGCGAGGTAATGGTTGCTGATCTAAAATCTTTCAAACGCGTTGGAGGGCTTGAAAAGCAACGGATGCCAGGAGGAGACCTAGCGACGCAGTTTCCGGCGAGGATGGTGGCCGGCATGCTGTACCCCGTGATGGAGCCAAAGGAGATCGAGCGGGTGCTCTTTGAGTTTTGTTTGAATGGATTCAGGCACGGAAGGAAAGAGATTGGCGTGGTGCTTCATCAACTTGAGAGAAATTTAAACGTTTTCTGGACGAGCAGTTGCGGGAGAGTTCTAGACGCTGCGGCATGCCTGCTCGGCGTATGCGGCGTTCGAACGTACGAGGGCGAGCCCGCGATGAAGCTCGAGGCCGCCGCGAAGGGCGGTGATTCTAAAAAAGTCAAGATGAATACAGCAATAAAAAGGAAAGGGGATCTAAACATTATCGATACCTCACAATTGTTGCTCGGTGCACTAGAAGCGCTGCGCGCGCGAGTTCCTCGCAAACACATCGCTGCGTCAGTTCAGCACGCTATCATCGAAGGTCTGTCGGAGATAGCGATCGATGCGGCTTTTGACAGGAAGATGAAGGTGATTGGGAGTTCTGGTGGAGTGTTCTGCAATGACGCTATGACTTCAGCTGCGCGCAAGGCTGCGACAAAAGCGGGATTAAAATTAGTTCGCCACGAGCTGTTGCAAACCGGAGACGGTGGCATATCTGTTGGGCAAGCGGTAGTCGCGGCACACTCGCGTTAGTTTTCAGGACATCAGTTGCTTGGCCTCAAAGACCAACTTCCTCAACTTCTCCTCACTCAGCTTGGTCTTTTCTCTGAGGTAGTTCATGTCGTGCGTCACGAGATCTTTTGCGAGCATGAGGTCGGCGAGGAACAGGTTGTCAAGTGTTATTTTGTCCACGGAGCGCAGTATCGTCACGGGGTAAAGTTTCTTCTCCGCTATCAGCTCCTCAAGCCCCCTGCCTTTGGGGAACCGCCAGCACAGCAGTTTCATCCCTCTGCAGCTCGCGTACTTCGTCGCGTCCGGGGAAGCGTGCGTGTTCGAGACCAGCCAGACCTCGTCGAACCTCTCCCCCTTGCCGAGGTCGCTGCCCTCGTTCAGGTCCAAGAAGCGCGCATACGTGTAGAGCACATCTTTCAGTTCAACTGAGAGGCCGGACATGTTGTGATATTTGCACTCTATCAGGTACCTCCTCGCAGCGCCGCTCGTCCTTTCAGCGACGACATCGACCTCGTGCTGCACGCACCTTCCTTGAAGTATCGACCTCAACTTGGTCTTGTATCCATAATTTGACAGAATTTCTGAGATAAAAGTTTCGAATGCGAAGCCAGCCGGGCCCATTCGCATTATGGCGCCCTTGAGGTCGTAGCGCATCGCCGTGTGAAGTTCCTCTTTTTGGAGTAGGGCCTTCACGCGTTTCAAAATTTCTCTTGTTGTGATTCCGTCGTAGGCTGCGCCCTCGATCTCTTTTAGGGCCCTCTTTGCAACCGCTTTGCTGGCCCCGGCCTTCCGCATGGTCCGCATTATTTTCCGCGGCTGAAACTCCTCCACGCTGCCGTCCGCTTTAACAACCTTTATCGTCAAGCGCTCACGGAGTAACGAAGTTGTGGGATAACTTAAAAGTTAGGATAGTTTCGATAATATTGGCGATAGTTTGGGCTTCGACGTGCGGGCGGGAGATCTCACGCTTCAGATAAAGCTGGAGGAGCTTGACAAGGTTCACATTCACGAAGAGATAATCCCAGAGCTACTAGACTCCTTGGCTGCCGAGATAAAATCGAGCGGCGTGATGAGGCACCCGATAATCGCCGATGTAAATACCTTGGTGGTTCTCGATGGCATGCACCGCGTTGCCGCGCTCAGAAAAATTCGGTGCCGTTACATCCCGGTGTGCCTTGTCGACTACAAAAGCCCCAAGGTAAAGGTCGGCTGCTGGTACCGCACCATCCGTGGCGAAGCGAGTATGGATATTTTGTTGGGCTCGCTCCGGCGACTTTGGGTAGAGGTGGATAAAGCCCCCATAGGAGAGGCGAAACGAGCGCTTGAAGATCGCAAAGCTGTGGCCGCAATTCTTTACAAAAACGATTGCTACACGATCTCTGTTGAGGTAAGCGGGATAAGAGAAGCGCACGCTTGGGTCGGGCGCATCGAGAAAACTTTCGCAAACAGCGGGTTAAATGTGAGCTACGGTACGGAAAGGGATGCGGAAGAAAATGTGAAATCTGGTGAAGCCACTGCTGTTCTAATGACACCAAGGGCTACAAAGGAGGAAGTGCTAGAAGCCGCCCTTTCCGGAAAATTGTTCGCTCACAAGACGACTAGGCATACAGTACCAACGAGGCCGATGTGTGTCGATGTGCCGCTAGCGTGGCTGGCGGGAGAGCTATCGCTCGACAAGGTGAACACCATGCTCGTTGAACATCTTTCGAAACGTAAATCGAAGCGTTTGCCTATAGGATCAACTTTTGAGGGCCGCAGGTACGAGGAAGAGCTTCTGATTTTTGAGTGAAGGGTTAAACCCCGACGAGGGTCCAGATGAGGGTGAGCAACAACCCCACACCGAGGAAGCAGCCTGTCATCTTACCCATCGATGCCGATAGCGGAGTTCTGGCCTCTCTGACGCCGCGCTTTCGAAGGTGCTGTGCGACCTTACCCTCCCATAGGCCCGCGAAACCATCGGTGATCGCGTCACCAGCCGCACCCCCCACGATGGCACCCAAGACACCGGCAAAGCTGGCCCCGATGAGCGCAGCGACGCCGAGGAAGCCCGTGTCTATTGCGCCAAAAATGATGTCCGCAGAGCACGATTTGATAGACCTCCCGAAGAGCCTGAGGGGCACGAGTGAGAGAAGGCCGAGCAAAATCAGGGTTGGGCCGATTAGGCGCTTGTAGTTTATCGCCACCGAGAGGCTGCCGACCGCGACGAGCGAAACCGCGATCACGCTGATCAAGCCGGCGACGAAGCCCTCCTTGTTCATCTTCCCACCCATCAACTTCCGACGAAAATGGGCCTCATCGAGAGAAGTTTAGGCAAAGCGAGCGGTCTAAAAGGCATACCTTCTGTATTCTTTTTTATTTCATCGACCAGCCTTTGCGGTGTGAGAAGCTTGAACTTTTCGATACCCCTCACCCTCACGGGCAGACTCTTCGTCTTCACTTCCTTCTCGCCGATCACTACGATGTACTGCACCCAGTCGCGCTCGGCGTCCCGTACTTTCTTCGCAACCGTTTCGTTCCTATCGTCGACATCAACTCTAACGCAATTCTTCTCGATACCCCCCGCGATCTCCATACAGAACTCGAGGTGCTCGCTGCTCACAGGTATCAGCCTGACCTGCGTGGGCGAGAGCCATAGTGGCAGGCTCGGAGCCTTTCCAGCCTTTTGCATTTTCGCCGCCTCCTCAAGCATCGCGTACATCCACCGCTCGATTGAACCCATTGAAGAATGCAAAATTATGCAGCCGCGCTTCTTCCCATCTTCATCGACATAAAAAATGCCGTATCGCTCGGAATCTTCGAGGTCGAGCTGCACGGTGGAGAGCTGCCCGTTCCCGCCCACCGAGTCGATCATCTGAAACTCGTGCTTCATCACCCAGTAGTGCTTCCGCTCCGACAGCAACTCGATGAGCGCCGGTTTCTTTATTTTTTCGAGCAAGCGCGCGATGAAGTGCTTGTGTTGCAGATAGAATTCCTTGACCACGCGGAAGGCAACGATGTAGTCAATTTCCATCGCGTCGACTAGCTTCGTGTATTTCATGAACAGACGCTCGTACTCCTCGAGCCCCTGTTTAAGGTCTCGGCAGAAGCAGTGGATGTCCGGCATGGTGAACGCCCGCAGGCGCTTCAGGCCGACGCACTCACCGCTCTGCTCGAGTCGGTAGGAAGGGGAGAGCTCAAATATCCGCACGGGCATCTGCCTATAGCTCATCGTTGTGTTTTTCATCATCCGGAAGAGCCCGAAATCCCCCGCGAACCTCAAGAGCAACGTTTTGTTAGGCAACCTGATCTTGTAGTCCTTCTGGTAGAAGCGCGCCGCCTGCTCGCTGATATCCGGTTCGTCCTCTTTGTACACGACAGGCGTTTCTATCCTGCTCGCCCCGAGTTCGTCTGCAACTTGGATCGCGAGTTCTTCAAGCAGATTTTTGATCAGTGCGCCGTTGGGATAGAAGCGGAAGTGGCCGGTGTCGCTCGCGGGTTCGTAGTCAACGAGTTCGAGCTTTTTCATGAGTTTGACGTGCGCGGGCTCCTCGCCTGGTTTTTGCCCGAGTTCCTCACTGAGCACGAACTGCTTGAGGAGGGATTGTTTCGCCAAAGCTTCGCATGCATTAACGTTATTTAGGTCGAGCTTGTGCTCGATGCCATCTGAAGTCAAAATCAAATATTCACTTGGCAACTTTACCTCTGCCGCGACTTTCTCTTCTGCAGCTTCGGCTGTCACGCTGCGTGAGAGCTCGCTGAGGGGATGGCCCTTGCAGCTGACGGTGAACGCTTTGTACCAGCCGAAAGGCAGGCGGAGGACTTCAAACCCCTGCCCCTGAAGTTTCTCCTTCGTTAAATCCATTATTTTAACAGCAGCGCGCGGTGAAGCAAGCGTGGGGCTCAAATGGGCGTATGGATAGAGCACAGCACGTTTGGTTTTGACCTGCTTACAGACATCAGCGATTTCCCTCGCCGCGTTTGCCGATATCATATCCAGATTTAGTTCATCTGCTTCCTCGACCGCGAGAAAAACGACTAGCGCCTCTTCCACCCGCCCCGACTTCATCTCTTCGGCGATTTCTTCCGCGGCGGGCGTCGGCTGCTTAACCTCGAACTCTAAGTAGTTCGCGTGAATCAGCAGGAGGCGCATCTGAACACCGCGTGGACTTGGTCGAGAAGATTTATTTAGTTACCTACGTTAAAGCGGTTAATGATACAATGCATTTAATTATCGCTATCACGGGTTGCAGCGGCGTGGTTTACGGCGTCAGGCTGCTAGAGACATGCAGGAAGCTCGGCATCGAAACAGACCTGGTAGTCTCACAGGCGGCTGAGAAAATACTAAAACTTGAGCTGGGCAAAAACGTTGAAGACATTCGCAAGCTGGCAACACGAAGCTACCCCCCAGATGAACTTTCAGCGCCCCTCGCGAGCGGCTCGGTCAAGACGGATGGCATGGTGATAGCGCCGTGCAGCATGAAGACTTTAGGAGCGATTGCTAGCGGCATTGCCGATAACCTCATCACGAGGGCGGCGGATGTCACGCTGAAAGAGGGCCGCCCACTCGTGCTCGTGCCGCGCGAAACGCCGCTCAATCTAATCCATCTTGAAAACATGGTGAAGTTAAAGCGCGCGGGAGCAACCATCCTACCAGCGATGCCGGCGTTCTACAACAAGCCCGAAGGGATTCCCGCGCTCATCGACTTCATCGTCGGGAGAATTCTTGACGTTCTTGGAGTCGAGCATAAGCTCTATCGGAGGTGGCAGGGCAGTTATGGGTAAAATTGTCAAGAATGAGCCAGAGAAGCCAATAGCCAAGTTTCAGTGTCTTTCCTGCAAACATTCGGCGTATCGTATGTCGGCGATGGAAGCAGGGGAAATAGAGCACAACGCATGCTCGAAGTGCGGGGGCGACATGGAGGTCGTATCGCGCGGGAAAATACCCTCAAGCTTAGCAAAAATCGAGGCCGCAGTCAGCAAGAATTTCAGCGTGATAGATTTTGATATTACCAGCGATCGGATGCAGTTCGAGGTCGAAACGGCGGACACGAAAAATTCATTTGCAAACACCTACCACGAACTCTCGCGTTACGGTTACATGGCAGCGCTGCGCAAGCGAGACAGCGATCTCATGCTGCTCGTGATGAAGTTTCCGCGCATCAAAAAAGACAACGTTTTGATCAACTTTGGCTTGATTTTAGCCACAATCGCCACGACGTTCGCGGCCGGATACATCTGGCTCTCACCTGGGAACGTGTTGGATGCAGCTCTTTTCGCCGGGGCCCTGTTGGTGATTCTCAGCTCCCACGAGATCGGACACAAGATTGCGGCTTGGCGGAACGGTGTGGCTGCGACATTGCCATACTACATCCCTGCTCCGACCATAATCGGCACGTTCGGCGCTTTCATAAAAATAAAGTCCCCAATCCCCACGAAAGAGGCTTTGGTCGAGATGGGTGCGGCAGGTCCACTCACGGGTTTTCTCTTCGCATTGCCCATCGCAGTGGTAGGGATACTCTTCTCCAAACCATCCGGCGGTGAACTCCAACTAGCGATGCCAATATCATTTGCGATTATCAGTTTTGCCAAGTTCGGCAGCATTTCATCTGCACTAAATCTCCATCCGCTGGCATTCGCCGGGCTGATCGGTATGTTTATCACGTTTTTGAACTTGATACCTGCCGGACAACTGGATGGTGGCCACATCGCGCGCGGGGTGCTAAACACGGATCAGCATTTTAGGCTGACGAAGTGGTTGGGCCTAGGTTTGGTGTTTTTAGGCATCTTCTGGTTGCCGCTGTTGATATGGGGTATCTTTATCCTTTTCCTTTTCAGGAGCTATCACATGGGTGCCCTCAATGATATTTCCCCGCTCTCGTCACGCCAAAAGTTCTTGGCAACGGCGGCTTTCACTGTGTTCATCCTCTGCCTGCCGATACCATTTTAGTTTTAATAGGTGTGCGAGAAAAATGTGCGATGGTGGTTAGGTGCGGGGCAAGCTGGTATCGATAGAGGGGATCGACGGCTGCGGGAAGAGCACGCATGCTAGGCTTTTAGCGAGATGGTTACGTTCTAAAGGCTACAAGGTAATCGTCACAGATGAACCAACGAACGGCCCCATAGGTCGAATCATCAAACGCATCCTACGTGGGGAGCTGAAGGTCCCTGTCGCAGCCGAGGCACTGCTTTTTGCCGCGGACAGACTGCACCACGCCGAGAAACTCATAATCCCAGCGATGCGTGCAGGCAAGATAGTGATAACAGAGCGATACACTTACTCTTCCCTCACCTATCAGGCCGCGCGCGGGTTGCAGATGCCGTGGATAGCGAAGCTCAACGAGAGAGCGCCTAAACCAGATTTGGCTATTTTAATAGATGTGCCAGCATATGTCGCGGTCCAGAGGATAGAAGGCTCACGCAAGCTCGACACGTTTGAAAAAGATTTGCGGCTTCAGCGGAAGGTGCGAACGATTTACTTGCAGGTAGCCAAGAAGAAGAGGCTGAAGATCGTTGATGGCGCGCGCGTGGCGAGTCAGGTTCAAGCTGATGTAAGGAAGCTCGTTAAAGCAGTGATTTAAATTTTTTAGGCGCACATGTTCACATGCTTATCTGTGCAGCGAGCGGCAGAGTTTTGAAGACTTCGGCCGCCGCGTCTTCAACCTGCTTTCGATACTCACGCAGCGTGTAGACCCGGATGATGTCAACGTATCCCTTTAACACGTTGATCAGCCGCGAGTAGCTGGACAGGGAAACGAGCTCTTTTTTACCGTCACTTATTTTGAAGACCGGCACCTCCATCGGGTCTATCTCGCGAGGGTAGTACGGTATCGAGTCGAGCGTGGGGACATCCACAACTATGAACTCGGGGTCCACGCCCGATTTCTTTGCGATTTCCTCCTCTTTCTGATGCCGCACGGCTTCATCGCTTAGAAGTTTGGCGACGTACGGGTCGCGTATGTGGACGTCTCTCTGATAGGCTGCTTTCAGGAGATCACGCCTGTCGAGCCTGGCCACCAAATCTTTTGCTTTCTCGACAAGGCCGCGTTTTTCAGGGTCAACCGCCTTGGGATCCAACTCCCGCAGTTTCGTCTGGACATAAGCGTCATCCATGCGCAGAAACTCGTCGATGTTTTTGAACGTGGTCAGGCCAATGATGTCATGCGTGTACTCCATCGCCTTGTGTAACATTATTTCGGCGGCGCGGACGGAGCGGTGATAGTAGACGGCGAGGAACATCTCGTAGCGGGCAATCATGAATGCCTCGAGGGCGTAGAGGGCCTTCAGATCTATGGCTATGTCTTCCCCGATCACATCCATAGCTTGAATGAGTCTACTTATGTCTATGCGGCCGTATTCGACGCCCGTGTAATAAGAATCCCGCACTAAGAAATCCAGCTTGTCTGCGTCCACTTGGCTGGCGGTTATTTGATGGAGGTAACGCTTACCCTTCGCCTCTTTGCCGAAGGTGAGGTCAATTATCTCCCTCGGTTCGAAACCGCAGTCCTTGAGCACATCAGCCAGCTCGCTTTTTTCCACAACTTCTTTGCCGAGCTGCTCGTGGTTGAGGCCGCGATACTTGACCAATATTTCTTCGGACGAGTGCGAAAATGGCCCGTGCCCAATGTCATGCAACAGGCCAGCGAGCCTGATCATCTGCCACTCGTCGTCGGAAACGTCAACGCTTGCCCTGAGGCGCTCCGCCATCTGACCCGCGATGTGCATCGTGCCGAGGGAATGATCGAACCTCGTGTGGTTGCCCCCGGGATACGCTATCGACGCTATCGAGAGCTGCTTGATACCCCGCAGGCGCTGAACTGGCCAGGTGTCGATCACCTGCTTCTCGATGTCAGTCAAGCCTATGTAGCCTTGGACCGGATCCCGAACGTATCTCGTGAACATCACTATAGCTTCGACGCCGGCTCTTTAAATCTTTCACAGAAAAGACGATTTAGCCTAACACCTTGCGGTAAGTTCTGAGTAGTTTTTTTGTGGTGACGCCCCAGTTGAATCTCTTGACCCTTTCCCTACCTTTTGTGCCAATTTTCTTCATCACTTTCGGGTGATTGATTAGGTAATTTATCCCATGTGCGATCGACTTTGGATGCGGGTGGACTTTGATTCCATTCACCAAATTTTTAACATTCTCCCCAAGGCCACCCACGTCGGCCACGACGACCGGCCTCCCGGTTGCCCACGCTTCGAGCAACACGATGCCAAATGGTTCATTCCTGCTCGGGATACAGACGATATCGCAAGAATTAAGGAGATCCGCATACCACCCGTAGGGAATCCACCCCAAGAACCGCACAGCACGAGACACACCTAGTTTCCGAACTCTGCGCTTGAGGTGGCGCCCCATCGTCCCTCTCCCAGCGAACAAGAATTTTACATCCCTTCGATTTTCGAGAACTTTGGGGATCGCACCGATCAACAGGTCGGGGCCCTTCTGACATTCAAGCCTACCGATAAACAGAACCGTGGGGGCAAGAGGGGGGATACCATATTTTTTCTTCACTTTCTTCAGATCCACATCTCTCTGATACTTTCTAGGATCGATGGCGTTTGGCACGACATCGATTTTTTTGCGGGGTATTTTGTACAGCGCCCACAGCTCTTTCTTCATCGCTTTGGACACCGTAACGACTCTGTCGGAGATCTGCCCACCTAGCCTT
>Ga0210017_1002783_pt1 | contig 14869 bp, 16 predicted proteins | sample CryGeyCG2014_020_FD_183966 | JGI IMG/M metagenome (GOLD analysis project Ga0210017, IMG submission 183966) | Groundwater microbial communities from aquifer - Crystal Geyser CG08_land_8/20/14_0.20 (SPAdes) (version 2) | ecosystem: Environmental > Aquatic > Deep subsurface > Groundwater | place... | reverse complement strand
AAAGTTTTTGAATTGAACTATTTTGAAAAATCTCTAAATTATTTTCTTCAGAATATTTGTTTGGATTAAAACTCGGCAAAATAGCCATAGCTAGAATTTCTCCATCATAAGGATTAATTACTATGACTTCGCCTTCTTCAGCTTTATTAATCTCTAAAGCTTCTTTTAAGATAGATTCAGCCATAAATTGAATATTATAGTCAACAGTCAAGATTAAATCTGTCCCAAATTCTAAAGGTTTTATAATTTTAGAATCAAATAAAGCTAAATCTCCTCTAGCCCCTTTTTCAATTTGTTCAATTCCTTCTGCTCCTTTTAAAATTTCATCGTAATAACCTTCTAAACCGTATTGCCCTCTATTTTCTCCTCCTAAAAATCCAATAATATGTGATGCCAAATTTTCTTGAGGATAATATCTCTCTGATTCTTTCTTCAAATAAACACCTTCCAGTTTTATTTCTTCAAATTTTGAAAGTTCTTCTTTGTTTATTCTCCGTTTAACTAACTCCCAGGCTTTATTACCTTGAATTTTGGATAATAATAGCTCTTTCTCTAATCCAAAAATTTCACTAAGAATTTGAGAAACTTCTTCTTTTCGAAAAATTTCCTCCGGAGAAATATAAACTGAGAATATTTTTTTATTGATAGCTAACTCTTTATTTCCCTTATTAAAAAAAAACTCTCCTCTTGTGGGTTCAATTTGAGTGAGATGTTTTTGTTGGCCTAAGGCTTGGGCTCGGTAAAACCCTCCATTTGTTACTTGTATATCAGCTAATTTTAATATAATTGCAATTGCAAAGAGAATTAAAAATATAAATACTAAATTAATCCTCCAATTTGTCATTATTTTATAACAAAAGAATCTTTGGTGATTTGAATATACTTTATCTCTTTTACTTTCTCAAAATCCAATCTTGCTGCTAAATCCTCTAAGTTTTTTAAAGAACCATTTTGAATAAGGTCTAATTTAAAAACTTTATTTTCTTCTGAAAGCTGACTCAACTTATTTTTTTGATTACTAATTAAATAAAGTTTTTCTACAATGTCGTTAAGTTGGAAAACCTGCAAAAATAGAAGACTCAATACTAAACTAACTCCAAAGAAATTTAATATTTTTTTAAAAAATGTTTTTTTCTTATAGCTCATAAATTTTTTATATTCTTATTGCTGCCCTTAATTTTGCCGACCTTGAACGAGGATTGAGCTTTATTTCTGTTATAGTTGGTCTTATTGGTTTTTTTGTTAAAGTTTTAAAATATGAACTGTTTTCTCTAAAAAAATTTTTAACAATTCTATCTTCTAAAGAATGGAAGGAAATTATTACAATTCTCCCTCCGGGTTTTAAAATCTCTAAAGCTTCGCCTAAACCTTTCTTTAAATTTTCTAATTCTCTATTTACGGTTATTCTTAAAGCTAAAAATGTTTTAGTAGCAAAATGCAATCTCTGATGACAATACCATTTAGGAACAGAATTTCTGATAATTTCTATCAACTGAAAGGTTGTTGTAATCGGTTTCTTCCTTCTAATATCAATAACCCTTTTTGAAATTCTCTTAGCAAATCTTTCTTCCCCATATTCTTTGAGAATCTGTTCTATTTCTTTCTCCGGCCACTTATTTACAATTTCCCCCGCCGTCAATTTTGCATTTTTACTGTATCTCATATCAAGTGACTCTTCTCTTTTAAATGAAAATCCCCTACCCGATTTTTCTAAATGCCAAGAAGACATTCCAAGGTCAAATAATATTCCCTCTACCGGCCAAAAATTATGTTTTTCAACGATCTTTTTTAAATTGATGTAGGAATCGTTAACCAAAATTACTCTATCTTGGAACTTAAAATTCTTAATAAGTTCAGGGTCTACCTCAATTCCTAATACCTTTCCTTCCGGACTAGTTTTTTCTAAAATAGCTAATGTGTGTCCTCCTTCACCAATCGTACAATCAATAAAGTTCTCATTAGGTTTGGGATCCAGATATTGCAAAACTTCTTTTTGAAGAACAGGTATGTGCATTCTCATTAACTAACAACAAACAACCGACAACTGACAACGAATAATAACAGTAATAGAAATTATCGCATGTTGTAAGTTGTGGGTTGTGGGTTGTGGGTTGTGGGTTGTGGGTTGTGGGTTGTGGGTTGTGGGTTGTGGGTTGTGGGTTTTTTATACTCCTAACTCTTTTAATCTTTCGGCTATATCCCCTACTTCTTTTTCGGTTTTTGTTTTATATGTTTTCCATTTCCCCTCATCCCAAATTTCGACTCTATTAAACAAACCTGCTATAACTACATTTTTTGAAAGACCAGCGTATTCTTTTAAATAATCAGGTATTAAAACTCTACCTAAATTATCTAAACTTACACTCATTGCTCCAGCTAACATAATTCGAGCAAACCCCCTGGCATCAGCCTGGGATAAAGGAAGTCGGCTTAGTTTCTCGGCCAAGATTTTCCATTCTCTTAAAGGATAAAGAAAAAGACAAGAATCTAACCCTTGAGTAATAACTGCTTTTTTACCTAAAATCTTCCTAAATTTTACAGGAATAGCTAATCTCTTTCTCTGATCCATTTTGTAAGTATATTCTCCAATAAACATGCTAATTTAACTTTACAACTTACAACCTACAACCCACCACCTACAACCCACCACCTACAACCCACCACCTACAACCCACAACTTAATAAATTTGTTGTCAGTTGTTAGTTGTCAGTTGTTAGTTGTTGGTTACGAAGCTTATCCACAGAAAAGTATCTTATCCCCATACTTTTCCACAATTTTCCATCTATCTCCTTTTTAATCCATTGGAAAAATGAAGTCAAATCAAGAAATGTGAATAAATTGTGGAAAAAAAACCGAGCACATAAAACGTTATGTGCTCGGTTTTCAAAATATCTTAACTATTTTAGTCTGACTACTGTATCGGAATAGCTTGCATTCCTTGAGATTCCATCAATTTCATCAACATCGGTTCAAGAATTTCTTCTAAATTTTTATACTCTCTTGGAGTAGTAATTAGTATCGGTTGATTCAAATTAGAATAATCAATACTTAATTTAACGTTTGCTTTTCCAGATATTTTTTTATTTTCATCGGCAAATTTTTCCAAATCAACTTCTTTTTTCAAACTGATTAATCTTATGAATTTATCTTTTCCCCCTATAAAAATTTCAAATTCTATTCCTCCAAGTTTTTCCCATATTTCATCAAATTCTTGATAAAATTCTTCTAACTCTTCTTTTGGAATTTCTTTTTCTGGTAAATATTCTTTTAGAATCTTATCTTGCATTTCTGAAATAATTTCTTTAAGTTCTTTTGAATTAACACTTACCAAATAATGATAACACATTATATTATCAATCTTTTCATTTTTAAGAACTTCCTTTACCATCATTAATTTCTTCTCTTTTAGGATGTTTTTAAAATCCTCTTGGAGTTTTTTTGTTTGTTCTTGGTCAACGCCCTCATATTTTACGCCTGTCCATTGGGAAATAGCTTCTGGGTCTATCTTTATCCAATTGTCCTTAATTTCAGAAAGATTAATTCCTAAAGAAGCAAGCTGCATATTTAAGAAAGGATAGAAAGGAATAGTTTTTATTTTCAAATAAGATTCTTTCCCGATTTGTTTCATTTGGGCTTCCAAAAAAAGAGCTAATCTTCCTTCTGTAACAAAAGGGGTTATCTGAGGTGTCAGCTGTTGTTCTGAAATCCCTGCAAGGGAAATATCTATTTGGAAATCTCCTGAAGATTTAGGATTTTCAGGCAGAGTAAGATTGACATCAGTATTACTTTTGATTGAAAAGCTGATATTATCCAAACCTTCAAGACCTGAAGCAGAAGCAGATATTTCAGTTTTTTGAGAATAAGTTTTCAACTCTGCCGTTTTCTCCAGAGCTTCGCTTAAAACCTTATCGGGCGAAACAAAAGGATTCCAAGAAGGATTCCATATCTTACTATAAAGAGAACCTGCTAAAGCCCCAATTACAACTAATAAAACTATTGGAATTAATATCTTATTTGTCATATACCAGGAGGTTAAATCTTCAAGTTAAAACTCTTTTAGGACTTCGACTTTTATTTTATTATATTTCATTCTCTCAAAAAATCATAGGTATTTGTCGGGCTCCATAATAAATAACCGGCTGAGTTTGCATCTTTGGCGGCTTTAATTTGAGCCGTAATTTTCTCAGCATCATAAAAAATTCCTCTCTCTGTATCTACTTTTAAATCAAAGGCTTGGAGCCAGGGACGAATTTTAGCTGTTCCCCCTAAAGATTCTAAAAAATCAGAGGCTGTTTGAATAGATTCAAAAACAACTTCATAAGGATGATTGGAAACAACTTTTTCAATATTCTCGGACCGATATGGAAAATCTCTAAACCCCCCATAAAAATGGCTGGGATAAAGCATAAAAGATATATAATCTAAATCTTTACAATCTTTTAATCTTTGACCAATTTCTAAACTTTCAAATTGGGTAGCAAGATAACCAAAAAGGTCAACCGAAAGGATAATCTCTTTTTTATAATCTTTTAGTTCTCTTTGTAATCTTGAAGCAAATTCTCCGATAATTTCTTCTTTTTCTTTTGAACCATCGTAAAACGGATAAACAATATCTTTTAAGTCGCCGTCTGAAGGAAACCTTATATAATCAAATTGAAGTTCATCAAAACCAAAATCAATTACTTCTTTAGAAAAATCAATGATATAATCTTGAACCCCTAAAGAAGCTGGATCTAACCAAAAACATTTTTGATTATCTTGCCAAAAAGAACCTGCTTTACTTTTTAAATAAAATTCAGGGTGGCTCTTAAGTAAGGAATCATCACGAAAAATAACGATTCTGGCAATAACCCAAGCATTTTTTTGATGAAATTCAGAAATTAAATCTTTCAATTGAGTAGGAAGCATAGGTCCCTGGGCTTCCTTTACATCAATAACTACACTGTTTATTTTTCCTTCTTCTATAAATTTAAAAATATCATTTCGTAATTTTTTAGCATATGCTGATTTTGAATTAGCAATATAGGAAGTTATATATACCCCCTTAAGGCTTTCTGATTTTTCTTTTATTTTTTGAATTCTCTTTTCTTCTTCAATTTTTTCAACAAATTTTTGAACCTCAATTAAGACATTTTCAATTTTTGGAATTATCCCTTCTATTTTAGCAATGACTTCCTCTTTTGTTTCCTTTTCAATTTGTTGAGAAACACTTTCTTCAATAGATACCTCTTTGCTTTGTATTTTATCTTTAAAAAAATTTATATTTTCTTTAAAGAAAAAAAATTCCTCAAAAAAGATTAAAAAGAGAGGAATAGGAATTATTGAAAAAAACAAAACTTTTTGGGACTCCATCTTCTAACCCCGTATATCAACTTCGACAAAGTTTCCTAAAGGAAACTTTAATTTCGCGTAGCCCTGTAGAGCTACTTCGTGATTCTACGGGGCGTAGCGAGTCGAAGTTGTATTACGGGGCTAACGGGGATTAATTATTAAACTAAAATCTGTTTAGGCCTATTTTGGTTTTAATCAAGCGCATCTCATATTAAAATAAAAGTATATGCTTAATAATGATCTATGTCTTTTAGAACCAATTTTCTTTTATCCATTTTATAATTAATCTAATATCTTTTTCATGGTCATCCGATCCTAAAACAATAATTGCAACCGGTCTTTTCTGATTTTTAAATTCAAATTCAAAAACCGCTAACATTGTTTCTTTAGAAAGTGAATTTAAACCTGTTTTACCTCCCAAAAATTCAGGCTCTTTTTCGAAAATATTGAAATTGCCTAAGTCAGAATATCCCAGAGGCCCATAGGGCGAAGAATTTATTTTCCCCGAAGTTATTCTAAATAAATAGATAGCGTTATGATAAATATATTTTGCCAATAGAGCCAAGTCTCTAGCATTAGAAACATTATCCCAACTACTTCCAGAAGAATCAGCAAACTTAGTATTTTCCATACCTAAGGACTGGGCTTTCTTATTCATTAAATTAAGAAATCGTTCTTTGCCAAGAAAAATAGCTAAGGCATTAGCAGCTTCGTTAGAAGACTCGCGTAATAGAAGAAAAAACAAGTCATAAACAGCAATTTTTTGTCCGATTTTTAAACGCGGTTTGGAAGTCTTAACAATCATTTCTTTACTGATTGTAATCTCTTTTTTAAAATTGATATAGTCGCTAGCGATCAGAGCAGTTATTAATTTGGTAATGGAGGCAATTGGCAATATTTCAGAAGATTTTTCCTCAATTAACACGGCATCATTATTTAAATCAACTGCTATATAGCTATTGGCGGAAATGTTTGAAATTTTCCTTTGATATTCAAAGTCATCATTGCCTAAATTTTCTTCAAAAACTAGTACTGGAAAACCGACTTTTACTAGGTTGAAAACCGTCTCAGCATCTTCTATCAAGAGTCTGATACATCCTTGAGAAAACTCACTTGTCATAGGGTCACCGCTTGTATAATATGGCCAGCCGTGGATAAAAAAATTTCCTTGAAAATTCAAAGCCCATGGCATATAGATTTTACCCGATGAAGTTAAATGTTTTTTTTCTTTTGATTCAACTCTATATATGCCCGTCGGGGTTTCTCTCCAAGAACCTTTTTCCCCCTTAGTTAAAATTGGGATTTCTTTAACCATTAAACCGTCGTGATAAACTTTTAATACCATTGATGATAAATCCGCCTCAATAAAATTTGTTTTTTCAGAAACAAACTTGTCACGAATATTATTAAAAAAATCACGCGAGTTTAAAGATAGCCAACTCCTAAATTCCCAATTAGACTGATTATCAGTAATAGATGGCTGGGGAAACAAAAAATCAGGCAGATAGTAAATATCTCGACTTTTAAGAAATAAATATCCACAAAAACCTAACAACAATAAACTAAAAAAAATTACAATTAATTTCACTGATTGGATATCCTTCTTCCCCTTCTTATTCAATTGTTGCTCGATGTAATTAACTAACTCAGAATTCATAATTTAAAGCTTCGTTTGTATAAATATTATTAGGATTTCTCTCAAAAAAGATTAAAAAGAGAGGAATTGGTAAAAAACAAAAAATAAAAACTTTCTTAGACTCCATTTTAAACAAGGTTCACCCTGGTTAAATTTGCTTCGCAACTATTTAATGGGGCTCGATAATTAAACTAAAATCTGTTGGGTCTATTTTAATTTTATCTCCTCTTTTTAATTTATCAGACAAAAGAGCTTTAGCTAAAACATTTTCAACTTTATCTTGGATTACTCTTTTCATTTCTCTAGCGCCAAACTCGGGTTTATAAGATAATTCAACTATTTTTTCTTTTAAGGGTTGGCTCATTTGAAATTCGATACCTTTTTCTTCTAAATTCTTTTTTAGTTTGGAAAGATTTAATTGGCAAATGGCTAAAAGATTTTCTTTAGTTAAAGGTTTAAATACAACTACTGCGTTAAATCTGTTTATGAACTCCGGTCTAAAAATTCTATCTTTTAAAAGATAATCTAAAAGATCCTTTTTTATAATCATTACTTTTTCTTTCTGGGCAATCTCTTCCCAGATAATTTCAGCCCCGGCATTAGAGGTCCCAATAATAATATTGTGAGTGAAAATAATCTTTCGACCCTGACCATCAGTTATCCAACCTTCATCAAAAACCTGTAAAAATAAATTTAATATATTAGGATGAGCTTTTTCAATTTCATCCAATAAAATTAATGAAAAAGGATTCTCTTTAACTTTGGTAGTTAATAATCCTTCTTGCCCTGGCTTTCCAAGAAGTCGGGGAATATCTTCTATTCTCTGAAATTCAGACATATCAAGCCTAATCATTTTTTCCTCTTTTCCAAAATAGATAGCTGCCAGCGCTTTTGAAGTTTCCGTTTTGCCAACTCCGGTAGGTCCTAAAAATAAAAATACTCCAATTGGTCTTTTTGAAACTCCCAGACCAGCTCTGGCCCTTCTTAGGGCTTCTGACACTTCCTTTACTGCTTCTTCTTGATTAATAATTCTCCGATGAATTAGGTTTTCTAAATTTAATAAAAGCTTTTTTTCTTTTTGTTCAACTTCTCCTACTGGAATCTCGGTTTTTTCAGAAACAATTTTAGCAACGTGTTCAGGCAAAACCAATTTTGTTTCTTTTAAATTTGAAACATAAACCATTACCTCATCTAAAAAGTCTAAAGCTTTTTTTGGAAAAGGAATTGTAGGAAAATATCTTTCTGTTAAATTTATAATCTGTCGAAGAGCAGGCCAAGTAACGAATATTTTGTATTTTTGTTCTAATTCTAAGGCAGAATTTGCCAAAAGTTTCATTGTTTCTTGACGAGAAACCTCAGATATTTCCACTTTTCCAAAAAGAGCCAAAATAGAAGGATACCGCTCCAGGGTTATATGCAGATTTGTAAAATCAGTTATGGCAATTATGCGGAATCGAGACAAATGTAAATATTTACCCAAAACTGAAGAAATATCAACAGCTCCCGGTCTTTTTTCTTTCTGACCTATAAAATCGTGAAATTCATCAATAACTAATACAACGTTTCCCGCCTGGACCACTTCTTTAAAGATTCTATCTAAAAGCAGTTCAACTTCTTCGGGGTCTTGAACTTGAGAAAACAAAGAAATTAAATCTAATTCAACTACTCGATTATATTTTAGAGGGGGAGAAGTGTTGCCTAAAAAGAATTTTCTTGCCAATGCCTCAATTATGCTTTTTCTTCCGGTGCCTGGTTCACCAACGAGCAAAACATTATTAATTTTTGTCCGAGAAAGAATTCTTTCAGCTTGGTTTATCGCTTTTTCGTGACCGATTATTTCTTTTAAAATCCATTTTTTAACAGAATCTGTTAAATCTATTGAATATTGGTCTAAATAATAAGTGTAGCCTGCTGACCAGTCTTTAGCAATAGAACCATGTTTTAACAAGTTTTCGTATTTCCAAAATTCTTTAGATTCGGCAATTTTTCTTTCCGACTCTATATATAAAAAAACTAACTCGGCAATATCAGATTCTCTCAAATCTTCGTCAATTAAAATTCTTTTTAAAAAAGGGTCTATTTCAAAAGCTTTTAAAAGAAGGTCTCCTATTTCAATTTTCTCTTTTTCTTTTTCAGAAGATGTTTTTGCGGTTTGAAGAATAATTTGTTGAAATTGAAGAGATAAATCTGGCAAATTTTCTCCTTTTTTTTCTAAATTATCTGAATAATCTTTTAATTTTTTTTCAATTTTTTCTTTTATTACTAATCTATTAAATAAAAACTCACTTAAAGGACGTTCACTTTTAATTAAAACTTCTAAAAAAGCTGGAGTATCTATTTCTTGAAATCTATTTTTCTTACAAAAAGAAATTAGTCCGGAAAAAAGTTTTGCTGTATCAAAATCTAAAAATTCAGCTAAATTATAGACATCGGCTTGCGAAAAAGCGTCATTTAGGGTGGTTTTTAATTTTGGCTTCTTTATCTTTAAATTAAAAAAGTGGTATCTTGTCTTAAAAAATATCCATAAGGCAGCAGAAAGAATTAACAAACCCAAAATCTTATTCTTGTTTTGAGCGTCAAAAATGAGGGCGAAAATATAAAGAAGAGCAAAAATCAATATTGAAAAACGGAAAATTTTCTTTAAAGATTTATCATAATTAAAAAGATATCGTTTCTCTAAACTAACTGCTTTAAAAATTTCAGTGTTTTTTAAATTAAAATTCATGTGTTAGAAGATGTTAACCCTGTTAAATAGTGCCGAAGGCAATTTAACAGGGTGTTACAGATTCTTACACCGAGCACATAACTTGTTATGTGCTCGGTTAGACAAAGCCATTTATGAAATTAAAAATTTTAAACCGTAAAAAATTCCTCCCAGTAACAAAACCGGCAAAAAGAGCCAACAAATATAAAAAATTATTCCAAAAATAAAAATTAAAATTTCAAATGAAAATCCAATTAAGATGAGGAAAATTCGGAAAATTGCTCCGAAAAATCGAGAAAACAAATTAAAAAAGAGGGTTTCAAAGGTCTTGGCTATATCAAAACTTCTTGGATATTCTGATTGAAATCTCTTCCAGGGAGAAAAGAAACTCCTTAAAAGTAAAGGAGTTGAAAAATAGTTAATGCCGAATTTCAGAAAATTCTTGAATGCCGAAAAATAATCTCTCGACATATCGAAATAGAACCAAGAAATCCATAAAGAAATAATGTTCATAGCTTTACGATTTTATTAAGTTTATTCCTATTTGGGAGATTTTACCGCCACCAGTAAATAAAATAAATGCTCCAATAGACCAAGCCACTAAATTTAAAAGTTTCACTATAAAATCTGTAGGCATCATTTTTTCAAATTGTTCTGCTATCATTTCTTGCTGAGGGGCTTGCATTTTCTCTTCAAGGGTTTTTGGTTTTTCTTCCTTTGAAATTATTTGAGTCACTGCCTCAAAAATCTTAGGAGGTTCTTTTTTAGCAGTAAAAATGTTAAAAGTTTCAAAAATCGTGAAAGTTATTACTGCCAAACCAAGTAAAATCAAAATAAGGCCAGATATGCTTTTATAATTCATAATTTTTAATTAAGCATAATACTTAATAAAAAAAACCTTTTGTTATTAGATTATCAAAAAAATAGACAAATTACAATAAATAGAAGTTGCCAATTGCCAGTCAAAAGTTGCCCGAGGCAAAAGTTGTCCGAGGTCGGACCTCGGGTAACTTCTTGAAAAAAAGAAAAAGGGTGACAAGCTTTTCTCTTTGTCACCCTTTATAACTTTTCGAGAGACGATAACCTATATCCTATAATCAATCATCATCTCTCTCAGCACTTTTAGTCCTGCTTCTGGTGATTGCTGAAATTTTTGAAATTCCTCTGGTGTACAGACACCATCGGAATTTCCAAATTCTCTATCAGCAAACTCAGAAGTATAATTATCGAGAATTCTAAGGCCATTCTTAATATCCGCTGAAGTTACTTCCACGCCCTGGAAACTCTCTTTTCCAGTTTTAATTTGGCCACCAAATCTCTCAATGATAGCTCTGGCTACTACTTTTTTCATCCCCTCCTTCTGAGCTTGATTCTTGGCAAGACGCTGGTCGGGAATGGTTATTAAGCTCTTTAGTGTTTTTAAAGCAAGCCATTCTTGAGGTTTTTTAGAAAGTAATATCTCTTCAGCCGCTGCAAAGCTTAAGCAGACAAAAACAAAAACAAAAGTTGCTAAACACACTTTACACACTTTTCCCTTCATCTTCCACCTCCTTTTTTAAGACTATTTTAAGATTTTAACTGGAGATTTCTGATTTCTCTCCATTGCTATTTGAAGTATAGCATATTACTTCGGATTTGTCAAGATTTTTTATAATGGGCGTAGAAGGTTTCGAACCTTCGACCTCTTCGATGTGAACGAAGCACTCTAACCACTGAGCTATACGCCCAAAAAAATAGAAATTGGTTAGTAGAAATTTGAAATTGGAAATTAGTTAATTAGTTTCTAATTTCTATTTTCCAGTTTCTATTACTAATTTCTATTTTCCATTAACTAATTTCTAATCTCTTATTTCAATTCTATTTTTGCCCCCGCTGCTTCAAATTTCTTTTTGATATCTTCGGCCTCTTCTTTCTTTACATTCTCTTTTATTATTTGGGGGCTTTTCTCGGCAGCATCTACTAAATCTTTTGAATCTTTTAATCCTTTTTCAGTAATATCTCTTACTAATTTTATTACCTCAATCTTTTTAGGCCCAACTTCTTTTAATTCGATATTAAATACACTTTTTTCCTCCTTGTCCGCCGAAGCTTTAGCGAAGGCGGAAGCGGGAGCTGCCGGAGCAGCAACAACAGGAGCTGCAGCTGATACCCCGAATTTCTTTTCCAAAATTTTCACCAACTCTGCCAAATCTAAAACTGACATTTTCTCAATTTCCTCAACTAATTTCTTGAATTTTTCTGGAACTTTAACTTTTTTTTCTTTTTCTTCTTTCTCTTTTGTTTGTTCTTCTTTTTTTTCAGCCATAATTTTTGAAAATTGAAAATTGAAAATTGAAAATTTATGTTTTGGCTTTTGCCAAAACGTATATTAGACCTTTAATGTTTCCTTTTAAAACATTTACAAAATTAAAAATGGGAGAGGAAATAGTTCCTGTAAATTTTGCTAAAAGTTCTTCTCTGGAAGATAATTTTGCCAATTCAATAATTTCTTCCCGAGTTAAATATTTATACTCTTGGTCTCTTACAATTCCTGCTAAGATTTTTAAATTTTCATTTTTTTGGGAAAATTCATAACTTATTTTAGCCGGTATTATTTCGTCTCCAAACCCAAAAACTATTCCTAATTGAGCTGGTACCTCGTCAATTTTTTGCCGAAGCGGAATTTTGGAATTCTCAAAAGCAATTTTTAATAATGTCTTTTTTGAAACTTTTAGCAAACAATTTTGTTTTTTTAATCCCTTTCTCAGATTTAAAACTTCTTTTGCTTTCAACCCCGAGAAATCAACAAAAACGAGCCCTTTTTGCTCAGTGAGTAAATCTTGCAATTCAGTGATTATTTTTTGTTTTTGTTCGCGTGTTAAAGCCATAAAAAAATCTGTGTATCCACAGACAAAAAATTACTTGAATTTTAAAATTTTCCTCGGCAGGCTTTATTTAAATTACCCGCTGTCTGTGGATATTTTATAATTTAATTTTTGATTCTAACGTTCTAACTCTACTTTCTAAAGCTTCAAAATCTTCAATATCAACTTTCTTCTTTAGAGAGTACTTGATTAATTCGATATCATTTTTAACAATCTCAAGAGTTCCATTAATTCTCTGAAAATTTTTATCTATTCTTTGAAAATTTTTATCTATTCCCTGAAACTTCTTATCTATTCTCTGAAAATTTTTATCTATTTTTTGAAAATTTTTGTCGTGCTCTGTTAATTTTTCTTGGATAGAACCATATTGTTCTCCAATTAAAACAACTTTACCATCAAAATCTTCTTTGCAAATATCAAAATGTCTTTTCACTTCCTCTATTTTCTTATCAGTATGTTCTTTATACTTTTCTAAAACTTCTTTAGTTTCTTTTTCCATACTGTTTTAAATATAATCTTTTTCTATTTTTCTGTCAATATCTCAACAATCTTTTCTCCAAATTCTCTGGCAGCTGCTGGGCCGTTTGCAGTAATAATCTTACCATCAACCACTAGTGAATCTGCCTGATAAATTGCTCCATTTTCTTTTAAAATTTTAACCCCGCTTTTATCCATAACTGAAGACCAGACAGTTGCTTTTTTCCCTTCTAAGACCCCGGCTTTTGCCAAAATGACTGGAGAAATACAAATTGAACCTAAAATTTTATTTTGAGAAACTGTTTCTCGGGCTATCCTGTATGATTCTTCATTGTCAAGATTTTTAAGACACCCGGGACCGCCAATAAAAACTACTGCATCGAAATCAGCCGGATTTAAGTTCTCGAGTAAAATATCAACTTCAACATCTCCCCCATCGGCGCCAATAGTAGTTCCTGATTTATTACTAACAGTAGTTATCTCTGTTCCGGCTTCTTCTAAAATTTCTTTCGGAGTAAAATATTCCTCATCTCGAAAATCTCGGAAAGCAATAACCATTGCTATTTTTTTAGTTTTTCCCATTTTTTTTATTTTACTTTAAATATTTTTGCTTGGCAAGGTTATGTTCCTCCAGAGTTTTGCTAAAAATTGTTTTTTCAGGAGTTGATAAATAATACCAAAAATCACTTCCAAAAGGATAAATTGCTGCCAAAATACTTTCCATTCCTGGATTGCAAATAGGACCAAAAGGTAATCCTTTATATTTATAAGTATTATAAGGAGAATCAATCTCTAAATCTTCTTTTGGAATTTTACTTGTCCGTTTTCCGGTAATGTAAGTTATTGTTGCATCCACTTGTAAAGGAATGTTATTTTTTAATCTCTTCCATAAAATTCCTGAAACTATTTCTTTATCGGTAGTTGTTTTTATCTCTTTTTCTAATAAGGAAGCCATAATTACAATTTCAGAAATTGTTTTTCCTTGATTTTCAATTTCTTCTTTCAGCTCAGCAGTCAGTTTCTTATTAAAATTATCTAACATTTTTTTAATAATTTCTTCAAGGGTATCGCCCTTTTTAATCTCATAAGTATCAGGAAAAAGATAACCTTCCCAATTTTTTAATTCATAAAGTTCTTCTACTTGGAACATTCCTTTATTTAAAAAATACCAGCCAATATCTCTTAAATTCCAACCTTCGATTATAGTAATTTTTTCTTTAATAATATCGCCGGAGACAAATTTGTGCACAATTTCTGGAATTGTCTGAGTTGATGAAAGTAAATATTCTCCCGCTTTAATCCTTTTTGAATCCCCTTTAAAAAAAACATAAACCAAAAAACTCCATCTATTTTTAATTAAATTTTCCTTTTGTAAATTAAAGGAAATTTCCTCTATCCCCTGCCCTTTTTCAATTAAAAAACTCTTTTTAATTTGAGAATTTTTATCCTTGGCTAAATAGATTCCCTGCCAAGTAAATAACCCACAACCTACAACAAACAACAAAAAACAAAAAACCATCTTTTTTTTAAGTTTCAAGTAAATCTTCATAGAATTTTAAGTTAAAAGTTGTTAGTTGTTAGTTGTTAGTTGTTAGTTATTAAGGGAACAAAGGCGAAACCGGGATATTCCGTTTTGATAAATTCGGTTTCCTCGCCCTCCGTAGCTTTAGCGAAGGAGGGTGTTTTTTTCTCAAAAAGCCAGATAGAAGAACCAATTGGAGTTACTATTCTCCCCCCAATTTTTAATTGCTCTTTCCAAACTAAAGGTAATTTTTCAGCTGATGCCGAAGCTAAAATTTTATCAAAGGGAGCTTCTTTTTGATAGCCCTTTGAACCATCAGTACAAATAAATTCAA
>Ga0210017_1002782_pt1 | contig 14871 bp, 6 predicted proteins | sample CryGeyCG2014_020_FD_183966 | JGI IMG/M metagenome (GOLD analysis project Ga0210017, IMG submission 183966) | Groundwater microbial communities from aquifer - Crystal Geyser CG08_land_8/20/14_0.20 (SPAdes) (version 2) | ecosystem: Environmental > Aquatic > Deep subsurface > Groundwater | place... | reverse complement strand
GTGTTACTGTGTAGTTACGACTATATGCGTAACTGTGTGTTGGATGTTGGGAAGTGGAGTTATTACCATCACCGAAATCCCAATACCAGGAAACAATATGCCCATCTACATCTGAGGATTTATCTGTGAACTGGATTATGTCCTGAGCAGTTGGTGGAATTGGTGAATATGTGAAATCTGCGGTTGGTGGTTGACTAACCCCCTCCCAAGGTTCTGTAAGCCACGGGCCATAAATAACATTATAAGAAACCTTATCCCCGTTTCCCCCTGGATTTGTTTCAGGATGGTAAGGACCTGACGCATCACCCCACCAGTTGTAAGTGGCATTTGCTACATACTGATAAGTATAATAATAATTGTAAACCCCATAATTAGTATTATTGTAAATGTTGTTGTAATGAATCATGCTATTTGATGTAAAGTCGAGACAGATGCCATAATAATTGTTGTAGATCTTGTTTGCGGTCATTAAGGTATTCGAGGAACAGTAGAGATAGATGCCGTAACCATTATTGTTATAAATCTCGCAGTTTGTTATTTGGTTGTTGTTTGAGGAAGAAGATAGATAGATGCCATAGTAATTGTTGTATATCTGATTTGAGAGCATAGTGTTGTCTGAGGAAGAGTAGAGATAGATCCCATAGTAATTGTTGTAGATCTGGTTTAAAGTTATAGTGTTGTCTGAGGAAGAATCGAGCCAGATGCCACTGTAATTTTGATAAGGAAAACTGTCGTATATTGTGCAGTTTGTAACTGTGTTGTTTGATGAAGAAGACAGATGGATACCATCAAAACTGTTGTAAACAGTACAGTTGACTACCTTGTTGTTTGATGAAGAAGATAGATAGATGCCATCATCAGAGTTGTTGTAAGCAGAGGAGTTTGTTATTTTGTTGTTTGAGGAATAACGCAGTCTGATGCCATATGTATTGTTGTAAACGGTGCATTTTGTTATTGTGTTGTTTGAGGAATAATCCAGCCAGATGCCATAAGAATTGTTGTAAATGTAGCAGACGCTTATGTTGTTGTTTGAGGAAGAGTACAGACAGAAGCCATACGTATTGTTGTAAACAGTGCACTCTGTTATTGTAGAATATGAAGTATTTACAAGCAATAAACCTTGACCATTATCTATAAGGATAAGATTTTTTACTGTTATGTTAGTGCAGGAAACTAACCCAAAATAGCCAACTTCTTTCTCATCAAATACACGGTCATTTTCCTCTACGATGTAATAAATTAGTTTGCCATTAATTTTGTTTGAAGTATCTACGTCTTGATAGTAGTGAGAAATATCCGCCTCTCCGTAAACACCAAAATTATATTTGTTGTTCCCAAGGGTGTTATTTCGTAAAATGTTGTTTGAGGAAGAATCCAAATAAATGCCGTCATCAGAATTGTTGTAAACAGTGCAGTTTGTTATTTGGTTGTTGTTTGAGGAAGAATACAGCTTGATACCATAAGAATTGTTATAAATAATGGAGTTTGATATTGTGTTGTTTGAGGAAGAAGCCAGTACGATGCCATACCAAGAGTTGTTGTAAACACCACAGTTTGATATTGTGTTGTTTGATGAAGAGGATAAACGGATGCCATCCCAAGGATTGTTGTAAACCGTAGAGTTTGTAACGGTGTTGTTTGATGAAGAAGACAGATGGATACCATCAAAACTGTTGTAAACAGTACAGTTGACTACCTTGTTGTTTGATGAAGAAGATAGATGGATGCCATCATCAGAGTTGTTGTAAGCAGAGGAGTTTGTTATTTTGTTGTTTGAGGAAGAAGATAGATTGATACCATAATCTTTATTGTTGTAAACATTGCAGTTTGTTATGTTGTTGTTTGAGGAATAATGCAAACGGATGCCATCATCAGAGTTGTTGTAAACACCACAGTTTGATATTGTGTTGTTTGATGAAGAAGATAAACGGATGCCATCCCAAGGATTGTTGTAAACCGTAGAGTTTGTAACAGTATTGTTTGATGAAGAAAACATCCAGATACCATACCAAGAATTGTTGTAAGCAGTGCAGTTTGTAACTGTGTTGTCTGAGGAAGAGGATAAACGGATGCCATCAAGATAATTGTTGTAAATGGATGAGTTTGTTATTTTGTTGTCTGAGGAATAATCCAGCCTGATGCCATCATAATTATTGTTGTAAGCAGAGGAGTTTGTTATGTTGTTGTTTGATGAAGAAGATAGATGGATACCATCATTGTTACTGTTGTAAATGGTGCAGTTTGTTATTGTGTTGTTTGATGAAGAAGATAGATGGATACCATCATTGTTACTGTTGTAAATGGTGCAGTTTGTTATTGTGTTGTTTGATGAAGAAGATAGATGGATACCATCATTGTTACTGTTGTAAATGGTGCAGTTTGTTATTGTGTTGTTTGATGAAGAAGATAGATGGATACCATCATAATAATTGTTGTAAGCAGAGGAGTTTGTTATGTTGTTGTTTGAGGAATAACGCAGTCTGATGCCATAAGAATTGTTATAGATATTGCAGATTGTTATTTGGTTGTCGTTCGAGGAATAACCCAGCCAGATGCCATAATTAGAATTGTTGTAAACATTGCAGTTTGTTATGTTATTGTTTGATGAAGAAGATAGATGGATACCATCATAATAATTGTTGTAAACATTGCAGTTTGTTATGTTGTTGTTTGGGGAAGAGGAGAGATAGATCCCAAAAGAATTGTCGTAAATCTGGTTTAAGGTTATGCTGTTGTTCAAGGAATACCTCAGATAGACGCCATTAGAATTGGTATAGGATGTTACATTGTTAATTTTGCCGTTGGTTACATTGTAGAAATAGATGCCATACCAATTACTTTTTCCATCATGGATATAGCAGTTCCTTATGATAAAATACACATCTGTATTTTCAATGTAAATACCATGTGTTGTGCTCGCATTTATATCCCAGTTTTCTATGATATATGGGTCACCTTCGGTTCCTGAGCCGCTTACCACACCATTTTGACCTATTATGAAATAATCATTTCCATCAATATGGATAGGTTTATGGGGCGTGTAGGTTTTCTCGTTTGAAAAAACAGATGCTTCCCCCATTTCTTCTACTTCCGCAACACTGATATCACTGAAACCCCTAAAACCTATTCCACCAACAACTATCATGCATATCATCAAACAAACCAGCACTATGCCACTCATCATTATTTTTTTCTTCAACATATATTTCATCCACATCTACCAACATTGTTTTCTCATATTTTTCTTTTATTTTATTGTTCCTTCTGTTCCGCATTTAGGACATTTGAAAGTAAATGGTTTTTCTTTAATCTCAACCGGAAAAACCTCCCCACATTTTTTGCATCTGAGTTTCATTGTGGGTATCTCAGGTAATATTTTTTCAGGTTTTTTCTTTTTTGTTTTCCACAACCAGAATAACACGATACCTGCTACAACAACTATTACTACAATTATCACACCTATAATGTATGGTAACCAATCAACTGTTGGTGGCGGTGGCGGCGGAATAGTTTTGGATACAATAATCTTTTCGGTAACACTATTGCTGGCATTGTTTTCATCAGTAACAGTTAAAGTGACTGTATATTTGCCTGGTGAATATTGATGTGTTGTGTTCTTTTCGTTGCTTGTGTTTCCATCGCCAAAATCCCAGTACCAGGAAAAAATGTATCCGTCAGTATCATCAGATAAATCTGTGAAATTTATAATATCCTGTGTGGTGGGTGAATCAGGAGAATATGTAAAATTAGCCACTGGTGGACTGTTTGATATTGTAATTATTGTAATGTTAGATGATTCCATTAAATTGCCAAAATCTGTCCCATCTTTTGGTCTAACAGTAAAGTACCAGACATCTCCCCTAGATGTTGCAGAGGAGGGAACAGTATCCATATCATTAAACTCTGACCGCAATTCACCGTTTTTGTACCATCTAACCTCAGTACCCTTTTGAGTATCATTATCTATATCATAATAATCATAGGTTGCATTTAAATCATCAGTAGTAAGCGGGGATGACGGGGATATTGTCAGGTTTGTTGCTGTTGGAGCTGAGTTTTGAATAGTTACGCTTGACGATGTAGCATTTGCTCCAAAATCTATTCCATCCTTCGGCCTAACAATGAAATACCATGTTTCACCTTTAGATGTTGCAGAAAATGGAATAATAAGCGTGTTATTAAACTCTGGTTGCAATTCATCATTCTTGTACCATCTAATTTCGGTACCGTTCTCCTTATTTCCATCTATATCAAAATAGGTATGGTTGGCTATTAAATCATCAGTAGTATTTGGCAGCGATGGCAATAAAGATAGATTGGTTGCTGTCGGAGCTGCATTTTTAACTCTAATATTTTGTTGTAAGCTGTTTGTTGCGCCGCTATTATCTGTAACAGTTAAGGTTACCGTGTATGTGCCCGCCTTTTCATATTTATGCGTTACAGTTGCTCCTGTGTCTGTTGTGCCATCCCCAAAGTCCCAGAGCCATGAGATTATATAACCATCGCGGTCATAAGAGTTATCCGCAAAGTGAATTGTGCTTGCGATTGTTAGTGGTTTACCGGGGGGGAAGAACCTAAACGTAAAATTCGCTACTGGTGGGTAATTAACAGAAACAGCGGGTCCTTTGTAATAACTTGAATAACTTGAAACCGGCAGTCTTGTAATAGAGCTCCAGTCTTCGAAATCAACCTCAAAAACAAAATAGTATTTGTATTCACCCCTTGGCAGTATTGTATTGTATGAATATAATGCACCAGTGTTGTTTTCTCCCTGCACCCATGTCATATCCCCCATTTTGTAATATTTGCCTGTAGTGTCATTGTCATATATCCTGTTTCCTTCTATGCAAACCCGTTTTATTTGAGGAATATCTCCCTCTTTATCCTTATAGGTAACATTGTAATAAAAGATTGTGGTTCCATTGCCTTTTAATGATGAAAGACCACCGTTAATCAAAACAGCAGTCTCAACATTTCTTACTTCAATGTTTACTGATGCTGTATTATTACTTTCAAGACCATACTCATCCTTCACTCTAAGATTAATAGTATATGTTCCAGGTGATGAATATTTATGAACAACCACCCAGGTTGTTACCCATTTTGTAGCTGTTCCATCCCCATAATCAAAACGATAATATGCCACACTTAAACTCCTGTTATTTTCAGAATCAAAAGCGGCTGCTGACTTTGAAGCATTAAACACTATACTTTCATTTAACCCTACTGTTGTCTTATCTACTTTAACTATTTCTATTGTTTCACTTCCAACTATCATTTTATCAATACTAATACTTGCGTTTGGTCTTATGTAAAGCCATACAACAGGTCCTGTGAGAGGTAACACAAAATCAAGATTAACACCATCACCGTTCACAGCATTACCAGCGGCATTCGGGTTTAATGACGGGTGATAGGGGCCAACTGCTGTTGAATGATAATCCCCTTCATAACCGCCCCAGAAGTTCTGCTCAGCGTTCACAATCTCTCCCTTTAATTCAGAATCAGTATATGAAGCATAGTCTATCCACATTCCCCTGCCATATTCTGGATCAACACCAAAACCATTCTCAACAATGTTGTTGAAATGCGCTTCATTGTTTTTTATACCAGAATAATATACACCATAATTATCATGATATGAAATCGTATTATTGGTAATTTCCGAGTAATATGCAATAAACGCAGGTGTATCATCTTTATTTTTTCCATTCATGCTAATCTTAATACCGCTGTCACCATTCCCGGAAATTATACTGTTACTGATTTTTATATAATAAAACCGGACATAGCCAGCAGTGTAAACAGAGCCATAACTGTTTTTTTCTTCTACGGTATCACCGGAACCATAACCATATACATATATCCCATTACCCTCATTATCGCATATTGTGTTATTAAAAATCTCAGGTGCTGATATCACACCCGTAGCATATGAAAACGTGGCAGCATTACTTTCATCCCCTCTATATGTTCCATCCTCCCAATAAGCATATGTTCCATCACCATAAGCATAACTTGAGCTGAAACCATTTCCCTGAATATAGATTCCGTTCTCTTCGTTGGATGAAATTGTGTTATCTGATATTATAGAATCAGATATACTGCTAGAGCTATCAGCAAAAACAACGCTGTAACACCTGAAGCCATTGGCGCTACTGTAACCGTTGGAATAGCTGTTGCTGTAAAAATAAACACCATCTATTGTATTTCCCGATATCACAGAATTGGATATAGCACTGTAACTTTCAGCACTAGCGGAACTATAACTCCAGTAGTCGCTGGCATTACCATAGGAGCAGGAAAAACTATCACTATAAACATATATTCCATCCTCCCCATTGGAAAAAATATTATTATTTAATATTGTTGTATTTGAGATCTGACTGTAAGCTTTAGATGTTGTTGAGCCTGAAACAAATGTGCCACTGGCACTACTGTCAGCATAGGCATAACTGTAACTGTTTATGAATATCCCATGCTTTGCATTGGGGGAAATTGTGTTATTTAAGATTTTTGTATTAGATATGAAACTGCTGTCACTGGAGTAAATAGAAGTCCAAATATAATCACGTGTGTCTTCTATCTTCACAAATTCATAGGTATATGAATACACATGTATTCCATTCTCGTTATAAGAAATTGTATTGTTTGAGATTACTATATTTTGTATATAGCAGGAACCCCACCAATGAGGCGTATACACAAAATTACCATTTTTATAATAAACATCATATCCTCCATGACTATACACATATATCCCTTCATTCCCATTTTCTTCTATCACATTACTTTCAATAGTTATGTTGCTTGAGCCAGAACCACAAACATAAACACCATTCTCCCCGTTTTGAGATATACTGTTACCAGAAATATCTATATGTTTACTATTGCTTAGATATATGCCATTTATTCCGTTTCCCTTGACTGTACTGTTGCAAATAACCCCCTCATTATCTGAATCCAGATAGATACCCTGCCCATTATTATCTGATACAGTAGTATTTTTTATTGTGATGTTGTAATTACCTGTTACCATAACCCCTTCCTCTTTGTTATTCATTAATACAGAGTTTTTAATAAAAACATTACCCCTACTGTGTATTGGACCGGATACGGTCACATAACCAGGGATAGTCATTGGTACGTCTGAAGCCTCACCCAAAATTTCACTTGGATTACCTGGAACATATCCTTCTGTATAATGTTCAACTTTAAAGGAGGTAATAATTCCTGAGATAGCTCCGTAACCTATCTCTAAGAAAAATATGTTGGTTCCAGATTCCCAGTTATCCTCAAACTCAGTTATATCAAGACACATGAAAGAAGGGTAATGATACCAACTACAACCTTTCCATATAGGACTCCTTGTTTCCTCTGGATTTCCTTGTGCCACCACTCCTAAAGTTACCGATGCATCCCTAGAACATGGGGGGTTTAACTCCCAGACACCCAGAAGAGAGGGATCATAATTTACTTTGTCTACAGCCCTGAGTCCTGGATACCAAATCTCTTTTATTGCATCATAGGTTATCCAATAAAACCCATTATCACCCCAGTCTGCACCCCAGGAATTTACCACTTTAAATGCTCCTGTGTCATCATCATCTGTTACACTGTCATCATAGCCTACAATGGTCTGAGCATGGTTAAATATGGTAGATGAATACTCCGCTGATGAGATAATATAATTACCATCCGCAAACCCATTCCCATACTGAGATGTGTCTATTGCAAAGTTAACAGGATAACTGTCATTAATTAACGATTTTATTACATCTGTATACTCTAAAAAAACATACTCATAGTTTTGTAATCTGTATGATGGTGCCTCCCTCCAGGCGTTTTCATCACCCCAGGAAATATAATCAGAGTCATCATATGGCATTGTGTAGAGTGTAGCACTGCCAACACTTGCCATTAAATCATAGTTCGCTTCAAATGATGTACCTTTGTGAAATCCTCCATTAACCTTGTTATAAACCCAAGCAGGGCTTATCAGGTGTTGGGTGTTTCCTGTTGATGCATCAGTCCAGTTATTGTCTTTTGCTCGAAGATAACCATTTGTATAGTAGGCGGTAGCCCATGAAGCGCATGACCTTTGCCCGCCCTGGTCACCAACAGGTGGGAAGTATGGTTCCTGAGAAAGATCCACAGAATCAGGGGACTTAGGGTTAGATACAGAATCAACAATCTTTACCTTTCCTATCATTTCATCCCATTCTTCCTCAGTTGGAGGGGCAAGCCCTGTTCCATGACCATCTATTATTATGTTATAGTCTTTGTTTTGATCTCTTACACCTATCCTGCCTTTCATGTTTTCTATATCCTCTTTTGTGGCTATGTGGGATTTATATTTATTATCAATCCCTTTTTCTGCCACTTTTGAACTTCTTTCTCCAAGTTTACTACCAGGATTTGAGGATTCACATGTTATTCCTTTTTTCGCATATTCTATCATACAATGCTCCATAACAAACGAATGATTCTCACCGCCAACAAATTTTATTGTGTCCCAATCACCTTTCTCTGGTGATTCTTTGTTTGATGTGAAAACAATCTTGTTTACCTCAGTTCCAACAGCAGTCAGATTCCCATAAACAGTTATGTTAAAATCTCCGCCAAATTTTATTTCTACACCAGGGTCAATTGTTAATGTTGCATTATCATGAACCCGAACATTTTTTGAAATTATGTAAGGTGAATCCGCAACTGTCCATGTGGTATCAACACGAATATCCCCTTCAACCCATGTTTCTGAACTTGCTTTGGGTATGTTGATTATTAACATATTGCTTAGTATTATTAGAGAGATTACCAAGATTACTGTTTTTTTTCTCATTTTCCCTGAGAATGCTTATATTATTATGAATATAAATAGTTTATTCCCACATAGGCAGAATCCTGTCATACCCTATGAGTTTCACACCCGTTACTGCTGCCGCATCATAGGTTAAAGCCATCAAATCATTTTTGTTCAGTTGATCTATGGAATCATGTCCCATTGATGAAACAATTGTTTTGATTTCCTCATTCATCCTGTTAATAAAGTTTGAAATCTCACTACTAACAGTTTGTACATCACCATTTCTTTCATTGTAGAAGAATCCTATACCGTCCGCACCAAACGCTAATGCTTTAACTGCATCCTCGGCGCTTCTTAGATTTGCAATAATTAGCAGTTTAATATTTTTTTCCTTTGCCTCATCCAAAGCCTTTAACGCGGGTCCGAAAACACCGATTACAGGGAAATATGAGCAGTCTACTGCTATCGCATCAGGTTTTGCTTTAACCGCTTTTTTCACATTTTCATACAAATCAAAAGGAGGTATTCTTACGATTATTGTTTTTTTGTGTTCTGTAACCTCCTTTAACAATTCAACCTCTTTAAAATCAGCAGGTAGTAGCTCTATTGCATCACCTATACTTAAATCAGTGAAAACAGGCCATCTTACGACAACGGGTGTATTTTTAACAGCATCAACCTCCTCTTTGTTTTGACATACTGAGAATGTTCCTGATTCAGATGCGCCCAATGCAAAACCAGGATTCGGCTTTTCAGGTGATAAAAACATTGGTGTTTTTAGTTTCAATTTTCCAATTTCCAGGTTTGTGTCAACCTCTCTGATTGTTTCATTCCCCCTTTTTAAAAGAAGGAAATCATTTAATGATGAAACAACAGGCTTAAACACCTCTTTTTTCCTGTATTCCATTTTTTTAGAAACAACCTTCTTCGTTTCACCAAGGTTGTATTTTTTTAGTATTTCTTTTTCATTATCATCCAGGGTTTGAATCTCAGCATTTCCCACATCCCTGATTTCTCCTTTTACAAAAAGACTTCCGCCTAAAATATTTCCAAGACTTTCAACATCACCAGAAACAACAATCATGCCATTTCCCATTTTATGCCCCAGCATTCCCGCTGCATCACCATCAATAAAAATCTTCCCCTCGCTCATCATATATCCGGCAAAATTACCAGCATCACCTTTTAGTGTTATCTCAGCATTTTTGTTTAAAGCACCAAAAAAATCCCCTGCCTTCCCATCCACCAATACTTTCACATTTTTGTCTATGCCAACCGCTATACTATCCTGACCATCCAAACCGCTGATTTTGACAGATGATGCGCTTACCATCTGCTTCCTAAGCGCCTCATTGATTTCTTTTGTTGTGCTGATGGGCATATTAAGGGAATAGGACACATTGATTAAATAGTTTATTAAAGTTTGAAGGATATTTCATGGAATTCACAGGGTGAATTCCTGAAATGTTAGGAATTTGCAGAGCAAATTCCGTAACAAGTCCTGTTCCACTTACATCTTACTACTTATCCATTTACACCTTACCCTTATCTTATATCGGCACAACGCACAGAATTAAATATGCTAAAAGCACCATTATGAATGAGTTCCTGAAACCGTTTACTATTTTCCCTGTTTCTATCAGACCTACAAGTATGCCGTCACCAAAGCCCTGGACCAATGCAGCGCCCAGATATATAAACTTCACATCCTCTACACTCATCCCTGCCTGCTGTGTTGCCGCACCTTCCACACCTTCTGCACCAATACCTCCTCCCCCACTGGCTTCTATTGCAGGCAGAAAACAAGAGTTCATTATCACAACTACTGCAAGGAACACAAAAAATGCTGTGAATATCACTGCCTTGTATGACCCCATCTCCATTTTTCTTCCTATGTTGATAAGCTGTATGTCCTTTATGTTTTTTGCAGTTGCGTTAAGAACATCGGAAACATCCCCTCCTGCACCTGTTGCCTTGACAACGATTGCCATTGCTCTTTTCACAAGCGGGGTTCCAACCCTCTCAGCAAACATTTCCATTGCGTCTGTTGCCGGTACACCCCAGTCAATCTGTGTCGCCATTTTTTTGATGTCAGGTGTAAGTTTCCCATAGTTTCCTGAAGATGCCTTTCTTATGGAATCAGCCAAGGTCATCCCAAATCTGTTTGATACTGCAAGGTCCCTGAGGAAATCAGAAAGTCTTTCTTCTATTCTCTCAATTTTTTTCAGTCTTCCCTGCTCATAAAAAGGGTAGGGGCCTGATACTATCAGAACAATCAGTACTACGAAATCCAGTGGTGTTCCAAAATCAAGTTTGCCTGTATAACTCATGAAAGCAAGTACAGCAGCCAAAATAGCACCTATGCCTGTTAATGATAAGATTATTATTTTCATAATTTTTTCAGACATTTTATCCGACCTCCATGCAAGTAGTCAGGGGCAAGTAGACAGTAGTTAGGGGACGGTGTTCCACTAAATCCCTGATTTCTGCAAATCGCAGATTTGCAGTTCAGAGGAATCATAGATTCCTCTTCTCTCCAAAAATTGCTGATGCAATTTTTGTCAAAAGTGAGGAATTGCTTTAGTAATTCCGAAACTACTAACTCCTGACTACTAACTACTTGTCCGCCCCTAATCCCTGACCCCTGACTACCAACTACTATCATTACCCCACCTCAGGTGACATTATCTTGATTATGAATATGAAACCAAACTGAGCCATTGGTATCATAACAAATGCGATAATGTAAAGGATTATGTTGGTTGATCCTCCACCACCACCTGCTGTCATAAGCGCCATCACAGAAAGCATAATAATAAGCAGTAACGGCATTACAACAACGACTGTGACAAAACTCTCAGCCATCAATCCTACAAAGTCATTGAATTTTTTTACATTCATCTTATGCTCTTCCATGTACTGCTCTGATTTCAACACAAAATATGGTTTAAGCCTGCCCCCGGAACTCACTGTTGTAATCACACCCTGCAAGAAGTCCTGAAACATTATTGAGGGTGAACGGTCAATCGCTTCCCTCAAAGCCGTAATAATATCCTTGCCAAGCACCTCAACATCACGCGTAATCCATCCTGCCTCCCTGGCTATTTCACCATATATTTTTTCCCTTGACAAAGACTTGAATATTGAGCCAAGTGTCACATCTGCTGATGCCATGGCAGATACGAAATTCATAGCAAAAGGCAGTTTTTTATCCATATTTCTCCCCCTGTCCTTTGCTTTGGATGCAGGGGAGCCCATCATAAGTGCATAAATAAGATATGCTAATATTATGGGCAGCGCAACCATTATAGGTATAAGAAATATTGGTAAAGAAATGCTGAGCATTAAGATTACTGTTAAAAGAACTATATCTAATACTACACCTATAACCCCTACCAGTATTGCACTCATCATAATATATGCAACGTACTCCTCAGATAGCATCTTTATATGGGCCTGGTTAAGGCTCTTTTCAAGTGCGGGTTTTATGTGTTTTTTTGCATACTTACCCAGCAGTTTGTATGAGAGTATCTGGTATTTACTGGGTTTCCCTTCCTCTTTTTCAACCTTGAGTTTTGTAGCCTTTTTATTTTTCATAGGTATCACTTCTTATTTTTTTTATGGTTTCCTCAGGTTCCTGATAGTATGCTGAGATTATATTGGCAACCTCTTTATAGTTCTTAACGTTTTTCTTCAGCATCCAGTTTATAATCTCTGTCCTCCTCTTAAACTCCTCTGTCACCTCATCATGTGTCATGTTTTTTAAATAGGCAATTTTTTCAAAAATACTGCTGTGCCCCAAGTAAACAAACCTGTCATCAGCAGGATTCCATTCAAATATTGTGTTTGTGATGAGTTCCTTTGTGTCAGGCTCCAGGCCTACGATTTCCACGATTTTTTTGATTCTCCTTGTCATCTTGGGACCAACTTTCACACTGGCTTGGAGGAGAACAACATTCAACGCGGCTACAAGGACCCTTGGCAGGTTAATCGGTGGGTTCTCAAGCCTGTTAACTATTGCCTGAACAGAATCCGCATGAATTGTTGAATATGTTGCCTTACCCGTGGCCATCGCCTGAAAAATGATGAATGCCTCCTTACCCCTTACCTCACCAACAATAAGATACTGGGGCCTCTGCCTCAGCGATGCCCTCATCAGTTCAAACATGTCTATTTCACCGCTTGTCTCACCTGATTTGCCTGCGAAACCAGAGCGTGTTAAACCCGCAATCCAGTTCTCATGGGGGATATTGATTTCCCTTGTGTCTTCTATACTCACAATTTTCATCTGAGGTGGAATAAACAGTAGTATGGCGTTCAATGTTGTGGTTTTCCCTGAGGCTGTTCCGCCAGAGATTAACATGGACTCACCGTACTGCACTGCAAGCCATAGATAAGCCATCATCTCAGATGACATTGTTTTGAATCCCACTAGGTCGGGCGGTGTTATCGGATTCGCCTTAAAGCGTCTAATAGTGAATGATGAACCTCTTGTTGTTACCTCCCTTGCAAGTGTTGCCTGAAGCCTGCTTCCATCAGGTATTGTTGCATCCAACATGGGGGATGCAATAGAGATGCTTTTACCGCATTTCTGGGCGAGTGTAACAACAAATTTATCCAGCTCCTCATCACTGTTAAATAGAATATTTGTTCTCATTGACTCATGTGCCCTATGATAAATGTATATGGGTGTTTTTGCACCATCACACGAAACATCCTCAATCATTGGATCAATCATCAGCACATCTATTTTACCGTATCCTATAAGGTCTCTAATGATATAATAAAAAATTTTTCCCTTGAAAGTCTCATCCATTTTTTTATGCTTGTCCAAAATAATCCTATCCATGTTCTTTTTTAAATATTCAACCCTTTTTTCCCGGGTTGCAAATCTCATACCCTCATCCATGCTTTCAATTAATGTATTTTTTATGGTATCCAATGTTTTTTTCTGCTCTTCAGAAAGCTGGGGTTCTATTATCTCATACAGATATTCATTTGCATCCTTGTTGTAAAGCAGCCTGACATAGGTGTAGGGTTCTGTGACCGCCCTGGTTTCCACAGCCTCAAAATCCTTCTCTTTAATCTCAGGGATTGCAGTGACCTTAACATCCTTTTTCGTGTTTTCTTCTGTCTCTGTCTTTTTTATAACGACTTTCTTAGGCATGAGCCTCCGCACTTATCTCCTTCATAGTCCCCTCAGGATCAGTATAATAATGTGAAACAATCTTGGCAACTTCTTGATAGTTTCTCACATTTTTCTTCAGCATCCAGTTCACAACCTCTGTTCTTCTTTTAAATTCCTCATTCATTTCATTCATTGTCATGTTTTTTTTACTCATAACCTTTTCAAACATTACAGAATGCCCTAAATATTCGAATTTGTCACCGGATGGATGCCATTCATACACTGTATTTGTTATTAAGTCATTTGTATCAGGGTCTAGTCCTACAAGTTCAACTATTTTGTTTATTCTTCTAACCATCCTGTCCCCAAGCATGACCTGGGACTGAAGAACTACTATGTTCAAGGCGGAAAGCAGAACCCTTGGCAGGTTAATTGGTGGGTTCTCAAGCCTGTGAATAATAGACCTGACAGAATCAGCATGCATTGTTGAATATGCAGTATGGCCTGTAGCCATCGCCTGAAACAATGAAAACGCTTCTTGCCCCCTTACCTCACCCACAATCACATACTGAGGTCTCTGCCTCAGCGCAGCCTTCACAAGTTCAAACATGTCTATTTCACCACTCCCAGAACCTGTTTTACCTCCGAAACCAGAGCGGGTTAAACCCGCAATCCAGTTCTCATGCGGGATGTTAATCTCCCTTGTATCCTCTATACTCACAATCTTTGCCTGAGGAGGAATAAACAGCATCATTGCATTCATCGTACTTGTTTTTCCGCAGGCAGTTCCACCAGATGTTATTATTGACTCACCAAATTCAACAGCAAGCCAGAGATAAGCCATCATCTCAGCAGACAGGGTGTTATATCGTACAAGGTCCGGTGGTGTCAGCGGATTCTCCCTAAAACGCCTGATGGTGAATGATGAGCCTCTTGT
>Ga0210017_1002779_pt1 | contig 14879 bp, 4 predicted proteins | sample CryGeyCG2014_020_FD_183966 | JGI IMG/M metagenome (GOLD analysis project Ga0210017, IMG submission 183966) | Groundwater microbial communities from aquifer - Crystal Geyser CG08_land_8/20/14_0.20 (SPAdes) (version 2) | ecosystem: Environmental > Aquatic > Deep subsurface > Groundwater | place... | reverse complement strand
CAATGCCGGCACAATCAACATCACCCAGCAGCTAACTTACATAACCCTTCCGGCAGTGGATGCGTATGTGCAGTTTAACACCACTGACTCGGGCAACAACCTTGCATATGTGAGTTTCAGGGCATATAATTTCACCACGAGCACTCAAGATTTATCCTGCGGCGCATACGTTGACGGTTCCCTGGGTGCGAATATAAGCTTTGCGAACGGCTTGCCTGGGGTTGCGACCACATTGATGGTCGGCCCATACGCACGCGGCAGCACGCACACGGTTTACATCCGGTGCCAGGACAGGTATAATGCCACGGGCTTGTTGATGTTCAATGACGGTAAGGGCGGCATTTCAATGGGCGGAGATTACCGCGTGGCGTATTCCGGCATCCAGCGGTTCACCATGGACAGCCCTCCGGGCATTTCCAGCGTGTTCAGTTACGATGGCTGGGCTGGTGGCAGTGTGAACGTTACAGCAAATATAAGCGATGGGAACGTAAAGAATGTTGGCCTGAATGTTACGCTGCCGGATAGCAGCCTGTCGCAGCCGGTGGCTGGCATTGATTGGTGGAACGGCAGTTGGACGCTGAGGAAGAGCATATATCTATTGGAAACCGCAGGCATCGCGCGCGTGAACGACCCTGTGGCAGTAAACCTAAGCGGCCTCTCGTTCAGCAGCATCAACTCAAGCTGCAATGAGCTGGTGCTGGTTTACAATGGGAGTGTAGTGAACTACAGCGTGCTGGATGCAAGCGGCGCAATGAACGGGCAGGGCAGCAAGCTGTGCAAGATACTGTTTTTTGCAAACATGAGCGCATACGAGCGAAAGGAATACCGCGCCTATTATGGCAATGGCTATCTGGGTGAGTTCGGGGTTTCGGCATCAGGCAGCGAGCAGCCGTTTTATGTGGAGGATTTTGACAACATTTCAGCGCCTAATTTCACCCAATATACGGCAGCGAATGCCGAGTCCGCGACGATAACCCTTGGCGGGAGCGATTTGGGCCACGTGAAATTTTTCACCGACCGGTCAGGTCCCGGTGCATTCCCGGAGGCGTATCTGAACGGCACGCAGGCATTGGACAACCGTAGCTGGACGTATTACGCGCGAGCGAATCTCAGCGCAGCCACGACGGGCAGCTGGGCGACCTATGGCGTGTATTTCCTGCTGAGCAACGGTTCAGTGGCAGGGATAGGTTTTCAGGGCAACACCTCGGAGAACAACAAAATGAACGTGACCTATGGCTATGCCGACAGCTTAGGCAACCTGCCGGCAACGAGCGACCTTGGCCTTGGCCAGGGCTTGAATTACGATTTGAAATTCATGTGGAACGGCACGGCCCTGGCGGGCTATTGGAAGAACTACACGAATACAACGTACAATGCGGGGTTTACCCTCTATACAAGCGGGGCGGGTGGTGCTTACCCGCAGAGGCTGCAGCTAGGGCGCTGGGGCACATCCACGGTAGGCGCGTTGGCGTCAGGGACCTTTGTGGTGGAGTTTCTTGGCTATGGCCACGGCAGCGATTATTTGTTAGACAGCATTGGCGCTGAGCGGAATTACAGTTCAGGCCTGCCGATAAACAGCAGCTTCACGCTGACTCAGCTGGGTGCATACTCGCTGACGATGTATGTCAATGACACCAATGGCAACATGAACAACAGCAGCGTGTTTACGATTCACGGCATGTATCTGCCGGTATTGGCGAACCAGTCGGGTTATTCCCAGGGAACCAATGCAAACATAACTGTCAACCTCACTGACGGTTCCGGCTATTTTGCCAATGCTGACACGGGCACAATCTTCGCATGCATTGCAAACAGCACCGGCTCGGCAAGCGACTGCAATGTGGTGGCAAATCTGTCTCTAACCACCCTTGGCACCGGCAATTATACTGCCAACTGGTCGATTCCGCTAAGCCAGCTGACAGGCACATATTATGTGTATGTCAACGCTACGTTCAACGGTGTCCCAAACGTAAACAACACATCATTTCTGGTGTCCGACACCAATGCCCCGAGCTTCACGGGCATAGAGTTTAACGACACGTGGGCTGGTACAAACGTCACGCTTGGGGTCAATGTAAGCGATAACATTGGCGTGAGCCTTGTGTGGGCGGTTGTCCGCTATCCGGATTCATCAAGCGTGCGCTATGACCTGACGCAGACCAGCTCACCGGGCGGCAATAGCAGCTGGCGCGCCAGCTTTAACCTGACGCAGCTAGGTGCGTATGTAATCAACCTCACTGCAAACGATACGAGCAACAACAACCGCTCCAATGATTCAACCACCGTACACGGCATGTATCTGCCGGTATTGGCAAATCAGAGTTCAGTGCGCCATCTGCAGAACCTGAACGTGACGGTGAACGTGACTGACGGGAGTAATTACCATGCAAATGCGAGCAGCGTGGCAGTATGCGTATCTGATTTGTCCGGTCCGGCAAGCGATTGCGATGTGATGAATTTGACAGTGGCAAACCTTAGCGCGGGCAAATATGCGGCGAATTGGACAATTCCCTACAGCCTGTTGTCGGGCACGTATTATGTGTTTGCGAATGCCACGTTAAATGGGCTAACGACTGGCAACAACACGACGTTTGATGTTGAGTACATAAATGCGGTTAACATAAGCACGCCGGCTGACCATACGTTTACCGATACCGGTTCAGGGGAAAACTATACATATGAGCAGAATATTACCGTGTTCAATACAGGTACGATAGTCGCGTTGAACGTGACGGTCTATCCCGACCCTGGTGCAGCGCATAATTTCTTCCTTTACTTCCAGCCCACAACCGTATGCGGGAACATGACGCCGAATGCCAATTGCACGGCGTCAATCAGCTTAACGCTGAACAATTCAGTTCGCGATGCGTATATATTGACGTGGAAAGTCAACTGGACGAACAACACGAGCTACTTTACGAATTCGAGTCTATCCCAGTCAGTTGCCATAAGCGATTCACCTGCAATCGGGAGTGCCAATGCGACCGTGAACATAAGCCTGCAGCACGGTTCAAGCGTGATGTTTAACATAAGCGTGAACAACACAGGCAACATTCGTTTGCAAACTGTCCGGTGGACCTATTATGCGCAGAATTTGAGCGGCAGCCATTTTGCCTTGCCCAGTGGGTGGCTGAGCTTTGCGAGCCAGGGCTCATGCAACAGCGACGGTAGTGTTTGGAGTTTCATATGCACCTCGACCGATTTAACCTATTGCCGTGCGCCGTTATGTGCGGCTGCACCGGACGAAAATCTTACCTACCGCAACCTGAGCGTGACCGTGAGTGTGCCGTTTGGGACATTGACCGGCAACTATTCAGGCGTATTGACCCTGAACGCAACTGATAGTAGCGGTCCACCTACCCAGGACGTAAACATAACCGTGGAGGTGCCGGCTAACCTATCCGTAAGCGTGACTCCGGTTCTCCAAGTGGTCACGATAGGTCTTTCCCAAACTGCAACCGTAGGAAGCATAATCCTCAACAATACGGGAACGCTGAATGAGAGTTATGCCATCTATTTCCGTGACAGGCTCGGCAAGGATCTGGCAGGCAGGTTGATGAATCCGAACCCGGCATCCATCAAGGTGCCAATCAACCAGACCTACAACTATACCGTCAATTGGACTGCTGGCACCAGCTCGGCCGTATACGATTTGGAGATAAACGTAATCAACGTGAGCGTGCCGGATAATGATGTGCTGGTGTCATTGAACCTGACTCAGGCTGATTTGGCGCCGGTGATTCGGGCAATAAACATAAGTCCTGCGCTAATCGGCGTAAGCCAGCAGGTTAACATAACAGCCGGCGTATTTGACGACCAGAATTTGATAGTCTCAGTATTGTGCAATATCACTGCACCCGGGGGCGGCATGACCGGGGTAGTCGGGTCTGGCGGTCCAGCAACCTATTACAATTACTCCTGCTTATACACGCCGAGCGTGGCTGGGCTTTATTATGTGAACATAACGGCGAGCGACAGCGGCGGGAAGAACTCCACAAATGAAACCAACTTCACTGTTTACGGCACCACTATTATGAACATCAGCAGCAATTCGACGAGTGAGCAGATAAGCGACTTGAATTATGTGTCTTCGCGGGTGTTGCGGTTCAATGCGAGCCTGAACAACAGCGGGAATATGAGTGCGAGCAATGTGCAGGTATACTTTACCGGGCTGAATAGCGGCTGGGATACTACGGTGAGCGAAAGTTTGACCCTTTCAGCAAACAACACGGCGAGCGTGCTGGTTAATCTGACATTGCCAGCAGGAGTAAATATTGATACTTACACTACACCGTTGCGTGTTAATTGGACTGATGTGGACGGAACACCCGGTTCTAATATACAGACGGTAAGGGTGATAGTGAATGCCTATCCTGTATTGAGTTTGGTTGCGCCAGTGGACGCGACGATTCCGCAGAATCGGACATATCAGCTGAACTTCAGCGTGAGCAACATAGGGAACGTGGATCTGGACAATGTGAATTTGAGCTGCGGGGGCAGTAAGTGCACGGCATTTGGCATAGTATTCAACCAGAGTGGCTTTGCGATCCTGGCAAAGAACACGAGCAGGAACGTGAGCATGAACGTGAGCGTGCCGATGGGTCAGCCAGCCGGTGACTCCACTTACAACATATCAGTCAACGGCAGTTATGCGAGCACCTTGGTTGTTGATTCATTCTTTTACACGGTCACTGTGCCAGGCAGCTACAACTGGACTCGTGACCGGGTTAACATTACGGGGGCAGACATTTCAGGCAGCAACGGCACATTGAATATAACGCTATACAACTGGGGCAACGTGCCGGTGCTGTTCAACTTCACGCTGGATGGCAATGTTTCGCAGATAATGAACCTGAGCCTGGCAAACAGCACAGAGGTAGGCGTGTTGGGCAACCGGACATTGTATTTGAACTACAGCGCACCGGTGACAGGCGGGACAGTGAGGTGGAGCGGCAATTTATCAATCAATTACAGCTATGATGGGGGCAGTAGTTGGGTCAATGAGCGGGTGGATGTGGTATTTGATTCGTTTTATGCGGAATTGAACATAACGTATCCAAATAGCACGAATCTGTCGAACAACATCCTGGCTGGTGGCGTGATACCGATAAATGCAACATTGAGCATGGGCGGGGATGCGATATTGGAGAACGTGACATTTGCGGGCCGTGTAAACGGGACATTGTGCGCGAACACCTCGTATGGCCCTGTTGGGAGCCATTGGGAACTGAACTGCACGGCGCCGGGCCTGGGCGATGGCCGGACATATAATGTGAGTTTGACAGCGACGTATGTGACAAGGAATTTTGTGGTTAGCCGGACAAGTGCTGATTCGGTCTACTATTTAGATGTGAGCAGTCCTGTGGAGATAAGCAGCAGGGCAAACAGCACGAGCGGCGCACGTGGGTTGACGTTTGAGCTAAACCTGACAGACAACGTGCAGGTTTCGAATGTAACATTGGAGGTTATTGGCCCGAGCCAGAGCGGCAATTACACGATGTCAAGCGGCAACAACTACACATGGAGTTACAATTTGAGTGGTTTAGATTTAGGCGATTATGATTTAGTGTATAGGGTGAACGACACGACGGGGAACAACCTGAGCGTGAGCGGGTATGGCGAGGTATTTGAATCTGTGGTTTACAGCGGTCGGGTGGTGACCTCAGGCGGGACCGGGTTTGGCGGAGTGGTATTCAGCCTGCACCGGCCTAACACTGCACAGGTGTTGCAGGAAGCAGAGACGAACGGGACCGGCTATTACAACGTGACTGTGCACAATCGTTTGTATGATGTGTATGTGTATGTGCGGAATATCACGCTGAAGTTCAGCTCATACAATTTGAGCAGGGACAACCAGGACGCGTTTGACTTTGACCTGGTGGAGGCGAGCGAGATACCGTTGACGCACGGGGTTAAGGGCTTGGCGATACGGAGCAACGTAACGCAGCCAGTGAACGTGACGGTGAACTATAGCGCCTCGGAATTGCAGGTTGGGGTGCTGGAGCCGAACCTGCGGCTCTATCGGTGCATGAATTGGACATACAATTCGAAATCCTGCGCGGTTTACGGTGATTGGCGCAGCGTGGTAGGCTCGAGCGTGAATGTTTCAGCTAATTTTGTGCTAGGCGAATCAAGCAGTTTGATAGAAGGGAGCGAGCCCGGAGTGGCATACGTTGTGGCAGAGACGATACCGACTGCTGTGCCGGTGTTGAGCTTGAGCGTTCCGAGCGCGGTGTCCATCGGCCACAACAGCACGAGCAGCGTGACGTTCACGGTTGAGAACAGTGGCACAGTGTCGGCATCAAACACTGGCATAACGTGTTCAAGCGCGAGCAGGGAAGTGTGTACTGATTTCACGCTGATGTTCAACACTACGAATTTGGGCGCAATAGAGGCTGGTGGGAGTGCGAGCGTGTATGCGAATGTGAGCGTGCCATTGGGCTACGCATCAGGGACGTATTCCGGTGGCATAACAATAAGCGCTACGAGTGCTGACCCGGTAACCGGCTATTTAGTGGTAGTGGTGCCGGTAAATGGGAGCTACGGCTTATCTCCTGTGACATTCAACCGGACATTAGGCCTGGGCACTGGCGAGATAGGCGTGGTGGCTGTAAGGAACAATGGCAATATTGAGCAGATATTCAACATAACCACAAATGAGAGCGGGAAAATCTACACCAATGCAAGCACGGTGACTGTTAGCAAGCAAGGCGGTGTGAATGTATTGGTGATTTATAATGTGAGTTCCTTGACCAACACGTCTGCGTTATTGTGGTTTAACAGCAGCATTGGCAGCGGGCAGAATGTCAGCATATACATTGAGACGGCGAACTTCAGTGTTGTGATGTTGGGCGGGCCCAGCGTCGGCTCTCCGGTAAGCGGGGTAACAGGCGGCGATACGCAGGTATTGAACCTGACAGCTGCGCTTGGCGGGATAAGTTTGACAGAGAACGTGAGCTGGAGCATGATGATAGGCGGTTCAAATTGCAATAGTTTGTCAAGCACGTATTCAAGCGCTCGCAGCAGGTGGGAGTTGAGCTGCACGCTGCCAAGCCTTTCATCGATAAACAACACGCTTCAGATAACAGGCAATTACAGTGCCATGAACCTGACGAGCGGTGTGAGGGAAGTGGATGCATTCATTTACCTGGACACAGAGCCGCCGTCCCTGGCGTTTAATGTGAGCACGCTCAACGTGAACAGCAGCGTGAACATAAGCATAGCCTACACAGACAACGGCGGGGTGGGCACGATTCATGCGAACATGACCTTGCCGGATGGCAGCGTGAGCAATCTGAGCCTGGTGCAGGCAGCTGGGACAGACAACTGGAGCGCGATTTTCAACGATACGCAGAATTACGGCAATTATTTATTGAGCGTGTGGGCGAACGACACGAGTGGGAACAATGCGAGCGGCCAGCAATACATAGGCGTCTATACAGTGGCGTATTTCTCGGTGAACCTGACAAATGCCGGCGGGAGTGCGGTCAACGCGACGTTTGAGATTTTGACTTTGAGCAACGACAGCGTGCAGAGCTTCAATGCGAGCGGCTGGTTCAACCGGAGCGTGAGCACGACCGGCCAGGTAAATTTGGAGATTACCGTGCCCGGCATGTCCACGCTGTTTTTTGAGAACACGAGCATAACGAACATGAGCGATGCATTCAGGTTTGACTCATTTGCCGGATATTATTCCGGGGTGGGCGCACTGAAGGGATTTGCGTTGAATAACATAAGCCTGAACTACAGCCAGGCATTCGTGACAATAAACTTCAGCGACACAACTCCGCTGGGAATAGATAATGTCCAGCTGTTCAAATGCTCGAATTACAGCTACGGGAACCGCACGTGCATGGGCGGGTGGAGTGCCCTTGAGAATGTGACGATAGACCGGGTGAGCCGGCTGGCTACAGGCACAGTGTCAAGTTTCTCAGCCTATCTGGTGGCGGAATTCATAACAGGCGATGGCGTATGCGATTCTGCCCATGGGGAAAGCAACGCTTACAGCCCGAATGACTGTCTTAGTGCGAATGGGACCACCGGGTTGACTACGAATTATTATACAACCTCAGGCGGCGGCGGTGGCGGTGGCACTGCAGGCCTCAGGAGCCAGATTGATGAACTGACGAAACAGATCTCAGATATGCAATCCCAGCAGGGCAAAGGCGCCACGTCTGAAGAGATAAACCGGCTGAAAGAAATCAACGAACGCCTTGAAGCAAAGATGGTCTCTCTTGAAAAAAAATTGGAAACGCTCGCTGCACCACCCAATGCCACCGACATGTTGGAGACGAACACCCGGAACATTTACTTTGAGTTGTATAATAAAGAGAGCATTCCTTCGGATTTGCTGATAAAGAATCCGCTTAATTCGACGCAATTGGTGAGTGTGTATGCTACAGGGAGCGTGGCGCCGTTTGTGGAATTGAACCAGACCGAGCTGCAGCTGGCAGGCGGGCAGGATTTGCGGATAAATCCGGTGTTGAAGGTCGGTGCGAACATTTCACAGGGCTTGTATTCAGGTGCGATAGTCTTTGAGAGCGAGTTTGGGAAGGTTGAGATTCCGGTAAACCTGCGCGTGCTGCAGGCAAAGGAGGACATAGCGATAAGCCTGCAGCTGTTCAGTTCGCTGATATCTCCAGGGGATGTATTGAAAGGGCAGATAGGCTTGTTCAACATAGGCGAGACGAAGCGATTGGACGGAGTGCTGAAGATAGATGTGTTTGACCCATCTACTGAGGAAGTGGTTGCGCAGAGCCTGGAGCGCCCGATAGGCGTGGAGGGGAGCACGGTCCGGGTTGAGGACGTGCCGATTCCAAGCGAAATCAAGGAGGGCAATTATGTGGTGCGGGCGACCTATGCGTATACGACCCTGAGCGGGCGCAGGAAGGAAGCTTCGAGCGTGACGGATGTTGCGGTGCGGCGGAATGTTTTGCCGATGTTGCTGTTCTTTTTGGCAGCGACGGGTTTGGTGACGGCGTTTTACGTTTATGCGCAGACCCAGCGGACAAAGCTGAGGCGTTATTTGGGCAAGGTGGATTTCACGAAGCTGCCTGCATTTGGGGAGACAAGTGCGTTTGTGGGCAAGATAGCCGAGACGGATGTTCGCGCCTTTTTGCCGCTGGACAAGCTGACGATGCACACGCTGGTTGCCGGCGCGACCGGGTCAGGCAAGACGGTAGCCGCGCAGGTTGCGGTTGAGGAGGCATTGAAGAAGGGCGTGACGGTTTTGGTGTTCGACCCGACGGCGCAGTGGACGGGCTTTTTGAGGAAGAATGCGATTGAGGATATGTTCCGTCATTACCGGCGGTTTGGGCTTGAGAAGAATGAGGCGCGTGCATTTGACGGGAATATCTACCTGATAGATGACAAGGACAAGTTCACGATAGATGTGAAGAAGTTCCAGAAGCCAGGAGAGGTGCATATCTTTGTATTGAACAGGCTGAAGCCGCAGGACATAGAGGTAGTGGTGTCCAAGGTGATAGAGTCGGTATTTTCCTCAGGGGTTGAGGAGTACCGTAGCTTGCGGATGCTGATAGTGTTTGACGAGGTTCACCGGTTGCTGCCGAAGTTTGGGGGCACGGGGGCAGGGTTCAAGCAGATAGAGCGGGCGGTGCGCGAGTTCAGGAAATGGGGGATAGGGCTGATGCTGGTGTCGCAGGTTTTGAGCGACTTTGTTGGGGAGATTAAGGCGAACATAGGGACCGAGATTCAATTCCGGAGCAAGTATGAGAACGACCTTGAGCGGATAAGGCTGAAATTCGGGAGCGAGGCGCTGGTGGGTGTAGTGAAATCTGGCGTTGGCACAGGCTTGCTGCACAATTCGGAATACAACAACGGCAATCCGTATTTTGTCGAGTTCCGGCCGTTGCTGCACAATGTGGTCCGGCTGAGCGACAAGGAGCTTGACATTTACAAGAAGTACAACGACCGGATTATTCTGCTGGACCAGCGGATAGATGAGATGAAGGCGAAAGGCAGGGACGTGTTTGACCTGACGCTGGAGCTTAACCTTGCCAGGGATAAAATGAAAAAGGGTGCGTTCAACATTGTGGATATCTATCTCGAGTCATTGGAAGCCAAGATAAAGCCGAATGGGAACGGTAACGGGAACGGCAAAAAGCAGTAAAAAGTCAAATATAAAATTTTAAAAAATTAAAATATAAAAAAGAAAAAATGCGCTCAAATAACCCCCAAATACCTGTCAATTTCCCATTTGCTTACCTGCAATCTGTAACTGTCGTATTGCTCCTTTTCCGACTCCAAAAGCTTTGCAAGCACATGTTCGCCCAGTGCTTCCTGTATGACCTTATCCTTTTTCAGCTCAGCCATTGCCTCATCCAGGCTTCCCGGGAGGGTTTTGATGTCGTTTGCGCCGGAAGCCAAATCTTTCAGCTCGTAAAGATTTTCCTCCTTTGGCTCAGGCGGCTCAAGCTTCCTCTTTATGCCGTCCAACCCGGCAGACAGCATTGCTGAAAATGCGAGATAGGGATTGCAGCTCGGGTCAGGGGAGCGGAATTCGCAGCGGGTGGCCGAATGCTTGCCCTCCTGGTATTTGGGAATCCTTATTAATGCCGAGCGGTTCTGCATTGCCCAGCATATATATACAGGCGCCTCATAGCCGGGCACAAGCCGCTTGTATGAATTAACCGTCGGGTTTGCCACGGCGGTTATTGCACGGGAATGCTCAATCAGGCCTGCGATGTAATGCCTAGCAACGTCCGAAAGCTTGTATTTGCCGTCAGCTGAGAAGAATGCATTTCTGCCGTCCTTCCACAAGCTCTGGTGGGTGTGCATGCCAGAGCCGTTTATGCCGGCAACCGGCTTCGGCATGAAGCTGGCATGGAGCCCGAATCTCTTCGCAATGCTCTTTGTCACTGTCTTGTAGGTGATTACCGAATCGGCAATAGTCAGTGCATCCCTGTATCTGAAATCTATTTCATGCTGCCCCGGCGCCACTTCGTGGTGGCTCATCTCCACCTCGATACCCATGGCCTCTAGTGCAGGAACCACGTTCTGCCTGACGGTATCAGCCTCGTCAAGTGGCGCAAGATCGAAATAGTCTGCATTGTCATGGGGGACCTGCGTCGGGTTGCCGTTGCTGTCCCGTTTGAAAAGGAAAAATTCAAGCTCAGGACCCACATAGAACTCATAGCCCATCTCCTTTGCCTTCTTGAGGTTGCGCTTCAGCACATTGCGCGGGTCTCCCTCAAAAGGCGTTTTGTCATCCAGGTAAACGTCGCAGATTATCCTTGCAACCTTGCCATCGCTCCACGGCAGGATTGCAAAGGTATTCGGGTCCGGCTTGAGGAACATGTCACTCTCAAAAATGCGGGTAAACCCCTCAATTGACGAGCCGTCGAACCAAAGTCCTTCGCTCAAAACGTCCTCGAGCTTGCTTATTGTGATTTCCCCGTTCTTTGGGGTACCCAAAACATCCACGAACTGCAGGTCAGCGAACTGCACGCCTTTCTTTTTTGCATCTGCCAATATGGCCGCGCTTTTTTCATCCAATGCCATGCCAACACCTCCCAACAGATTCAGTCCCGGGTTCCGAGTCTCCAGTCTTGAGTTCTATTACATTTTGATTATTCATATATATTTCATTAAAATAAATGAACAAATAAACAAAAGCTTATTAAACATTCCATTCAAATATATACTTTATGTCCAAAAAAAGAGCAGGAACTGAATATTCATATGACAAGACAGATATGGTGATATTGGCAGCGTTGAAAGTCAATGCCAGGCAGTCTGCCAGAGAGCTCGCCAAGGCGTTGGGGCTCCATCCGGCAACCGTCCTGCAGCGCATGGCAAAGATGGAGGCGCACGGCATAATCCGCGGCTACAGGGCAGATGTGGATTTGACAAAGCTCGGCTATGAGTTCATTGGCATAATGGAGGTCACTGTGGCCAAGGGCGCGCTCATTGAAGTGCAGGATGAGATAAGCCGGATACCCAATGTAATTTCAGTCTATGACATAACCGGAGAATACGATTCCCTGGTTACCATAGCCTGCAAGACGCGGCAGCAGTTCAGCGCCCTTGTGAAAAAAATCCTTTCAATCAAGAATGTGGAGCACACCAACACCCACGTCGTATTGAATATAGTAAAGCACACGGAAACGTTCACGCCTGATTGAAAAAGAAGGCCTTTGGACTGGGCGGGATTCGAACCCGCGGCCTCTTCGTTGCGAACGAAGCGATCTACCACTGATCTACCAGCCCGCAAAAGACCCCGAAGAAAAAGAAAGGCTCTGCGGCTGCCGGGATTTGAACCCGGGTGACGAGATGTTTGCAGTTTCCAGTTTTGAAAAGAGGCTCTTATACCTTTTTATCGTGAAGTTGGCAGAATACCCCGCCCTTCGGGCGGGGATGAATGCCAAGCGCCAACTTCACGAGAATTTTCCGAATGAGCCTTCATACCCTGCACATTGTGCAGGGTCTCTCGCATCAGCGAGAGAGGCTCTTCGGAAAATCTGATCCCGAGGTCTCTTTTACTTTCTTTCTTCCTGAAGGTTCTTTCTTTTGTAAAGAAAGAAGGCTCCTGTGAAAGAAGAGGCTCTGGCAATCTCGCGTACTAACCAGGCTATACTACAGCCGCTAGCGTTTGAATATAATATCTTATAGTTTATTCATAAGCCTTTTTATTCCTTAAGAATGACAGTATTATGTAATCAGCATATTTTCCCATGCTTTCAGGAGTGATTTTATGAAAACTTACAAGATAGCGTGCCTTCCAGGCGACGGCATAGGACCAGAGGTCATCCTCGAGGGCAGGAAAGTGCTCGAGAGCGTATCCTCCGGGTTCAAGATTGACTGGCTAGACCTGCCCTACAGCGGCGCCCACTACCTGAAGACAGGCGAGCTGGTGCCAAAGGAGGCGCTGGACGCAATGGCCAGGTGCGCTGCCATCTATCTCGGCGCCATCGGCCACCCGGACATCAAGCCGGGTATTGTGGAAAAAGAAATCCTTCTCAAAATCAGGTTCCACTTCGACCAGTATGTCAACCTCAGGCCCGTAAAGCTCTACGAGGGCGTGAAAAGCCCGCTTGCCGAGCCGGGCAACATAGATTTCACTGTCATCCGTGAGAACACCGAGGATTTTTACGTGGGCATAGGCGGCAAGTTCAAGGAGGGCACCAAGGACGAGTCCGCCTTCCAGATTGGAGTCATGACCTACAAGGGCTGCGAGCGCATTGCGCGCTATGCATTCGAGTTTGCCAGGAAGCACAAAAAAACCAAGGTCACTCTAGTTGACAAGGCCAATGTGCTTTCCCACATCTATTCCCTCTGGCGCAGGGTGTTCGAAGAGGTCGCCGCAGGCTACCCGAACATCGAGCGCAATTATGCCTATGTGGATGCCATGACCCAGTGGCTGGTCCGCAAGCCTTCAGACTACCAGGTGGTGCTTGCGCCCAACATGTTCGGCGACATCATCACCGACCTGGCGGCAGCAATTCAGGGTGGCATGGGTGTGGCAGCAGGCGCGAACATCAATCCGGATGGGCTCTCCATGTTCGAGCCAATCCATGGCTCGGCGCCCAAGCATGCTGGCAAGAATATTATAAATCCTATAGCGGCAATCCTTTCAGGCAAGCTCATGCTTGAAACCCTTGGCGAGCAAAAAGCTGCGGATAAAATAGAGAAGGCAGTGGTAAAGCTGCTCAAGGATGGCAAGGTGCGCACCTATGACCTGGGCGGCACCTCCAAGACAAGCGAGGTCGGCGATGCTGTGGCTGCCATAACAGAGAGACTGTAAACAGTTTCGGGTTACGGGTTTCGAGGACTTGAAGACCATTAAGACCTTAAGTCCAAGGTTTAAAGTTTAAGGTCTAAGGACGGGTTTGGACTTTGAACCCTAGACATTTAGACCTTAGGACATTAAGACATGTTAAGACAGTGATGCTATGCCATTAAGCATACTAATAATTGGTGCAGGCAGGATGGGAATAACCTATGCCAAGGCATTTGCCGGAAAAGGGCTGAATGTCGCTGTCTACGCTCCCCATGAGCGGCTTGAGAAAGTAAGGGGCATTTGCAATAGCGAAGGCCTTGCCTATGCAGAGCCGGAAAAATTGCCTGCGTTTGACATATTTTTCATTGCAACATCGATGGGCGCAATCCCGGATTACCTGAAGCTTATTGACAGGAAGGCAAAAGGCAAGCTGATAGTGGAAATCGGGAGCGTGAAATCATATCTCAAAAATTTGAGAATCAGGCGCAATGACGTCTGTTTGGCGCATCCCCTTCACGGCCCTGATGACTTTGCAGGCAGGAACTGTGCGCTGATTCCCTATAAGATTGGGGACCGGCAGAGATACGATGAGTTCGTTGGCTTGCTGGTTTCGCTCGGCCTCAAGGTATTTGACACCACCATTGAAGAGCATGACCTGGCAGTTGCCCAGACCCAGGTGCTGCCCCATTTTCTGGCGCTTGGATTTGGCGGGCTTTCAGAGGGCGCTGACAGGCGCTTTATCACGCCTACATTCGAGAAAATGTCTGAGCTTGCGGCGCGGGTGAAAGGCCACGGCCCCGGGCTCACCGAAGATATCCAGAAGCTCAACCCTTATGCAAAGGCCGAGCGGAAAAAAGTAATTGGCGAGCTTGCAAGGCTGAACCGCGAGCTTAGGATGAAAAAGAAAGCGGTCAGCATTGAGAGCGAAGTTTAAATATCTTTAAATACATATTTGCAGACTATCTATATATCAGATTTTCCGAAGAGCCAATGACACTTTGGAGCGACCCGGGCCATGTGCGATTTCATGGGCACCCGGGCGTCGGGTTTGCCACTCAGCATTGCCGTATGGCAAACCTCGCTCCGAAGTGTCACGCTGATGCGATGACCCTGCGCACTGCGCAGGGTACACGGATTCGCT
>Ga0210017_1002776_pt1 | contig 14892 bp, 17 predicted proteins | sample CryGeyCG2014_020_FD_183966 | JGI IMG/M metagenome (GOLD analysis project Ga0210017, IMG submission 183966) | Groundwater microbial communities from aquifer - Crystal Geyser CG08_land_8/20/14_0.20 (SPAdes) (version 2) | ecosystem: Environmental > Aquatic > Deep subsurface > Groundwater | place... | reverse complement strand
CGTAAGATTTATCTTGAACCAAAACTTTTCTTCAAGTATGAAAATTTTTTACAATTAAAAGAAGAAGCAAAAAAAATTGCTAAAGAAAAGATTGCTCAGCACAATTTTTACTTAGAAGAGAAAATAAAAAAAGAATTGGATAGAATATATCAAGAAGCCTCTGATAAATTAGTCAGTTAATCCATGTGAAGGTTGTATGTCAAAACAAACCTACTCTATTGATCAGTTTAAACCCGAATATCTTCATTCTATTGATATTCTCTGGAATATGGTGTTTCAGGATTACAAGATTCCAGAAAATGTTTTCCAAAAACAATTCTTTGGAGATTTTGCTCTCAATTCTGAAGGATGTTTTGTTGCCCGCAGGAACAATCAGATAATAGGTTTTGTTATGACTGCAACAAAGAAAATTCCTTTTACTCCCACTGGAGAATTCCCGGGTTGTATACCTGTTATTATGGTTCATCCAGAGGAAAGGAGGAAGGGAATAGGAAAAAAATTGCTGGAAGAAGCAATTAAATTTTTACTTCAAAAAGGGGAAACACGAATACGAGCAGGATATCCTACATATCTACGAGGAACCATTCTTTCTTTTCTAGGGGTATCCTCCCATTGGCAGGAAGCAATTATTTTCTTTAAAAAGTATGGATTTGAGGTAGTTTCTTCTATTGATTCTATGACCGTTGATCTTGCACAGATGGAAATTCCTTCTTATATTTATGAGAGAGAAGAATGTTTAAAAAACAGTGGAATTACTTTGGAATGTCTACAAATATTAGGGCAGGATAAATTTTTAGATTTTCTTTCTAAAGTTTTTCCTGGCAGCTGGCATGAACAATTTTCTATATTAACATCAATTGGTAAGTTGTCAGCAGAAGAAATAATGACTGTTAGAAAAAATAATGAGTTCATTGGTTTTGCTGGTCCCTCTCATATCTCCGAATCAGGTGATGCTTGCCTGGGAATAGGGATTGGACTTCAGGAGGACTTTCGGGGAAAGGGGATAGGTCTTATTCTTCTTTTTAAGGTACTTGAGATGGTCAGGAGAAGAGGGGGTAGGAGAATAATCGCTTTTGGCGCAGTTGATAAGAGTAATTATTATGGAAAAGCAGGTTTTGTTCCTACAGAGATATGGATGGTTATGAAAAAAGATTTTTAAGGAGGGAAAAGATTGGAAGAAAATACTTATGGGAGGAATAATGGACTTGACAGAAGAAGTAATAAGGAAGGCGAGAGAACTGGGAGCGGATTTAGTGGGCATTGCACCCGTAGAAAGATTTAAAGGAGCGCCTTTAAGAATGAGTCCGCCGGGACTTCTACCTGAGGCAAAATCTGTAGTTGTAGCTGCCATCCATCATCTGGATGCCTCGGTTGAACTGGGCGGAGAACCGACGCCGCATGACATGGGTCCTTATGGCAGTCAGAGCTCTGTGATAAATCCGAAACTGAATGACATTTCGTTTCTTCTGGCTCGCTTTCTTGAGGACAAAGGTTATAAAACACTGCCCATTGCTGCAAGTAATATCTGGCGCTACCACGGTTATAAGGATTTAAAAGTTGATTTTGCCCCTGACCTGGCACACAGGTATGCTGCCGTTGCTGCAGGCATGGGAGAAATCGGCTGGAGCGGCCTTACTCTTACGCCGGAATTTGGACCGCGGCAGAGATTTGTCTCTATCATTACCGAAGCAGATCTAAAACCTTCATCTATGTACAGCGGAAATCCTCTCTGCGACAAGTGTATGATGTGTGTGAAAAATTGCCCCACTGATTGTTTCAGAAAGGAAGTAAAAAAACAAAATAAGATTGAAATCGGCGGAAAGATTTTTGAATTTCCTGATACCAATAAATGGCGCTGTTCATGGGCAGAAAATTTTTGCTTAAATCTGGCCCTGCAAATACCTGAAAAAGTGAACGAATCAGTAATTCTCGCATATCATGAAAAATACGGTATGCATACAGGTGAAGAAGGGTGTTGTCTGAAATTCTGCATGGTGCCGGAAAAGCGGGTTTCAGACCTTTCATATTGCCGGGCACCCAGGCGAAAAAAAGAAAAATTAATTGCATCTCCTGAAGACCTTGCCGATAAAATCAAAAATATCTGCAGGGAAAATTCAATAGATATGTTTGCCGTCGGCAAGAAAGAAGATTTTGACAATGACGCGCACGTACATCCGGAATATCACCTGCCGGACATTGTGGCACTTGTTTCAATAGGAATAAAGATACCATCCGGAGCAAATTCAGAGGTAACGGCAAGCATCTATCGCAGACTTAATTATACTGCTTTCGAAATTGCTCACTTTCTGGATATAAACGGATACTCTGCTATAACAGGCACAAAAATCTTTGATGATTTATATGAAACGCATTAAATACTTGCATTTTTAAAAAAATATGCTATAATAGGAATAAACCTAAAAAGGGGGTTTATTCCTATGAGAAAAAGAGCAGTTCCGGATGTAGAAACATTCATTGCTGCTATTCAAGATGAAATTTCGCATCGTCCAGAAGGTAGATATTTTCATCGACTTCATGTTGTTCTTTGTGCTCTTCGTGGCATGGAAACTAAAGAAATCTCTCGGGTTTATGGAGATTCTCCCCGGGCCGTGCAGTATTGGCTACAGCGATTCCTAACATCTGGATTTGCCGGTCTGCAAGAAGGAGAACGTCCGGGACGTCCTTCTCGACTTTCCTTATCCCAAAGGCGAAAGTTAAAAAAGGAAATACGGCATTCTCCACGAGAATTGGGATATTCCCAAAACCTATGGGATGGTCCTTTACTCTCTCACCATCTTAAAGAACGCTACGGAGCAATGCTTCAAGTTCGGCAATGTCAGTATCTCTTTCACCAGATGGGATTCACTTTACAACGCCCTCGCAGAAAAGCCCGAGAGGCAGATGTTGTTGAGCAAGAAAAGTTTAAAAAAAATTCTACAGATGGATGAAAGATTCCCGCATTCAATTATGGGCTACAGACGAAGTTCATTTTCAAAGACACACCAGTTTAATACAAATGTGGGCTCCCGAAGGAGAACAGCCTCAAGTGGCTTCTGCCTCAACCAGAGAGAAAATTGGTTTCTTTGGAGCAATCAATTTAAAAACGGGACGTCTTCTAACCAAAGAGGCTTCTACATTCAATGGCGATACATTTCGAGAATTCCTTGAATATTTATTTGCCCATACTCGAGGGAAAATATTCTTGATTCTTGATAATGCTCCTTGGCATAAGGCACGAGACTTAAAAAAATTCTTTATTCAAAACCGATACCGGCTTAAGCGAATATTTCTGCCACCATATTCTCCTGAACTTAATCCTATTGAACGGGTATGGGGAATTACACGGCGCAAAGTAACTCATAATCGGTATTTCAAACTTGTGAAAGAACTCAGGAGCTCTTTAATTTCTTGTTTCGCAGACTGGGAACAGTCTAATAATACCTTGAAAACATTATGTGCAAACCTTTAATGCGTTATATATAGTTAAATAATGAGAGCAGTTGTCATTGCAGCACTTGTAAATCGATACGTCCTTATTTTCCTTCCACAGGAAAAGTTTGTGAGTGCAATATGGACAGGCGTATTTGCTCTTTCGAGTTTCTCTGTCTCTGGGATGAACCTGTGTCAGAGAAGAACAGACCTTGCATCTTATTTGCTGACGTCTTTTACCATCATTGAAATACAGATATTTTGAAGAAGCACCACATACTCTACAAGTAGAAGTATCCGGGACATTATTTTGCTCTTTTCTACAATTGACCGGTTTTAAAGATTCGCCATGCTCTTTCTCGTATTGTTTTAGCAATTCTTTCCACTCTAACTTAGGTTTTGATTCTTCTTTTGCTGGAAGTGGTAGGTTAGGATCAACGTAGAAATTACGCCAGTTTGGATGTTTTTCTTTAAAATCATCCTTAGGTTTAACTTCGGGATTACGATTTGCTAAAACATCTTGTAGTCCTTGAATAATTTGTTCTATTTCATTACGAGTAAACTTAGAACATATCCAGATAACGAATCGCTCTATTTTTCTCATGGACTTACCTCCGAAAGAAGGCAAGTCCATGAGGGACTTATATAAACTTTGCTTGTGGATAATGACGCTCTGTGGAAACTGATGCTCCGATGTTGCATCGGAGACACAGTTTCCACATCGCTTGGATCCCCCTGTCTGCTTGACGCAGACAAGCAGGGGGACCCACATTATCCACTAAGCACTACTGCTAATTTTAATATATTTTTTAAAAACAAAAAGTAGGTCAAAAGTATCAAAAAAAGGGGGAGGGAGACTAAATCTTCAAATCTCCGTCCCTACATTAATAAAACTGCTAAGATATTTTTGACACTACCAAAAATTATTGAGGGGGGTTATTATGAAAACAAGCATTGTTACTACATTGAACCCGAAAGGGCAGGCGACCATTCCTAAGAGAGTAAGAGAAATTTTAAAAATTGGAGCGGGGGATAAAATTGAATTTGACATTGAGGATAATGGAATTAAAATACGGCCCATTCTTAATTTAGAATCCGCTTTTGGACGCGTGCGCCCTAAACACATGCCCGAGGATTTCAAAAAATTAAGGAAATCGTTTGAAGAGAAAGTAGCCGAAGAAGTCAGGAAGGAAGTTTAGCTATGCGCTTTATTGACACCAACCTTTTGATTCGCTTTTTCACCAAGGATGATAAAGAAAAAGCCAATAAGGTGCTCGCTCTGTTTAAAAGGGTTGAGAAGAACGAAGAAATAATCACAATGTCTCCGCTTGTAATCTTTGAGACGATTTTCACCCTTGAAAAATCTTATGGAATACCAGGGCAAGAAATTAAAAATCTTTTGTTGCCGATTTTAGCACTCAAAGGTCTTCATCTGGCAAATAGAGAAATTTATGAACATGCCCTTGATTTCTATATTGAAAAAAATATATCGTTTGCAGACGCCTATAATGCTGCCTGTGTGATAAAAGAAGGAATAAAAGAGATCTACAGTTATGATGAAGATTTTGATAAAATAGAAGGCATAAAACGAGTCGTCCCATAGCTATGCACTTTAACTTACGAATAAGAACAGAAAGGGAATCAAAGAATGAAAATTATCGAAGGTAGTATTACTGCCCCTAAAGGTTTTAAAGCTGCAGGAGTTCACTGCGGGATAAAAAAGAAAAAGAAAGACCTTGCAATCATTTACTGCGAAGTTCCAGCCAATGCTGCTGCTGTTTTTACTTCCAATAAAGTGAAGGCAGCGTCAATATTAGTAAGCCAGGATGCTATCCGTAAGGGAAGCAAAATCCAGGCAATAGTTGCCAATAGCGGAAGCGCTAATGCCTGTACAGGTAAAAAGGGGATTGAAGATGTAAAGGAAACTGTTGAGTTTACAGCAAAGGAATTTGGAATCCAGAAAAACAGTGTGCTTGTTGCTTCAACTGGTAAAATCGGCATGTCCCTTCCAATGGATAAAATAAAACAAGGAATAAAAAAAGTAGTTTCAATGTTGGACAGCAATGGCAGTTCAGATGCTGCGCTAGCAATTCTGACAACTGACAAAATTAAAAAAGAAATTGCAGTTGAGATAAAAATTGATGGTGTGCCAGTCAGAATAGGTGGAATTGCCAAGGGTTCGGGAATGATTTATCCCAATATGGCAACAATGCTGTGTTTTTTGACAACGGATATATTAATAGACAGAAATGCACTAAAATCTGCACTGAAAACATCTGTTGATAGTTCTTTTAATTTAATTACAGTTGATGGTGACAGGAGCACAAATGATATGGTCGCTGTGCTTGCTAATGGGTTGGCTGGCAATGAGAAGGTATATAGAAATTCTTCGGCATACAGGATATTTCAGCAAGTCCTGAGTTATGTGTGTACCTTCCTGGCAAAAATGATGGTAAAGGATGCAGAGGGGGCAACTAAGTTTATAGAAGTGAAAGTTGCAGGTGCTGCAAGTTTTGCCGAAGCGAAAATAGCAGCTTTCTCCATTGCGAATTCAAATTTGGTTAAAACCGCCATGTACGGCGAAGACCCAAATTGGGGCAGGATTGTATCTGCAGTTGGGAATGCCCCAATAAAACTCAACCCAAATAAAATAGATGTCTTTTTTAGTGGAATCCCTGTGGTTTGTAACAATGCGCCAGTTTCAGGAGGAAGAGAAAGAGCAAAGAGGTTATTGTCTAATAATGAGATAGTAATTTTTGTTGACCTTGGTATCGGGAAAGGTAAGTGTAGTGTCTGGACATCAGACTTGACGCCAGGATATGTGAAAATAAATGCAGCGTATACTTAAGAATGGAGAAGAATGAAAAGGATAATCGAAAGGGCAAAAATTGTCATTGAAGCACTGCCATACATACGTAAATTTTACGGGAACACTTTTGTGATAAAATATGGCGGAGCAGCAATGGAAAAGGCAGACCTCAGGGAGAGCGTTGCAAAAGATGTGATTCTTATGAAATATGTGGGGATGAATCCCATACTCATCCATGGTGGCGGTCCTGAAATAACCCTGGCACTGGAAAAATTAAACAAAAAAACAAAATTTGTGCAGGGTTTAAGAATGACAGATAAGCAAACAATGAATGTGGTGGAAGATGTCCTGGTGAGGAAAATAAATAAAGACATTGTCAATCTTATAAATAAATACAGCGGAAAGGCGATAGGCTTGAGCGGAAAGGATGCGAGTTTTATTCGTGTCAGAAGGCAGACACCTGATGGAATTGATATAGGTTTTGTCGGTGAGGTTGAAAAAGTTAACAGTCGTTTTCTAAGTGCTCTTGCTAAAGACTTCATTCCTGTTATCGCACCTGTTGGAGTAGATGAAAAAGGAATAGTGTATAATGTAAATGCCGACGAAGTTGCCTCTAATATTGCGAGTGCACTTAAAGCAGATAAGTTGATTATGCTTACAGATGTGCGAGGGGTGCTGGATAAAAAAGGCAATTTGATTTCAACTATAAAATTAAAAGATGCTAAAAGAACAATGAGTGCTGTCGGAAAGGGAATGATACCGAAACTGAAAGGATGCATTAATGCGGTGAAACAGGGAGTCAAAAAAACACACATTATAGATGGCAGAATTCCCCACGCTCTGCTTTTAGAAATTTTCACCGATGAAGGAATAGGGACGCAGATAACATAATGTGATGAAAGAAAAAGAGATTATTAAATTAACTGAAAAGTATATTTTGCCGACCTACAAAAGAAATCCTGTTGCATTTGTAAAAGGAAGTGGCACAAGGATATGGGATGCAAAAGGTAATGCATATTTAGATTTCTTTTCCGGACTAGCAGTAAACAACCTTGGACACTGCCATCCGGATGTGGTCAGAGCGATTAAAAATCAAGCCAATAAGCTGATGCATACTTCGAATCTCTATTATACCCAACCACAGGCAAAACTTGCAGAAAAATTGATAAAACTGGCTTTTCCTGGAAAAGTTTTTTTCTGCAACAGCGGAGCTGAAGCAAATGAAGCTGCAATTAAGCTTGCACGCAAATGGGGAAACCCGAACCGTAACGAGATTATTACTATGAAAGAATCATTTCATGGAAGGACTGTAACTACACTGACTGCTACAGGACAGACTAAATACCAGAAGGGTTTTCAACCGCTTGTGTCAGGATTTAAGTACGTGCTTTTTAATAATTTAAATGCATTAAAGAAATCAATTACTAAACAGACCGTAGCAATAATGATGGAGCCGATTCAGGGAGAAGGTGGAGTCAACATTGCAAGTGGTGAGTTTATAAAAGGTGTGCGCAAACTATGCAACGAGAAGAAAATCCTCCTTATATTTGATGAAGTTCAGACAGGAATTGGACGGACAGGTAAAATGTTTGCTTATAAACACTACGGCGTCACTCCTGATGTGCTGACGCTTGCCAAAGCACTTGGTGGCGGATTGCCAATAGGAGCGATGATAGCGAGTAAGAAATTTGCTGATGTTTTACGAGCTGGAACTCATGCATCTACTTTCGGAGGAAACCCTGTTGTCTGCGCTGCATCCTGCGCAGTTTTAGACATAATTAAAAGGAAAAATCTGTTAGGCAATGCAACAAAGATGGGAGATTATTTATGTAAAAAATTGCTGATTTTAAAATCTCGTTACCAATTCATAAACGATATTCGAAACAAGGGTCTTATGTTAGGTATAGAACTAAACATCAAGGGTGCAGATATTGTGCAGGAATGCATGAGAAAAGGTTTGCTTATCAATTGCACAGCAGAAAAAGTCCTGCGGTTTTTACCACCGTTAAATTTGAGTAAAAGCGAAATTGACGAAGCAATTGAAATTTTTGAAAAGGTTATAAGAAAATGGAAAAAAATCTGATCTCTATTTATGATTTAACAGTTAGAGAAATTAAAGAAATTCTCGAATTTGCTATAGACATTAAAAAGAAACATTTAAAAGGTCAGGAAGTCCTGACATCAGGCTTGCTCAAAGGGAAGATTTTAGGTTTGATTTTTCAGAAACCATCCACCAGGACAAGAGTTTCTTTTGAAGCGGGCATGAAACAACTTGGAGGAGAAACAATTTTGTTAGATATCAAAGAGTCTCAGTTGAGCAGGGGAGAAACAATTGCGGATACTGCAAAAGTGATTTCTAAGTATCTTAACGGAATAGTAGTGCGCGGAGAGCATAAATTTCTTTTAGAATTTGCAAAGCATGCGTTAATTCCTGTAATAAATGGCTTGACAGAAGTTACACATCCGTGCCAGATTCTTTCTGATTTACTGACAATCAGCGAATCAGGTAAGAATTTTAAAAATCTTAAACTGGTTTTTGTTGGCGATGGAAATAACATTTGCAATTCCTTAATGTTTGCGGCCGGGAAACTCGGAATAGACTTTATTGCATGCTGCCCTGCAGGATATGAACCCGGTGCACAGATTATTGAAAAAGCAACCAAAGATGCTAAAAAAAGTGGTGGGAGCATAGATTTGTTTCACAACCCTGCTCAATCCGTAAAAGACGCAGATGTTATTTATACAGATACGTGGGTAAGTATGGGTCAGGAGACTGAGGTGAAGAAACGGCTTCATGATTTCAAACCATACCAGGTTAACAAGGAATTGCTAAAATATGCAAAGCAGGATTGTGTTGTCCTGCATTGTCTCCCGGCTCACCGCGGACAGGAAATTACATCAGAAGTGCTTGACGGTAAAAATTCTATAATCTGGGAACAGGCTGAAAACCGCCTTCATGTCCAGAAAGCAATTCTGATTCTATGGTTGGGCAATAAAAAAAACAAAATGAGGAGATAAAATGAAAATTGCGCTGGCTTATTCAGGGGGATTGGATACTTCTGTGGCAATCAGGTGGTTGAAAGAAAAGTACAATGCCAAAGTCATATGTGTCTATGCCGATGTAGGGCAGGGGGAAGATATTAACGCCATTGAGAAGAGGGCGATTGCAAGCGGTGCAAGTAAAGTTTATGTTTCAGACCTGAAAGAAAAATTCATAAAAGAATTTGTATTTCCGGCCTTAAAGGCAGGTGCTGTTTACGAACAAAAATATCTTCTTGCAACAGCGCTCTCCCGACCACTTATAGTCTGGGAACTTGTCAGGGTTGCAGCGCTGGAAAAATGCGATGCCGTTGCTCATGGTTGTACAGGAAAAGGCAATGACCAGGTCAGGTTCGAGGTTGGCATGATGACTCTTGCTCCACACCTTAAAAACATTGCACCTGTAAGGGAATGGGAACTTGCATCGAGGGAAGAAGAAATAGAATATGCGCACAAGCATAATATACCAATAAATGTTACTAAAAAAAGTCCATATAGCATCGATAAAAATCTCTGGGGAATAAGCATTGAATGTGGCACCATTGAAGACCCTTCAGTGGAACCGGATGAAAATGTTTACCAGATTACAAAATCAGCACAGGATGCACCAGATAAGCCGACTTATGTCGAAATTTATTTCAATAAGGGTGAACCGGCCAAGTTAAACGGAAAAACTCTTTCGTCCACAGATATTGTTTGCAAGTTGAATGAAATCGGGGGCATAAATGGGATAGGAAGGGTTGATATGATGGAAAACCGGTTGGTTGGAATAAAGTCCCGAGAGATTTATGAGTTTCCGGCAGCAACAATTCTTATGAATGTTCACAGGGAACTGGAATCCCTGGTTCTGGACAGGGAAACAATGCATTATAAGGAGCTGATAGCCCAGAAATATTCTGAACTAATTTATTATGGGCTCTGGTATTCTCCGCTTAAAAAGGCCCTGGATGCGTTTATAAATCAGACCCAGAAAGAAGTGACAGGGTTTGTGCGATTGAAACTTTACAAGGGAATGTGTAACCCGGTTGGCAGAAAATCCTCTTACTCATTGTACAACTTAAATCTGGCAACATATGAAAAAAGTTCTACATTTGACCAGAGGTTAGGTGAGGGATTTGTTAAACTATGGGGATTGCCATATAAGATAAAGGCACTTAGGAGACGAAAATGAATTTTTTAAGAAAGAGGTTCAACAAAGGATTGAGGAAAGAGGTTTTAGAGTTCAGTTCGTCTTTAAAGTTTGATAAAAGACTATACAAATACGATATTGATGGTAGTATTGCTCATGCTAAAATGTTAGGAAAATGCGGAATAATTTCAAAGAGAGAATCCTGCAGGATTGTGAAAGGATTAGAAGAAATTCACCAGGAAATTGAAAATGGAAAATTAAAACTTAGAAATGCAGAAGATATTCATATGGCGATTGAGGCCAGGCTAATCCAGAAAATCGGCTCTCCCGGTAAAAAACTTCATACTGCAAGGAGCAGGAATGACCAGGTGGTACTGGATTTTCGTATGTTTCTGAGGGATGCGGTTGGAGAAATTATTAAATTGCTCAGGAATCTGCAGGAAGTAATCTTGGGAGTTGCCAGAAAAAACTTGAGCGTGATAATGCCCGGGTACACGCACCTGCAGCATGCTCAACCGGTTTTATTTTCCCATCATATTATGTCTTATTTTTTTATGCTGAATCGTGATGCTCAGAGATTGAGAGATTGTTTGAAGCGAATTAATGTTATGCCTTTAGGTGCATGTGCTCTTGCCGGAACCTCACTTCCAATTGACAGGAAATATGTGGCAAGACTTCTGGGTTTTTCAAGTGTCAGCGAAAACAGCATTGATACTGTAAGCGACAGAGATTTTGCCATTGAAACATTGGGGCATCTTGTTCTTATAATGGTGCACCTGAGCAGGTTGAGCGAAGAACTTATCCTGTGGAGCTCTTCAGAATTTAATTTTATTGAAATTGACGAGTCCTTCTGCACTGGTTCCAGCATTATGCCGCAGAAAAAAAATCCTGATATTCCTGAACTTATAAGAGGTAAAGCTGGCAGAGTGTTTGGAGACTTAGCTACACTAACTATGACAATGAAAGGATTGCCGCTTTCCTACAATAGAGACATGCAGGAGGACAAAGAGCCAGTATTTGATGCAGTGGATACAGTGAAAGAATGTCTTAAAATCTATATTTCCCTTTTGAAAAATATTAAAGTAAATAAAGATAAGATGTATCTTGCTGCTAACGATGGGTTCTCTGTTGCCACTGATTTAACAGATTATCTTGTAAAAAAAGGTGTTCCTTTCCGTCAGGCATATTCAATAGTTGCGCAAATTGTTATGCACTGCATTAAGAACGGGAAGCGGATTGATGAATTGTCGCTAAATGAGTTCAGGTCTTTTTGTGTAAAGTTCAAAGCAGATGTCTATAAAAACCTGAATGTTAAATTTTCTATTGAATCGAAAAAATCCGTTGGTGGAACAGCAACTATAAGGGGGTAATATGGAGACAGGAAAAAAGATTTTGTACTGGATATTGATTGGCGGGTTATTGGTATCACTGAGTGGATGTGCAACTACCGGTGCTCAGGTTAAAACCGGAGCATCAGTTACACAGGAGGTGGTAAAGTTTACAGGACCAAAAAAGAGAATTGCTGTAATGGGTTTTGAAGATAAAGTCCCAAGAACACAAGAAAGAATTTCGTTGCTCAGGCTTTTGTTTGGAGGAGCAGGGGTTACAGAAGGTGCAACTGTTGGAACAGGGATGAGCGATATGCTTACAACAGCACTTGTTGAAAGCGGAAGGTTCGTTGTAGTAGAAAGACAGAATCTTGAAGATGTATCTGAAGAACAGAAACTTGGTGTATCAGGAAGGGTGACGGATGCTACTGCAGTAAAAATCGGAGAATTGCTTGGAGCACAGATTTTAATCCGTGGAGCTGTCACTGAATTTCAGGAAAGCACGGGTGGAGGTGCAGGAGGGATAGGTTTTGGCGGATTTGGTATAGGCGTAAAAACAGCCGAAGCCCATGTTGCTATTGATTTAAAAATGTACGATGCTACTACAGGAGTTGTTTTAGAAGCAAAAAATATAGAAAGAAAGATTTCTGAAAGTGGGCTGGCACTGGCTGCTCGCGTTAAGGGGATTAGTTTTGGAGGAGGAGGTTTTCAGAAGACTCCTATCGGTAAGGCAGTGCGTGAATGTATTCAGGAAGCAGTTAATTACATCGTTGTAAAAATGGAAACAATGCCATGGCAGGGTAGGATTGTGACAGTAAAGGAAGGCAGTGTCTATATCAATGCAGGAGAGGAGACTAACATAAAAATCGGTGACATCCTTACAGTTTACAGAGCTGGCGAGGAATTGATTGACCCTGAGACCGGGCTTTCCTTGGGTGCTGAACAAACTAAAATCGGGACGATTAAAATTGAAAAGGTAGAAAAAAAATTCTCAATTGGCATAGCAGTTGATGGAAGTGGATTTAATGCCAAAGATATTGTCAAATTTAAATAAAAGTTATGAAAAAAGTCAGCTATATAGTAATCTGCGGCTTGGTTGTTTTGGCTTTGCTTAATCTTTTTTTCCTCTTTTATCCATTCCAGAATCAGAGTAAATCAGTCATAATCCCACCGCATTCAAATTCTATTCAGGTTGCTTCCATCTTGAAGGATAATGGAATAATCAAGAATAAATTTTATTTTCTAATTATAGGGCAGATATTTAAAGTATTTTATAATCTTAGAGCTGGTGAATATAATTTTGACCCGCGTGTTTCAACATGGATGGTCTTGGGAAAATTAGCGAGGGGCGAAATTACAATTTACAGAATAACTATTCCAGAAGGATGGACAGCACTGGATATAGGTAATTTGTTAGCGCGAGCAGAGTTGATTGACCTCAAAAAATTTTTTAACCTTGTCAACGATGCCAATTTTATAATTGGTTCTTATAGATTTCCAAAAAAATTGCAGGGATATCTCTTTCCTGATACCTATTATTTTATGAAAGGTGCAAATAGTGAAAATGCTATTATTGAACAGATGCTTTCCCGGTTCAAGAAGAAGGTTATTGATGCATACGGTGAAGAGATAAAGGCGAAAGGGTATTCGCTGGAAAAAATAGTTACTCTTGCATCTTTGATAGAAAAAGAGGCTATAGTTGGTTTCGAGAGACCGGTTATTGCCGGCGTATTTTACAATCGTTTAAAAAAGAAGATACGACTCCAGTGCGACCCAACAGTCAGGTATGCACTTGGAAAATTTGATGGAAAGTTAACCACTGAAGATTTAAATGTTAAATCACCGTTCAATACCTACATTCATACCGGACTTCCACCTCAGCCCATTTGCAATCCTGGCATTGCATCAATTAAATCGGCTCTACAACCGTTAGATGTAGATTATCTATATTTTGTTTCAAAGAATGACGGGACACATCATTTTGCAAAAAGTTATGAGGAGCATAAACAAGCAAAGAAAAAATACCAGGGAAATTAAGAACCTCTGAACTTTTTTTCTTGACAAATTAAGACTTTGTAGTATAATAATCTATGGTAGGATAGAATACTTCAACAGGAGGATATTAAAATGACAAGCGTTAAGGTTTTACCAAAATATCAAATCACTATTCCAAAACTAATTCGTAAAAAGCTAAACCTGCACCTGGGGGACGCTGTTGTGCTGGAAGAAGAAAAAGAAAAAATAATCCTCAGGAAAGGGAAGACTATTTACGACTATGTTGGGACCCTGCCAAACATCGGAATGAGCATTGGAGAGATAAGGGAGAAGGCAACGCGAGAGGCAATGAAAGATGAGTAAGGCATTTCTGGACACAAACATCATTCTGCGGCTCTTGATAAAGGATGACGAGGTAAAAATCAAGTCCTGCCTTGAGCTCATCAAGAACGCCAATGAGCGCGAGGCCTCTCTTTATCTTCTTCCGGTTACGATTCTTGAAATAGTCTGGGTGCTGGAAAAGGTTTATAAGTACTCCAGGCAAAATATAGTGGAGCTGGTGGGGGCAATTCTAAACACACCCGGGATAAAAACGGAAAGTGAAGAGGTTTTTAGAAAAGCTCTGTCAGATTATGAAACAAAGGGCATAAAATTTGCTGATGCAGTAATGGGACACTGGGGCATGGAAAAAGGATTTACAACTGTTTACACTTATGACGAAAAAGACTTCAAAAAAATAGAAGGGCTTGAAGTTAAAAAACCTTAAGCGGACAAAAAACGATTTTACTAAAAACACGATTTTACTTGACAAATATACTTTTTATGGTATATTAATATATAGGTTTTTAAGTTTGTGAAGATGAATAAAAGAAAAAAGATAGATTATTTAGATGAAATTTCCACATTTTGCAAGGTCAGTTCCACTGTTACTTCTACTCTGGAACTGGAGGAGGTTCTTGACCTTATAACGCGTAGCGCTTGCCAGGTTGTAAAGACACATGCCTGCACTCTAAGGTTTATTAATGAAGAAAGAGATGAACTGGACATTGCTTCTTCTGTATATGGACTCAGTCTTGAATATAGGAAAAAAGGTCCGGTAAAAATTAAAGATAGCATCGCAGAGCAGGTAATTAAGGGAAAAAAGCCTCAAGCAGTACTTGATG
>Ga0210017_1002769_pt1 | contig 14911 bp, 14 predicted proteins | sample CryGeyCG2014_020_FD_183966 | JGI IMG/M metagenome (GOLD analysis project Ga0210017, IMG submission 183966) | Groundwater microbial communities from aquifer - Crystal Geyser CG08_land_8/20/14_0.20 (SPAdes) (version 2) | ecosystem: Environmental > Aquatic > Deep subsurface > Groundwater | place... | reverse complement strand
ATTAGAGAATTAAAGAGTGGGTTGTGAACTACTTGACGAAACCCCCTCTGTATCTCCCCCTTTTTAAGGGGGAGAATTAGAGAATTAAAGAGTGGGTTGTGAACTGCTTGACGAAACCCCCTCTGTATCTCCCCCTTTTTAAGGGGGAGAATTAGAGAATTAAAGAGTGGGTTGTGAACTACTTGACGAAAGAGGCGATTATTTGTTTTAATTAATAAAACAAATTCCCCTCTTTCCCCTTTTTTTCAAAGGGTGGTGTAAGGGGGATTGTTCCCCCGTCATTAAAGGGGGGCTGATGGGAAATTTGGTTGCGGCTGAAAGCCGAGTTAAGGAGAAATAATATGGATTTGTTCGATAAGTGCAGGGATTTCAAAATAGCCCGGCAGGTGCAGAAAGCGGGTTTGTATCCTTATTTCCACAGGATGGAGTCCGGTCAGAACGCCGTTGTCATCGTTGAAGGCAGACGCATGATAATGATGGGTTCAAACAACTATCTGGGTCTTGCCACCGACCAGCGCCTTAAAAACGCCGCTATTATAGCCACGCAAAAGTACGGCACCGGCTGCGTCGGCAGCCGCTTCTTGAACGGCACTCTCGACATACACGAAAAACTTGAAAGAGAACTTGCCGATTTTATAGGCAAGCCCTCGGTTCTCATTTTTACGACGGGTATGCAGGTTAATCTCGGAGTCATTTCCGGTCTTGTGGGGAAAGATGATTATATCATAACCGACAAATACGACCACGCTTCGATAATTGACGGCTGCCGCCTCTCGGGCGGAAAACTTCTGAGGTTTCATCACAACGACATGAAAGACCTGAAAAATGTTCTTGATAAAATTCCGTCCGCCGGGGGGAAGCTCATAGTCGTTGACGGAGTGTTTTCTATGGAGGGCGATATTGCGCCGCTTGATAAAATTGTTCCTCTGGCAAAAGAATACGGAGCGAGAATTATGGTTGACGACGCCCACGGCATCGGGGTGCTCGGGAGAAACGGCAGAGGCACCTGCGATTCCTTCGGCGTGACGGACAAAGTCGATTTAATAATGGGGACTTTTTCAAAATCGTTCGCATCCATCGGGGGTTTCATAGCCGCTGACGAAGAGATAATTCACTACATAAAGCACTATGCCCGCTCGCTTATTTTCTCCGCGGCGCCCTCGCCGGCGCAGGCGGCGACTGTCCTGCGCGCTCTTGAAATAATAAAGAAAGACACACGCAGGATTAAGAAACTTTTATCTTCGGCAAAATATATCAGCGGGAAACTTAAACAAATAGGTTTTAATACAAGCCCGGCGTTAACGCCGATAATCCCCGTGGTAATCGGAGACGATATGGCGGCTTTCAAGATGTGGAGAATGCTTTACGACAGAGGAGTGTTTGTCACCCCTGTCGTTTCGCCCGCCGTGCCTCCGGGCAGATCTCTGATAAGGGTGAGCATTATGGCGACTCACACGAAGGAGCATCTTGACGAGGCCTGCGAGGCCTTTGAGGAAGCGGGCAATATTCTCGGCATCATAAATACAGGCAAACTTTGCACAAGCAGGGAAAAGCATTTCAGGTTCTCATGGAACGCGGTTAACAGGTGGATGGGGAATCTATGGAAATTAAACAGGTCCAAACAGCCGCGCAATTAAAAGATTTCATAGAATTTCCCTATAAACTTTACAGGGGACATCCTTACTGGGTTCCTCCTCTGATATCGGAAACTATGGAAATGTTCTCGGGGAAAAATCCTTTCTGGACTCATGCGGAAAAAGAATTGTTCACGGTTTATGACCGGGATTTGCCTGTGGGGCGCGTCGCCGCCATAATAGATTCGGCTCACAACAGTTTTCATGGAGAGAAGTGCGGATTTTTCGGTTTCTTTGAATGCGCGGAGGATGTGCGGATTGCAAGAACTCTTTTAGATAAGGTTTCCGCGCATCTCAAGGAAAAGGGTATGAATATTATGAGAGGTCCCGTGAATCCTTCCACCAACGACGAGTGCGGCCTTCTTATAGAGGGCTTTAACGACCCTCCGAAAATAATGATGCCTTACAACTTCCCGTATTATGTTGATTTTTTAAGCGATATGGGTTTTTACAAGGCGAAAGACCTTTTTGCTTTTATGATGGCCGTTGAGGAAGGACCCGTTAAGCGTCTCTTCCCCGTCGCCGAAAGGGTTTTGAAGAGAAATCCTCAACTTTCCGTAAGGAAAGTCAATATGAAGGACTTTGACGCGGAAGTCAACCTCATAATGGATATTTACAATTCGGCATGGGAACGCAACTGGGGTTTTGTTCCTATGACGAAGGATGAAATGTTTTACCTCGCCGGCAAATTGAAACAAATCGTGGACCCGGATATATTATGGCTCGCGTTTTACGGGGAGGAACCGGCGGGATTTCTTATGACGCTGCCGGACATAAACGAAGCGCTGAAAAAAATAAACGGGCGTCTGACGCCGTTCAATTTGTTAAAATTAATTTTTTATACGAAAAAAATAAAAAATCTAAGATTGCTTACAATGGGTGTGAAAAAGAAGTTTCACAAACTCGGCATTGAAAGTCTTCTTTATGCGAGGACACTTGAAGCGGCTTTGAAGAAGGGCTATAAGAATTGCGAATTTTCCTGGATTCTTGAAGATAACGTTCTCACCGTCCGCGCCGCGGGAATGATGACGGGGAAACTCTACAAAAAATACAGGATTTTTGAAAAGCCGATATAAGCCGGCGAAGGGATTTGAACCCCCGACCAGCGGTTTACAAAACCGCTGCTCTACCAGCTGAGCTACGCCGGCCTTAGAAAAATATTACTTTATTTTTGACCGCTAATCAAGTATAATGCCTAAATGATAAGAAAGGGGACGGTTCTAATTCTTTTAAATCCCACTCTTATCCCCAAATCCCCTCTTACTCCCCTTTTCCAAAGGGGAGAACCGCTTTTACAAAGGGGGAAGATAAAATGACCAATAACAGAGGAATTTCCGACGGGATGAAAAAACTTGCAATTTTAGATGCCAATTATAACAGAGCCCGCGAAGGTTTGAGGGTGGCGGAAGATGTGGAAAGATTTTACTATCACAGCGTAAAATATTCAAAATTAAGGCGCCTGCGTCATCGTCTCACTGACATTTTCAGGGAGGACTACGAAAAATTCGTAAAAAACCGGAATGTGAAAGAGGACAGAGGAGCGACGCTGAAGGAGCGTGCTTCGGGCGGTATGAAAGATGTCTTGAGAAAAAATATTTCCCGCGTCGCAGAGGCGCTGAGAGTGCTTGAAGAAGTCGCAAAAACAGAAAGGGGCGGGAAAGCCGCCGCGGTTAAGAGAATAAGATTCCGTCTTTACGAAATTGAAAAAGATTTTCTGACGAGGGACAAAAAGGCGGTATGAAGAGCGCGGATATTTTGAGACGTGCGGCGCGAGGCGAGGGCGTTCCGTACGGAAAGTTCCTGTCGGACTACAAAAAAGGTTTTATAACCGTCATAAAAAATAAATTGAGCCCCCGTCCGGCGCTTCCCATCGGCAAAGGTCTGAGGGTTAAGATAAACGCCAACATCGGCATATCTCCCCTCGCTTCGGATTTCAGAAAGGAACTCAGAAAACTTGATACCGCCGTAAGGTACGGCGCCGACGCCGTGATGGATCTCTCCTGCGGGAAGAATTTTCTGAAAGTGCTTAAAAAAGTGCTTGCCGCCTCGCCCGTGGTCGTGGGGACCGTTCCGGTTTATCATCTTTTTTCCAATTACAAAAGACCGTCGGCGGATAATTTTTTTGATGTGATAGAAGAGCAGCTTTCCATGGGCGTTGATTTCATAACCGTTCACTGCGGCGTAACCCGCAGGGCTCTGAAACATCTTTTGAAAAACCCGCGACTCGGAGGAGTTGTCTCCCGCGGCGGAGGTCTTATTTTCGGGTGGATGAAGAAAACGGGTCTGGAAAATCCTCTTTACGAAGATTACGGACGTCTTCTCAAAATCGCCAAAAAATACGATGCCGTTTTAAGTTTAGGCGACGGCCTGAGACCAGGAAGCATTTCCGATGCCAACGATTATCTGCAGATTCTTGAACTCAAAACGCTGGGCGTTCTTTTTAAGCGCGCACGGGAGGCGGGTTGCGAAGCGATGATTGAAGGGCCCGGACACATACCGCTTGCCGAGATTCAGAAGGTTGTCAGGGATGAAAAAAAATACTGTTATGGGGCGCCTTTTTATGTTCTCGGACCTCTCGTGACCGATTCTGCCGCCGGGTTTGACCACATAACTTCGGCAATTGGCGGGGCTGTGGCGGCGTCGTTCGGCGCTGATTTTCTCTGTTATGTGACGCCCGCCGAGCATCTCGGCTTGCCGGATGAGGCGGATGTCAGATTGGGAGTTATCGCCGCAAAAATAGCCGCGCATGCGGGGGATGTTTCAAGAGGCAGGAAAGAAGGACTTGAAAGGGACCGGGCGGTCTCGCTTGCGCGTTTTTGTCTCAACTGGTCGGATATGAAGAAACATCTTTTGTTTCCGGAAGTGATAAAACCCCAGCATCTCTCTCAAAAGGTTTGCACAATGTGCGGGGATTTCTGCCCGATTGAGCAGACGAGAGAAATAATGAAAAAAAGTTTGAAGCCGGATGTGAGTTAAAAAATGATACTCCCACTGCCGCTCAAAGAAAAAATTGCAAGCAAATTGAAGGCCGGCGATTTTGTCGCAATTTACGGGAAAGTTATGGTTGCCCGGGATCTCACGCTTGAAAAAATGTCAGTAGAAAAAAAGACGGATGTTCTCAAAAGGGCTCTCATCTATTACTGCGGGCCTGTAATCGTAGACGGGAAAGTCGTTTCGGCAGGACCCACCACTTCTTCGCGTATGGATTCATCGGCCGGGAAACTCGTCTCATCCGGTGTGCGGGGAATAATGGGAAAGGGAAAAATAGGGCAGGAGGCAATGAATGCGCTCAAAGGAAAATGCGTTTATTTTGAAGCCCCCGGCGGGTGTGGCGCGCTTTTAGCGTCAAAAATCATAAAACACAGAATTATCGCCTATAGCCGGCTCGGAGCGCAGGCCTTAATGGAATTTACCGTCAAGGACTTCCCCGCTCTTGTCGCCTTTGACATAAGGGGCAGACACATATGGTAAGGATAAAACCTGTCCACAGGAGTGCGAAGCCCACCCGCCAGGGCGCGGCCATTAAATCTGTCAAAGAATACTCCTCAGGCGTTAAGATAAAAAAGTTGAGGATAACCCCGTCCGCCGGCAAGGTCTTTCAGAGAGTTTACGAAAAGGGGCATCCTGAGAAAATTCCTTTGATTAAAGAGAACGTCAGGAAATTTCTGTCGGGCTTTGAAAGCGTCTCAGTTCTGATTTATGCGTTTACCGGCGGAGGTTTTGTTTTTATAGGCAAGGTTATTCCGTCTTTCAGAAAACAGGGGGATTTCAATGAAGAAACGGGAGATACTGAAATAGAAAAAGCGGTTATCGCCGAGGTTGAATCGAAGCTTAAAAATATAATAATTCAAATAGCCGCGCGGGAACTCGGAGAAAAAAACTTTTCGGGCGAGATTCAGGAAATTTCAATAAATGAAGCCGCCCGTTTAACAGGCGCAGAGCCGTCTCTTTACGCCGTCGACGCGGTTTGCGGAAAAGTTATAATTCAGGGGCAAAAATGAATTTGTCTTTTATCATACTGAATACCGTTGAGATTCTTGGCCTCCCCGTGATAATTTTTATTTTCGCGCTGCCCAAAATGTTTCGCTATATTAAAAGGAGCAGGGGAACATTTATCAGAAGATTTTATCTTCCCTCATCCTTTCTCTCCGCGACGGGCGGTTACTGGTTTCAGGCCTCCTCCGTCGGCGAGGTTAAAATTGCCGTCGCTCTCGCTGGCCGGCTCAAAAAAGCCGCCGTGCCGCTTTATCTTTTTGCTATGACTCCGGAGGGCAGAAAACTCGGAAAAGAAACGGGCGTTTTTGACGGATGCTTTATGGCTCCGGCGGATATTTTCTTCATTGTCCGGAGTTTCCTCGCGAAAGTCCGTCCGCGCCTTTTGATACTCATTGAACTGCAATTATGGCCGAACCTTGTTGATCAGGCGTCGCGATTTACAAAAATTGTTCTTGTAAACGGCCGCATCTCGGATAAGAGTTTCGCGAAGTATAAACTGATAAAGTGTTTTACAAGAATGCTTTTTAAAAAGATTTCCTTTATTTCCGCGCGAACAAAAAAAGACGCTTTAAGGTTTGCCTCTCTCGGCGCCGCCCGTGAAAAAATCAGAATAACGGGAAACATTAAATATGATATTCTCACATCTTCCGCCTCATTCGCCGTCTCAAGGCGTGAATACTCCATACAGGAGCATTCTTTCGTTATAACGGCCGGCAGCACCCACGGCGAGGAAGAAGAGATGATTGTGCAGGCCGTTTCCCTTCTTCCTTCGGGAGAGGGTGGGGAAAACACATTATGCATTATTGCTCCCCGTCATACGGAGCGCGTCGGCGAGATTGAAAAAATGCTTAAAAAGAGAAACCTGGCATATTCTCTGTTCAGCAGAAGGCGGGGGATAAAACAGGGAGATAAATTTCTGATTGTTGACGTATTCGGAATTCTCGCCGATATGTATCAAATTGCGGATGTCTGCTTTGTCGGGGGTTCTCTTGTGCCGCACGGCGGGCAGAACTTCGTTGAAGCCGTCAACAAGCGCAAAGCGGTCGTGGTGGGGCCGTTCAACAGCAATTTTCAGCACGAATTTGATATATTGAAGAGCGAGATGCTCGTTGTCAATGATGCGGACTCTCTTAAAAAGGCGTTTGAAAAACTGATGAGGTCTCCCTCTGAGAGGGAAAAGTTGGCCGCTCTCTCTTACGAAAAGCTCAAAACCCTCACCGGCGCTCTTGACAGGAACGTCCGCATAATAGCCGGAGTTTAAAATGTTTAAAAAAATTCTTCCGATAGCGCTTGTCGCTTTTTTTATCATTGCCGCCGGCACGGCGGGATATATGGTTATTGAAAAATGGAATCTGCTGGATTCGCTTTTTATGACTTCCATTACGCTTTCCTCAATCGGTTACGGAGAGGTGCATCCTCTGAGCGTTCAGGGAAAAATATTCACGATGGTTCTCATAGTTTTCGGTTTCTCTATTGTCGCCGGCATAGTCGGTTTTTTTACGTCTCTCATACTGAAAGGTGAGGTGGGAAACATTATAAGGAGGCAGAAAATGAACGATGCCATAAAAAAAATGGAAGGTCACCACATCGTCTGCGGTCTTTCTCCCGTGGGCGAGGCGATTGTTGAAGAGTTCGTCAAAACACGTCAGAACTTTGTCGTGGTGGAGAAGGATGAAAATAACGTTGAAAAATTCAAAAGGTCCTGTCCGGAATTCAATTACATAATCGGCGACGCTTCAAGCGACAACGTGCTGATTGAAGCGGGGGTGGAGAAAGCAAAAACCGTGCTTTCCTGTCTCAACAACGACTCAATGAATCTCTATGTCGTTATTTCGGCAAAGAGTATCAATCCGAAGATAAAGATTGTCACCGCCGCCGTAGAGGATGAAGCTGCCGCGAAAATGAAGTGCGCCGGCGCCGATTACGTGGTTTCGCCTCAGAAAATAGGAGGTTTGCGGATGGCTTCCACGGCTCTGCGCCCGAACGTGGTTTCTTTTCTTGACATTATGCTCAGGGAGTCCGAAGGCGAGTGGAGGATTGAGGAAACGGCGATTCCGCCGAAGTCCCCTTTCATCAACTACACGCTTGCGAAAAGCCAGATAAGCAAGAATACGGGGCTTGTTATAATAGCGATAAGAAAAGCGAAAACGGGAAGGTTTATGTATAACCCCGACGCTTCTACGACGCTTGAAGAAAACGACGACATTCTTGTTTTGGGAAATCAGGAAAAAATTGAAAGACTTGTAAAATATATTTCAGAAGGAAAGTGAGCCCCGGCGAGGAGTAATTGCAAAATTTGAACGGTATGAATTTTCTTGTTACGAGATTCAGTTCTCTGGGCGATGTCATTATGGCGGGTCCCGTTTTTGAAAACATAAAACTGAATTATCCGGGAAGTTTTGTTTATTTTCTGACGAAAAAGACCTACGCGGACGTTTTTTTGCAGAGTCCTTTTGTGGACAGAATAATCGCGCTTGAAGATTATTCGCCGCTAAAACTGATATTACTGCTGCGGCGTCTGATGCCCGATTCGGTTTTTGACCTGCACTCGTCGGCAAGAAGCATTCTGACGGATATTTTTTTTCCGGGCAGAGTTTCGCGCGTGCGCTCTTTGAGGCGCGGGCGCAAAAAAATTCTACGGGGAGAGAAAATCGTTATTCCGGATGTCATTGACAGATATCTGGATACGCTCGGGAGAAAAGATATTGCGGTGCACACGAAAAAAACGGGGCTTTTTCTGAGCGATGAGGAGATTGCCGCCGGTAAAAAAATTCTGGCGGGACTCGGCATTCCTCCCGCCGCCGAAATAATATGCGTAGCGCCGCAGTCAAAATGGCTCAATAAGGAGTGGCCTCATTTCCGGAGTTTTTTTGAATTGGCCGCCCGCCCCGGGAGATTTTTTCTCATTGCGGGCGAGGATTATGACGGCGCCGAAAAAATTCTTCCCGAAAGCAGATTCTACAGAAATTTTGTGAAAAATCTCTGCGGACAGCTTGATTTAAGAATGCTCTTTACGCTGATAAAACTTTCAGGATGCGTAATAAGCATGGATTCGGGTGCCGCCCACGCCGCCGCCGCTCTCGACAGACCCCTTATTGTTTTTTTCGGGCCCACAACGCCGGCTTTTGGTTTCGCCCCCCCGTCATCAAAAATCCTTGAGGCGGATGTGCCCTGCCGACCCTGTCATCTTCACGGCGGAAACGTGTGCGAGCGCGGCGACAGAGTGTGTCTCGCCTCAATCAGCGAGGCGCAGCTTCTTCGGGAAGTTGAAAAAATTCTTAAGGAAAAATGAAAATTCTGATTATACAGTCGGCTTTCATCGGCGATGTGGTGCTCACCTTACCTCTGGTTGAGGCCGTAAAGCAGACAGCGCCGTCGGTGGAGATACAATTTCTCACGCTTCCGGCGTATGAGCATTTTCTTGAAAAACACCCCGCAATTTCAAAAGTTATCGTGGACGATAAAAAAGGCGGCGGTAGAAGTCCGGTCAATTTTCTGAAACTTTGCAAACGCCTGAAAAATGAAAAATTTGATGAGGTTCTTATCCCCCACAGGTCGTTCAGAAGCGGGCTCCTCGCTCGGCTTTCGGGCATTAAAAAGCGCACAGGTTTTGACAATGCCGCCGGAAGTATTTTTTATACCGGATACGCGCATTACAACAAAAGCGCGCACGAAGCGGACAGAAACCTCGCGCTCGGCAAAGCCGCGGGTTTCGGAAAATGGAACGGGAAGTGGAATCTGCCGTTTAATCCGAATTTCAAAACCGGTTTTCTCATCAGACGAAAACCACTAATAACGATGAGCCCTTTTTCAAAGTGGGGAACAAAAAGATGGATTTTTTCTCATTGGGCAAAAGTTATAAATGAACTCGCCCCCATCGCGGACATAGCCGTCATCGGAAGTTCGTCAGATGCCGAACTTTGGGAAGAAATAAAAAAAGAAATCAAAAGCGAAGTCGGCGATTTTGTCGGTAAAACGGATTTCCTTGACCTTGCGGCGCTTGTGAGACAGAGCGATCTGCTGATTACGGGGGATTCGGCGCCTGCCCATTTCGCTTCGGCTTTCGGAATTAAGACGGTTGTAATTTTCGGACCCACGGTGCCGGAATTCGGCTTCGGCCCTTACGGCGGTTCGAAAAATGCGATTGTTGAAATAAATTTAGCGTGTCGTCCCTGTAGCATCCACGGCCCGCAAAAATGTCCTCTCGGTCACCACGATTGTATGAAGAAAATAACGCCTGAAAAAGTTCTTGAGGCGGTGGAGAAACTGCTTTTAGAGACCGGCTAAACGGTCGGCTTTTTCTGCGGTTTCGTTTATTTTCTCCGTTACTATTTTTGTGTATTCATTTTCATCCGCATCCTGCGGAATATAAATCGGGTCGCCGTAGGCGACGACGCCGCGCGTAAAAGGGAAGGGAACGATAAAGTTGTCCCAGGAGCGTGTTGTAAAAAAATCCCTGAATGCCGATGCAATCGGAACGAGCGGCACTCCCGTTATCTTTGCGAGGGAAACGATGCCGGGTTTCAGGACTTTTTCCGGACCTTTCGGGCCGTCAACGGTGATGGCGGTTTCAAAGCCCCTTTTAAGAAGTTTTATCATTCCGAACGCCGCAAATTCGCCGCCGCTGCTGGAAGAACCCCTGACCGTGCGGAAACCGTAAGAATGAAGAACGCGGGAGGCGAATTCGCCGTCTTCGCTTTTGCTTGCCATAGCCGCAATTCCCTCGTTTCTTCGGGAAAAAAGCAGATAAAAAAATCTGCTGTGCCAGGAGGCGTAGATAAAATTTTTTTTCTGTCGGCGGAGTTTTAGCACCGCTTTGAAATTATGCGTTTCAACGAAGACAGACCTGCTGATAATATATGAGGCAAGATAAATCAGAAGCGAGACGAGTTTTATTTTGAACACACTCTGTTTCTCCTCCCGCACAAAATCACCTCCTGCGAATTGTCAATTTTATTCTGTTTCTGCCTTTAATTTAACAAAAAAAAACGCATTCGGGAAGTTTGGATTCCGGCGGATTTGTTAAAGAGCGTTGAATGAAAGCGATAACTTTGATATAAAGTAAGAAAAATAACGGAGGTAGCAATGTTTAGAGAACAGATTAAGGTTTTGGACTGCACGATAAGGGACGGAGGCCTTATGAACAAACACGACTTTGATATTGAGTTTGTGAAAAAAGTTTATAAAGCCATTTCGGCATCCGGTGTGGATTACATAGAACTCGGATACAAGAATTCAAAAGAACTTTTTTCGTCGAAAGAATACGGCTACTGGAAGTTCTGCGACGATGAGGTCTTGAAGCGTGTCATCGACGGCGTTGAATCAAAGACAAAATTGTCCGTAATGGTGGATGTTGGCAGGGTGAAACTTGACGATGTTAAACCGTCGTCGGAAAGTCCCGTTGATATGATACGGACGGCAACTTATGTCAAGGATGTTGATAAGGCGATTCACATGGCTAATCATTTCTCGGAAAAAGGTTATGAAACGACGATAAACATAATGGCGATTTCCCGCGACCAGGGCCCGGAACTCGAGGAAGCACTCCATCAGATAGAAGAGGAAAGCGCGGTCGGCATCGTCTATATCGTTGACAGTTTCGGCGCTCTTTATCAGGAGAGCGTTGAGCATCTCGTGAAACTTTTCAAGAGTTTTTTAAGAACGAAGGAAGTGGGTTTTCACGGCCACAACCACCAGCAGCTCGCCTTCGGGAATACGATAGAGGCGATTATTCACAACGCCAATTATCTCGACGGAACGGTCTACGGACTCGGGCGCGCTGCGGGCAATTGCCCCCTTGAACTCATTATCGGTTTCCTGAAAAATCCGAAGTTTGACATCCGGCCGATTCTTGATCTGATATCAAGTGAGTTTATTCCGCTGCGGGAAAAAATTGAATGGGGCTATCTTATTCCTTATGCGATTTCCGGAATGATGAACGAGCATCCCCGCGCGGCTATGGCTTTGAGAGAAAGCGATAAAAAGGAAAACTACAGGGAGTTTTACGAATCTTTGACGAACGTGGACGTTGAATAAGATGCTTCGTAACACAAATTTGTGCTCTATTGTAGTTGCCTGATTTATCAGGCGTATTAACAAAGTTGCTCAATAAATTGAGCAACCACATATCACGAACTTCTGTTACAATGTAGTAGGATACGAAAGAGCAATATTTATTCCGCAGCTTTGAAATTATATACAGGCGTTAGTTTTTCCTGAATCTCTACGGATGGCTCAAGCAGTTCAATGACGTCGGCGGTATCTTTGTAAACCTGCGGAGCTTCGTCTATTGTTCTTGCGGAAACCGAGGATGTCCAGATTCCCTTCATTGCCGCTTTAAACTCATTGAGATTCAGATTTTTTTTAGCCGCCGTCCGCGACATTCTTCTTCCTGCTCCGTGGGGCGCTGAATAATTCCAGTCGGGATTCCCTTTACCTCGGCCCAAAATACAGCCGTCCAGCATATTGAAAGGAATTATTATTTCCTCGTCTTTGTGTGCGGAAATGGCGCCTTTTCGTATGATGCCGTCTTTGAAATTGATGTAGTTGTGGACGGATTCTATTTTTTCAATCCCGGAAACGTTTTGAAAGCCGAAAAATTCATTCAGTATTAAATTGCCCATAACGGCTCTGTTTAAGGCGGCGTAAATCTGGGCGGTTTTCATATCGCTTTTATAGGCGTCGGCGGCGCTTCCTTCGAGATATTCAAGCCCTTTCATATCCCCGACCTTATTTAACGCAAGGTGCTGATGGTGCAGGGCTATTTTCAGACCGAAGTTCCGGGAGCCCGAGTGAACGACAAGCCATTTTGTTTTTCCCGCCTCATCTATTTCAATAAAATGGTTGCCTCCCCCAAGAGAGCCGATTGAGCGCATTACTCTGGCGGAATCCTGTTTCTGCTCGGCGCATATTTTTTCCACATGCGAGGAAAATCCGCCGAAGACGGTTTCCGTTTGCATTGATTTATAAATATTTTCAAGTTCGGAGTATTCGCTTTTTCTGACGTCTCTGCCCGAAGGTATGTTTTGGCGGATGAATCTGTCCAGTTTCGCGAAATCTATTTCTCTGGCTCCCGTATTCCACGCCGTCACGCCGCAGCCGATGTCAACGCCGATTACATTCGGAATCACTTTTTCTCCCATCGGAGATGTGAAGCCGATTACGGCTCCCGCCCCCGCATGCACATCGGGCATTATCCTGATATCTCCTCCGGCGAAAGCGGGATGGTTCAGGAATGTGATAATCTGTTGTCTTGCCGTCTCCTCAAGTTCCTCGCAGAAAATCTTGGCGCGGTTATATTTTCCTTCAAGTTCAATCATAAGATCTCCGCATTATTTTATTTGTTTTTCGGTTATTTTGTAAGAGGCATTTTTTTAACGTTCGTTTGTTTGATTTTGCGGTTGGAATTTTGTATTTTAGACCATTGCCGGGTCGTTCAATTGGTAGGACACCAGACTCTGAATCTGGCCGTTGGAGGTTCAAATCCTCCCCCGGCAGAAATTTTCAGTATTATTTTCCGTAACGTCACAGTTTCATTTACCCCGTTAGATGGTTACAATCTAACGGGATTTACATCAAAACGTCTTTTTTAAATAAGTAAATTTTCTCTTTCCTGGCAAGTTTAATCATATTTTCAGTAAATCCGTTTTTGCCGAATAATGCAAAATATTTTTTTTGTTTGTTTTTGCCCCATTCCACTCTTTGGGATTTTATTTTCAAGTCCTCATAAATATTTGTTCCTATTTTTTTATTCGTCCATTTGACTTCGCCGAAAAGAATCTCATTTGTTCTTGAATTTGTAGCGACAATATCAATTTCTTCGTTTTTGTCCCACCACCTACCGATTTTTTCGAAGTTTAGAGGTATTTTTTTGTTATTGATTGCTTCCTGCAGAATTTCAACAGCGATTTTCTCATAATTTCTGGCCAGAAATTGCGGAAGGATTTTTGATATTTCTCTTAAAACTTCGTTTGTTCTGTTTTCTTCAAGCAGAGCTCTTCTCCTGAAGACAAATCTGAACCAGAAATTGAAAAAATTATCGTCAATGAAATATATTCCTTTTCTACTCTTCTCGGGAATTTTCTCGGTAACGGGGATTTCCTTTCTGGTTATCTGAAGGCTGTCAAGGATAGAAATATAACGGGAAACCATGCTCTTGTCAAAACCTGTCTCATTAATGATTTCGGATAATTTAGTTTTTCCGAGGGATAGCGCCTCAAGAATCACAAAATAATTTCTTGGCTCTTTCAATTCCTCCCGCAACAGAAACTCGACTTCTTCGTAGAGGGGCTGTCCTTTCCGGAGAATTTCTTGTTTTACCGCGTCGATGTATTTTTTATCGCGGAATTTTAGTAAATAAGGAGGTGTTCCTCCGACGGTGCTGTATATGTTTAAAATTTTGTCAAAACTTTTTTTTGGAAAGAATTTTTTTACATCCTTGAATCCGAAAGGTTTTAGAAATATTTGTCCAGTTCTTCTTCCGTATAAAGGAGCTTTATAAAATAGAGTTGTTTCTTCCATCATTGAAATGCTTGAGCCGAGAAGAATTAGATAAATTTGCGAATTTTTCAAATACATGTCCCATGCTTTTTGGAAAACGGAAGGAATAGATTTGTCTGTTTCGGCTAAATATGGAAACTCGTCAATGATGAGAACCAGTTTCTCTTTTCTGGCTGAAATGTATTTAAAAGCGGTTTCCCAGTCATTAAAGCCGTCTTTGGGTAAAAACTCATCTTTAAAATAATCTGCCAGGGACTGCGTAAATTTTTTTAACTCATTTTGCGAAGCTATTCGCTCACACAAAAAATAAATATGCGGTTTGTTTTTTGCGAATTGAATGGCTAATTCGGTTTTACCGACTCGTCTTTTACCGTAAATGATAATTAATTGTGCTTGGGAACTCATCCATTTCATATTGAGAAATTTCAACTCATCGCCTCGGTTAACAAATTTCATTCTGCACCTCCCAAATAGTATAATTTCATTTAGTCTAATCCATATTAGACATTTTTACAAAATTTGTCAAGTGTTCATACTGGACAAAATTCTGTCTGAAGAAATAAGATAGAAAAAAGACAAATTATTTTGTAGAATTACTTCAAGGAAAGATGGAAAAACGTTTCGGCAGTATAAGGAAAGCAGTTCAAGGAGATAAAATGAGTGCGCCGAGTAAAGCGTATCAGTTCTTGTTGGTGAAAGTCCAATTCGGGCAAAGGTTAGCCGCCAGCCCGACACTGGATTTCACATTCAGGGAGGCAACGAACTGAATGAAGCTGGAAAGA
>Ga0210017_1002766_pt1 | contig 14914 bp, 12 predicted proteins | sample CryGeyCG2014_020_FD_183966 | JGI IMG/M metagenome (GOLD analysis project Ga0210017, IMG submission 183966) | Groundwater microbial communities from aquifer - Crystal Geyser CG08_land_8/20/14_0.20 (SPAdes) (version 2) | ecosystem: Environmental > Aquatic > Deep subsurface > Groundwater | place... | reverse complement strand
TAAGAGGATTACAGTGGGAAACTTTATAGAGCTTGTTTCGGTATATCAAAAATTACCAATATGACTAATACAATTAATCTAAATGAATTTTACAAAGATAAAAATATATTAATTACAGGTGGATTGGGTTTTATCGGAAGTAATCTAGTTATAAAACTTGTAGAGCTTGGATCTAATGTAACGATAATGGATTCCTTGATTCCGGATTTTGGAGGAAGTTTTTATAACATTTCTTCCGTTACGGGAAAAGTAAAGGTAGATATATCGGATATGCGGGATTCTCATAGTTTAGAAAAACTGGTGCCGGAAAAGGATATAATTTTTAATCTTGCAGGACAGGTAAGTCATGAAGACGGGATGGTTGATCCTGTAATGGATTTGGATATAAACGCAAAGTCTCAATTGTATCTACTTGAGGCAGTTCGCAAAAGTAATCCTAGGGCAAAAATAGTATATGCAGGTACCCGCCAAATTTATGGGAAAATTGAGAATACGCCAGTTAATGAACTTCACCTTGTCCGTCCTTCCGATACCAACGGCGTTAGCAAATTTGCTGGCGAATGGTATCACATCTTATACAATCAAGTTTATGGGATCCCAACAACTTCACTAAGATTAACCAATACTTTTGGTCCAAGACAACTTATGAAACACGCACGGCAGGGGTTTATCCCGTACTTTATTAAATTGGCTCTTGATGATCAGGAAATTCCTATTTATGGCGACGGGACACAAATTAGAGATATGAATTACATCGATGATGTTGTAGAGGCGTTTTTGCTTGCAGGATCTTCCAATAAATCAGATGGTCAGTATTACAATTTGGGTGGAATTATACCAATTACCCTGCTGGATTTTGTTAAAGAGCTTATTACCTCTGCCGGAAGCGGAAAATACCAGTTGGTTCCATTCCCTGTGGACCGCAAAAAAATAGATATTGGTGATTATGTTGGCGATTTTTCCAAAATTAAAAGAGAACTTGGATGGGAACCGAAAATTGGTATTGTGGAAGGCATTAAAAAAACTGTGGAATATTATAAAGCTAATAAGAAGTATTATTGGTAGATGGAGCATAAGCGGGCATTTTTTATTCTTTTTTTAGTATCCTGCGTACTTTTGATTCCTTTTTTGGGATACTCATATATTCAACCCACAACCGATCTATGGCTTTTGCGGTCTGTGCATTTTTATTACGCAGTTAAAAGTTATAACTTTCAGGATACATATACAATGTACCATCCGGGAGTTACGGTAATGTGGCTTGTTGGTATAACTTCTGGACTCTTTTATAAGATAAGAGGGGGAGTGGATATTTTTTCATTTGATATTTTTTCTTCCTATATCTTTTGGCCAACTCTAGCCGTGGTTATGGCGGAGATACTTGCTCTTTTATTATTATTTAATGTTCTAAAGATAATTATAGGTCAAAAGACTGCGTTTATCTCATGTTTGATATTAGTTCTTGAGCCCTTTTTCTTGGGAAACGCCCGGTCAATTCACATGGATACTTTAGTTTCGTTGTTTTCTTTTATTTCCCTTTGTTATTTTTTTCTTGGGGTCAAAAAGGGGGGAAAATCAAATTTCGTTTTTTCTGGAATTGCACTGGGTTTTGGGATGTTGACCAGGATTAATGCAGGAGTTGTTTTTGCCTTTTATATTTTTTGGATCGGTTTTCTAATTTTTTGGAGAAAGACTAGCTTAACGATTGGGTTAAAGGCCCTTTTAATTACCGGAATAATTGGAGCCTTGACTTTTTACATTTTGTTTCCTGCCATGTGGTTAAATCCAATAGGGACGGCGACAAGGATTCTTAAAGAGGGGGTTTTTGACACTGCGCTTGCGGAGGAGTCTAGGCGGGGGGTGTTATTGGCCCTTGGTGGTATCCCACTTTTACAAAAAGTATTAGCTTATCTAATTTATCTGCTTTTTAGAATAACACCGCTACTTTTTTTAATGCTTGGTGTATTTGCAATTTGGGGAAGAAAAAGACTGGAACTATCGGAAAAAGTTTTTATACGGTATCTTTTTGCTTTCGTCATCTATTATTATTTGTTTATCACAATCCCCGATAAGCAAATTTTTAGATACGCGCTTCCGTTACTTCCCGCGTTAGCTGTTATCGCTGGATTTACTTTAACTAAACTGACTAAAAAGGGTTTGGTCGTCGGTTATTTTGCTGTCCAGCTTGTTTTAGTTTTGTATTATTATCCAAATTTCTTTGCTTTTTTTAACCCTCTTTTGGGAGGGATTAAAACTGCCAGTTCTTACATAAATCTTAACCAAGATGCTACAGGATACGCAGTTGTAGCGGACTACTTAAATCGTAAAGAGGGTTCGGATAAACTGACTTTGGCGATGTACGATAGCAACTCATTTAAAATGATTTTTAAGGGACAATCTTTTATGATAAAAACATATGAGTCCCAGTTTGGAAAAAAAGTTGATACAGATTACATTCTTTTTCCTATTAATATGGGATTAGAGTTTTTGCCAAAGGATATGTACAATTTGGAAAAGATATTCAAGGTAGCTGGAGCAGATTATTATTTTTTGTACAGGAGAATATGATTAATTGGTTTGTTGACTTTAAAAAAGAGCTTAAAGAGGTTGGTCAGGAAGTCAAGATTGGTATTGATAATGTTATGGAAAGTGGGAGATTTGTAATGGGACCTAAAGTCGCAGAGTTTGAAAAGGCTTTCGCAAACTATGTTGGGGTAAAATATGCGGTTGGGGTAGGAAACGGGACTGATGCAATTTCAATAGCGCTTCAAGCGCTTGACTTATCTAAAGGCTCGGGAGTTTTAACTACTCCCTTAACTGCTACTTATACAGGGTTGGCTATTAATATGGCGGGGCTTACACCTGTGTTTTCCGATATTGGTCTCGATCTCAATCTCAACCATAAGTTTTTTAAGTTACCTAAGATACTTAAATCATCCGATCAAATCAAGGCGGTTTTACCAGTACACTTATACGGTAACCCGTGTGAGATAAGTGCCGTAGGGGATTTTTGCGTTAATAATGGGGCATATCTTGTGGAGGATTGTGCCCAAGCTCACGGAGCAAATTATCAAGGAAAAATTGTAGGGACATTTGGGGACCTTGGGTGTTTTAGCTTTTATCCAACCAAGAACCTTGGGGCTTATGGCGATGGGGGAGCTATTGTTACAAATGATGAAGATATCTATTTTAAATTAAGGATGATTAGAGAGGGTGGTCAATCGGAAAAATACAGGCACGATATTCTTGGGGTAAATTCTAGACTCGATGAGATTCAAGCGGCGGTTCTTTTAGTTAAGTTAAAGTTTCTGGATAAGTGGACAGCACGAAGAAAGGAAATTGCTAAATACTATTTGGATAATTTGGCTGGGGTTGGGGATATCCGCTTTCCAAAAGTTAATTCCGTATCCGAACCCGTATACCACCTGTTTGTTATTTTAACGAGCAGGCGGGATGAGTTGGCTAAATTATTAAGCGAAAAGGAAATCAAAACGGGAGTTCATTATCCAATACCGTTGCATTTGCAGAAGTGTTTTTCATATCTTGGATATAAGAAAGGCGATTTTCCGGAGGCGGAGCGTGCCTCTTGTGAGGTTTTAAGTATCCCAATGCACCCATATCTTACAGATATCGAAATTGAAGAAGTGGTTTGGAATATTAAAGGTTTTTGGAAATAAACTGAGTCAGGTTTCATCCCAAAGGGTAAGACCCTAAGCTTCTTTTTGGATGGTAAAATTCTTGTAACCCAATTATGACTTTATGTGTTTTTATCCGCTCCACAACTTTTCACAATAAATCCGGAGGCCTTGAGACTCAAAATCAGGTCTTGTGCGAGGGTTTGGTAAAAGAAGGCCACAAAGTATTTGTTGTTACTACAGGATTGGCATCGGATAGAAAAGATCAAACTGAAATAGGGCACTGCCCTAATTATATATTTACCGAATCTCCACCCGGAAAGTACTCTAAAAAATGGTTCAAAGAAAGCGTTAGGGCCTATATCGAGCTTTCCTGTCAACATAAGATTGATGTGTTGGTTAGTCAAAGTAGCGCGGGTCTTGAGGTTTTTAAAAAAGTTAAAAATGTTAAAAAAATTGCGATCAGTCACGGTACCTCTTTTGGAGAGTGGCAAACCCGATTTAAAATTCTTAAATCGCCAAAGAATTTTGTCCGCTTAATTATCAAAGATACTCCAATGGCTCTATCTGGTTGGTGGGAAGATTATCAGCTTTTTAAATTGAGCGACAGAGTGGTATGTGTAAGTAGTCTTGTCAAAGTTCGAATAGAACGGGAGTTTCCAATGTTCCGGGAGAAATTTGTGACCATAGATAATGGGGTCGATACAAACAAGTTTAGAATTAAAAATGAAGAGTTAGGAACTAAATTAAGAATTAAGAATCCCTTTACACTTTTATATATCGGCAGGGTTGTCAAAGAAAAGGGGTTAGAGGTTCTTCTTACAGCTGTTTCAGAACTTAAGAGACTTACAAAACTTAAGTTACTTATCGTTGGGGCCGGAGCAGATTTAGAAAGTTTAAAGGTTTTGGCAAAATCGCAGGGCTTGCCAGTCAACTTTATCGGCGAGGTTTCAAATCATGAAACGGTAAAGTACTATCACAAGGCGAATGCTTTTGCTTTTCCTACACTTCGGCAGGAGGGTTTCCCAATGGTTTTGGCCGAAGCAATGGCGGCAGGTCTTCCCATTATCGCCTCTCGTATCGGTGGTATTCCTTCGGCTATCACAGATGGAGAAAACGGGATTTTGGTAGCTCCTGGCTCGGTCGCGGAACTTTCAAAAGCTATAGAAATGCTATATAAAGACGAGGAACATAGAGTAACTCTCGCGACTAATGCCCAAAAACTTTCAGGGGAAAAATATAGCCAGAAGTGTATGATAAAAAAGTATTTAGAGTTAGTCGCCACATAATTTATGAACGAAGATATTTTCCATTTAGGAATTAAAGCAATAATTAGAAATCCTGAAGGAAAAATTTTGCTTTTGCGGGTTAATTTGGAAAAGCTAACTATCAAAAATAAAGGTGCGTATTGGGATATTCCTGGAGGAAGAATTCACAAGGGATCGACTATCGAAGAAACCTTAAAGAGGGAAATACAAGAGGAGACTGGAATTTTGGAGGTCTACTCATTTAACAAATTAGATATGGTTTTATCAAACATTCGTATTCCACAAGTAGATGGTTCATTTGGGCTTATTCTTGGAATTTATGTTTGTGATGTAGGAAATATTGATAAGATTATTATTAGTGACGAGCACACAGAATACGGTTGGTTTAACCCTCAAGAAGTAGCTGGTCTTTTGCAAGTAAAATATCCCCCAGAATTTTGTGAAAAGATATCAAACTGGCAAAAACGGGTACTACCCGAATCGGGTAGTACCCGGTATTTTGTTGTATCTAAAGTTTATAACGCAAATAGGTTTTTGTGTTGTCACGATAGTATTATCATTAGTCAACCTCAAAGGTTGGTTTTACTAGAGGTATCGAATGTATTTTAAGACATTTTTTGTTAGAATGGTGGGGTGGAAAATTCAAAAGAAAATGGAAACAAAACATTTAAAATAGCAAGATTGATTTATGACTGGCCAAAGCCGTGGGATGGATTAGCTCCTGCTCCATACTATTTAACCAAACATCAAAAGGAATTAGGAAACGAAGTAACTGTGTTTTGTGGTAGATGGGCTAGATCAGGTGGTCCGGAAATGATCAAAGGCGTTAAGGTATTCTCTTTTCCCCGCGAGCCTTTAGAGGGTCTAATGCTCCTTACAACCGCTCCACTCGCGACAATCCGGTTTTTATTTTGGCGGATTTTTAATAAAGTAGATATTTACCATGTTCATGGCCACTTTGGTCTTTATTTATATTTATATAAGTTAATTTTTGGATGGCTAGACGACACGCCCCTAGTTTCCCATTTTCACAATACCACAGCAGGAAGGCTGGAGATTGCTAAAAAAGACAATCTTCCCGCGTCGGACAATTTCTTTATAAGGCATATCTCATTACCGCTTTCTCTTATATCCGATAAATTAGCAATCCGTGTTTCCTGTGCTTGTATTTTTGTTAGTAAACAAAATATTGAAGAAGCCATAAGGTTTTATAACGCGCCTCGCGAAAAATGCTTTTTGGTAGAATCCGGAGTTGCCTGCGAAGTTTTTAGCGCGGAGGAAAAAATAAGGACGGAGGGGGTCAAAAATATTTTATATGTGGGGGCTTTAACGGAAAGAAAAAATATTCAAAATCTTGTGGAAGGTCTGTCCTTTCTTCCAAAATCTTATAATTTAACATTAATTGGTAGGGGGCACGATAGCTATATTGGCCGCCTTAAAGAAACTGCGGAAAAAGTTGGGGTCTTAGATAGGATTTCTTTTGCTGGGTATATAGAAAACTCCAAACTGCCAAAATTCTATGCTACGACAGATATATTTGTAATACCGTCACTTTACGAAGGCTTGCCTAAAGTAGTTTTAGAAGCATTGGCTTCTGGAGTTCCCGTCTTGGCCTCCGGTTTTGATATTAAATCTCCTATTAAAGGTTTATACTTTTTAGATAATCTGACCTCAAGAAAGATCTCAAACGAAATAGTGCGGATCATGCGAAGCCGTGTTCCTGTAGATGTTTCGTACATCGAAAAGTTTTATAGTTGGAAAGCTAAGGCCGAAGAAGTTCAGGCAATCTATGAAAAAATTACCAAGTAGTTGGCTTTTTCTGTTTCTTATACCCATATCAGTGGGTTTTTTCTTTCATCAGGGTTACTATCTATCCTGTAATTCGTATCCAGCAGACGATCAGGTGGATTATTTAACACAAGCTAATTGGATAAAAGAAAACGGGGGAGTTATTAAATTCCCATTACAGCTTATAACAAACAACTTTACCGAAAACAGGAAGCACCCTTTATATTCGCTGGTGCTTTCCATTATCGCAGAGAAGGATGTTAGTTTTTTTAAGAACGCCAAGATTTTAGAATTCGCCGTTTCTCTTTTGACAATTACGGTCCTTTTTATTGTTGCTTTTAAAGCTTTTAGTCTTACGACTGCAGTAATTGCGACTTCAATATTCGCCGCTAACAAATTTATCATGGAGGAATTTTCCCTTTTAGTTCCGGATGCAATGTTTCCGGCGCTTGTCGCGCTATCTTGGTTTTTTATCGCGAAAGGTTTTAGTGAAGATAAAGGAAGAAATTTTTTGTGGGGGATGGTTTTTGCCTCGATTGCGTTTTTATCAAAACCTGTAGGGATATTAATACTCGGTTCGTATTTAATATCATCTTTAGTTATCTATCGAAGGTCGCTCCATAGAATAAAGGAATTCGGGTTGTCTCTTTTGGTTTTTATCGCGGTAGCGTCACCGCTTCTTATCAGAAATTTTATAATTTACAAAAATCCTTTTTATAATAACAACACCTCACTTCTTTGGATTGATGACAGGCAACAAAGGAGAGCCGTAGGATTTAAAGAAAATCCGCCCACAGTATTTGATTATTTAAGGTCTCACAAGGTTCGGGATGAAATTATTAATACTAAAAATGGCGCGATAGGACTCATCTCCAATATTTCACTGATTACTCTTTTTGAGGTAAGAAGATTACGCTATCCTGTTATTCTTCTTCTTTTAATGGTCGTTGGGATATTCCTCGACAAAAACCGGCGGAGGGCGCTTTTTTCTGCCGTATTGTTTGGATCGTTTTATCTGTTTTTTTCCTACAATTATAAAGTTAGCCCCCACTATCGCCATATTATACCCATTAGCTTTTTGATATTTTTCTATGTGATTAATGCGTTGTCGAAAGTACTGCCAAAAAGAGTACTATTAATATGCGTGGCTTTGATCTCTTTTCTCCCGCTTTACGTAGTAATTATTGAGAAGAAGATATCACCAATTTCAGAAATTAATGTAACAAACCTCGAAATACCGTCCGAACAAGCGGCTTTTCTATATTTTGCAAAAGATAATTTTGACGATAGAACAATTATCGTTAAGGGAAATGAAGAAAGATTGGCTTATGAATGGTATGACAGCGTCCATGGAGTTGTCATACCTCATCCGTATTTTGCTACATTTGAGGAATTCGCATCATTTCTAAAGGAGAAAGATGTTAGGTATGTGGTCATTGGCCCTTCAACTGCACTTTCCTTTAAGGGAATTTATCAAAATTATTTCTATGCCGATAGTGGAAAGATGATTATTAAAGCCGTTCCCGCTGGGTGGAAACAAGTTTTTACAAAATATGACCGTGCCTTTGTTTTTAAAATCAACTAGAGCCAAGTTTTCTTTTATATGTTTGATCTTTCTTCTGCTCCGCGCTTTCTTCTATTTTCTATCTCCAACAGAGCTGGGTGATACTTACAACTTTTTTCATTTTTCAGATGCCCTATCACATTTTATCTACCCCGTTACCGAAAAAAGGCTTCCATTATTTTCCTTGATTTTGATCCCAGGATTATTGTTTTCTGATCCTGTAGTATATGGAAGGGTACTTGTAACTGGAATCTCCTTATTAACGCTTTTTCTTGTTTATAGGTATTCATTCTCCCTTTTTAAAAAGAGTAATTTTTCTTTGGCTTCGGTAGCTTTATGTGCCCTTTCGCCGTTTTATTTTTATTGGTCCTCACGGGTTCTTACCGAGGCGCTATTTTCTTTTCTTGTTCTTTTGGCATTTTACATTTTCTATCGTAAAAAATACTTTGCGCTTGGAATTATCTGCGCTTTGGCGGCGATTACCCGCTATGAGGGAGTAATTCTTATGATCTCATTTATCCCGTATCTGCTAATTAAAAAGGATTTTAGAAATTTCGTAATCTTTATTTCTCTTCCAGTTTTCGCTCTGGGTTTAGTTTTTATTAGATTATTAAATTCCCCATATCTTTTGGAGCCGTCAGGTTTTCATTATAGCCCGTGGTCATTTTTTATTATACCCGCGGGTTTGTTATTTATTTTTGGAATAATACCTCACAGGATACCGTCGTTAAATCTAATATCTAAATGTTCTGTTAAAAAGATGATTGAATACAGCCCATTTGCTCTCTTTATTATTTTTAGTCTCTCGCTTTTTTTTCTGTGGGTAGCGGCGCTTCCCCGGCTTTTTTGTTTTTTAATCCCCCTGTTATCGGTGCCTGCTGGGAGATTTATATTATCTCAAAATAACGATAAAAAAATCGTCAATATATTGATCTGGTGTCTTTGCTTAGGGTTTTTAATTTACTTTAGGCAAAATTATCGTTTTCAGTTTCTTTTTTTGGATAAAGGCTTTGCCCTAGTTTTTCTTTTGATCTCGTTTTCTGCGATTATTAGCTTAATAGCTTTGAATAAGAAATCTGTAGCTTTTACACTTGCAACTTTGGGGATGGTTGTTTCGTTGTTCTCTTATTCTTTTTACTTTAAGGATGTTTATATTTCGGTTTATAAATCGTTGCAATTTGCCAATAATTTAGAAGGGAAAATAATATATAGCGACGAAACTGGATTAACCGGATGGTATTTAAAAAACAAGAACATCGTTTATTTTGATGATACTGAATGGCCAGAACGGGTGAAATCGTTAAAGTCTAACGGGGTCCGTTATGCTATAGTTACCAATGAGTTTGACGAGTTGCGCCGGCTTGTTTTTATAGAAAAGAAATCAAACAGGAGTGAGGTCAAAATGATTTTTGAGAAAAAGATTAATGATCGTGGTTATATGAGATATACCCGTATTTATGAAATTATTTAAGGACTTACTGCTCTCTGTTGTAATTCCAATTTATAACGAAGAAAAAACTTTAGCAAACATCGTTTCTCATGTGGAGCAGGTTACTTTTGTTGAAAAAGAAATTATTCTTATTGACGATTGTTCAAAAGATACAAGCCCACAAATTTTAAGGAGATTGGAAAAAGAAAAAGGTTACAAAGTTATATATCACAAAAAAAATACGGGTAAGGGTGGGGCTCTAAGATCAGGATTTTCGTTGGCAACCGGCGATTATGTAATTGTCCAAGATGCCGATTTGGAATACGATCCCCAAGATTACAAAATCCTTCTAAACGAATTGGATAAAGGGGATTTTAAAGTTATTTACGGATCACGATTTATGGGAGATTACAAAGATATGTTAAGTTTGTACTATATCGGAAACAAGGTTTTAACAATTTTAGCAAATCTTTTATTTGGACAATCCTTAACCGATATGGAAACTTGTTATAAATTAATACCCATCGATGTAATAAAAAAAGTGGATATTAAATCAATGAGGTTTAATTTTGAGCCCGAGATTACGGCAAAAATTTTAAAAATGGGATACAAAATAAAGGAAGTGCCAATTTCATACGCGGGAAGAACTCATAAAGAAGGAAAACATATTACTTGGAAAGATGGGTTTTCTGCTCTTTGGACTTTAATAAAATTTAGATTTGTGGATTAAATGAACCCAGAAAAAGTCCAGATCTCCATACTATTATTTTCTATATCTTTTTTTTGCTACTTTTTTTTGTGGTTGGGTCTTTATAAAACCGGAAGAAATCAAATTCTTATTCAAAGTGAAGACGCGATTCCAGCGACCTACCTGCCCTTTTCTGTAATAAAAGGCAATGGATTTTACCTAGACGAGTACTACAACTTTTTTAATAAGCATTGGCCTAACCACGAGAACAGTCCCGGGAAGCTTTTTTATCTTCTTGAGATACCGGAAAGAGGTTTAGCATCTGCTTTTACTGTAGTAGCACCTGTTTTAGCGTTACCGTTTTATCTTCCGATTTCGACTCTAGGAATAAATTATAAATCGCCGCTAGTCCCGATCACCGCTCATTTTGCGGCATCTTTTTATGTTTCCCTGTCTGTAGTTTTTGTTTATTTGATACTTTTAGCAGTAACAAAAAAGCCAAAGGAGAGTTTGTTGGCCGCGATAGCGTATGCTTTTGGAAGTATTTGTTTTGGTCTAACTTCTCAAAGTTTGTGGCAACACGGAATAAATCAGATGCTTTTATCCCTCGGTACATTGCTTTTAATAAAGAACAAACCAGTTTCAGCTTTAGCATTCTCGTTAGCCGTTTTTAGCCGCCCCCCAAATATCGTCTTTGCGATTTGGGCATGCGTCTATGTTCTGTTAAAAAATAGGAAGACGATAATTTCCTTTTTGCTTTGGGGTCTGCCCCCTCTAATTCTGCAACTTGCATATAACGCTCTTTATCTTGGTGGGGTGTTTAACTATCCGTACAAGGATCAGCAATTTGTTAACTGGCAAGGAAGATTTCCGGAGGGTTTTTTGGGACTTTTATTTTCTCCAAGTAAGGGAATTTTAGTAATTTCCCCGATTTTTATTCTCTCGTTTATTGGCGTTTTTCGGTTATGGAAATCAAAAGGAAAAACTGAATTTAAGTTGCTTTCTCTTTCCATTTTAGCCCTGTTTCTCGTAATGGGAAAATGGATACATTGGTTTGGCGGATGGTCGTTTGGCTACAGAATGGTTTCGGAGTCTCTTCCATTTTTAACTATATTTCTGGTATTTTTTCTAGTCGATTTTTATAAATTCCCTAGATGGCGCTCTATTTTTTATTTGCTTTTAGCTTTTTCGATTACAATGCAACTTAGCAGTCTATTTTTTGACTTTAGGGAGTGGCATACTATTTATGATAACGGGCCCTATAATACCGCTTGGCTTTGGTCAATACGCGATTCCATGCCGATTTATTTCCTTCGTTTGGCGCTTGCCAAATTTAGCCTTTCACTATGAAAAAAGACTTTTTTATTTTTGTAATACTTATACTTTCCCTTGCAGTTAGGTTAACTGGGATTAACTTTGGTTTGCCTTTGGAACTGCATCCCGACGAAGGAAGGCTAATATACCCCGCTAATTCTATGGCGGTTCATTTTATGGATTCATTGCAGGGTTGGGGAGATACCGCCTTTTTTAATCCGCACATGTTTTATTATGGAGGATTTAGTATTTATCTGATGATGTTCCTTATTAAATCTGTCTCTTTTACATTGGGGGGGTTTGGGTTAATTGATATTTCCAATATTGGTTATGCATTTGCTCTAGCGAGGATAACGACCACCTTTTTTGGAGTCCTGACCGTTTATATTGTTTATCTTCTTACAAAGAAGCTTGTTGACATAAAAGCCGGTCTTATTAGCGCGTTATTTATCGCTTTTTTTCCTACACATGTTATTTTATCCCACTATCTTTCTCCAGATATCATCGCGGCCTTTTTTGGAATTTTGTGTGTTTACTTATTGTTTTCCGGTAAATTTTATCTATCCGCGATAGCGCTCGGATTGGGCGTTGGAACTAAATACTACCCCGCAACTTTGGTTCTTCTCATCATTCCATATTGCCTTTTTACCGTTAAGGAAACTATACTATCGCGCCTTTCAATTATATTTCGTATAGGGATTATCTCTCTAGCTTTTTTTCTTCTCACTAATCCTCATGTGGTCTTAAGCTTTCCAGAGTTTTTTTCCGACATGCAAAGCCAGTTTTTAAGAAATTCTGGAGGCATTATGGGTGCTGTAAGTCCAAGATTTTTATATCTACTTGTAAACGATGATACCTCATCAATGGGGAAGTTTTTTGGTAATAGTTTATTTTCTGATTTGGGCCCTTTTTCTTTGATAATGGTTATATTCTCTTTGATTGCGGGATTCGTAAATCAAAACAAAAAAATCAGATTCCTTTCTATTTTTTCAATATTTTATTTTTGCTTTGTTTCTTTCCCAATATCAAAAGAGATGAGGTGGTTGACATTTGAATTCCCTATACTCGCCGTTCTTGCGGGCAGTTTTGTCACTAGTTTTAAAAGAGTTAATTTAACCTATACTCTCACCGTTTTACTTTTAATTTATCCGTTGAGTAAGTCAATTATTAGCGCGGCGGCATTTGCTAAGGGGGACACTAGGACAGAAGCAATAAAGTGGGTTGAAGATAATCTTCCTAAAAACTCAACGATTATCTCCGATCATATTCAGGTAGCGCGGGCGCCATTTGATAGTGATAAATTTCACGTTATCGAAATTTTGCATAACAAATACAATACAGGCGGAATTTTTGAGACCGAGAGGCCTTTTGATCTAAGTTATCAATCAAAACCATTCTATATGGTAACCAACGAAAAATATTATGATTATTACACATCATCCGATTTTATATCTTTATTTCCACAGCTTTCGCAGAAGTGGCTGTTGTTTTATTCCAAGATTACAAGTGAGCTAGAGTTAATCAAATGTTTTAAAAGTTTTGAAAGTGATATTGTTCCTTTTACTGGGCCGGATATTTGCGTTTACCGCCTTGATGATTAGATAATATTACCTAGATATGATTAAAGAAAGATCTTTATTTTCGGATAGCGTAACCACAACCATAGCAAGCTTCGGGGCTCAATTTTTGACCTTTGTTATTTCCGCTTTTATTGCCGCCCAGTATGGCGCTACTTCTAAAACAGACGCCTTTTTTTATGCGCTTTCTGCGGTAGTCGTTGTTAATGCTGCGGTTAGCGGAGTATTAAAATCGGTGTTTACCTCTGTATTTTTACGGTTTGTTCACAAAGAGAAACAAAATGATAAAGAAATCCTTGCCTCGTTTTATCTGTACTTTTTGATTTTTCTTTTCGCGGTATGGTCGCTTTTTAATGTATCTAGCTATCTTGTAACTATATATGTCGCAGTTCCCGGAATTCCGGATCGGGAGCTTTTGTTTAGGGTAGCTTTTCAATTATCATTTATGATTATTTTTAATGGGTTGGTGGAATGTTTTTCTACGGTTTATAACACTTATCAAAAATTTATTGTTCCCATACTTACTCCAATCTTAAGAAGCTTTTTTTTTATTGGTTTTGTTTGGTTAACCTTAGAAAATATTGGGGTGGAAAGTTTGTCTATTGGAAATTCTTTAGCGGAATTTTTCCATATGATTTTACTTTTTATAATTTTAAAAACCAGAGGGTCCTATTTTGGATTAAGTTTAAATCTACATCCTGCTGTAAGGAAAATGATGACGATATCCTTACCCTCTTTTTTAAGTAATGCTACAACTAGAATAAATGAATTTATTGACGCATCCTTTGTCGCTCCCGTAATTATTGGTGGGGTAACAATTGTTAATTATGCTAATAAAATATCCTCCATTCCTGCAATTCTTCTTAGTGGTGGGTTCTTGACGGTAATTTTAACCCACTGGTCGTTAAAGAAAAATGTTGATGGGGAGGATTCCCTAAAAGATAGCGTATTAAATTCATTACTTGCCATAGGAACTATCTTTATTCCTGTCTTAGTTATAATGTTTGTTCTTCGCGAGCCATTAGTAAAATTAATGTACGAGAGGAAAAACTTTACTCCAGAATTAACTTATAAAACGGCAATGCTGGTAGGATTATATTTGTTTGGGTTGTTGCCTTTGATGCTTGGGCGGATTTTGACGCGGGCTTTTTTAACATTGGAGGATACTTGGACGCCTTTTTGGGTTGGGAATATTCGTGCCGTAGTAAATGTTTGTTTTAATTTTATTTTAATTGGCTTGTTTGGTTATATCGGGGTTGCAATTTCTACATCCCTTACATCCTTGCTGCTTTTTAGTTTTATGATAATTAAATTAAGAACTCGACTGAGGATAATATTTAATAAGAATTATTTATTAGAGTGGGGTAAGATTTTTTTATCTGGGCTGATAACCGGTATTGCTATATATGAATTGAAGAAACTCTTGTTTGATGGATTTGTCGGTATTGTGGTGCTGGGTATCGTTGAAGAAATCACGGCTATTGGATCAATATCAGTTACTGGACTATTAATATACCTAATGATCTGTTATTTTTTTAAAGCCCAAAAGCTTTTTGAATTATTAAAGCTGATTAAAAAGGGGTGAGATCCAAAATAGAATCTCGTTCCATTAAATTATGAATATTTGTATTTTTTCGACAACCTATTTTCC
>Ga0210017_1002765_pt1 | contig 14914 bp, 15 predicted proteins | sample CryGeyCG2014_020_FD_183966 | JGI IMG/M metagenome (GOLD analysis project Ga0210017, IMG submission 183966) | Groundwater microbial communities from aquifer - Crystal Geyser CG08_land_8/20/14_0.20 (SPAdes) (version 2) | ecosystem: Environmental > Aquatic > Deep subsurface > Groundwater | place... | reverse complement strand
TATTTCATTCCGGCAATTATTATGTTGATCGGATTAATATTATAATTGTTTAATAAATTTATGGCTAAAGTAACAGATTCAAAGGCAGATTTTAAAGGCGCACTTAATAATTTAGAGCAGATATTAGAAGAATATTTGGTGAAAAAAGCTCCGTTCCAGTTGCCAAAAAATGTTAAGGAGATCATCGTTAAATTTGCGCCATATTTGGCGATTCTTGGCGTCGTAATGGGAATTCCGGGAGTGCTTGCTCTACTTGGGGCGGGAACAATTTTAGCTCCTCTTGGATTTGTAGGTGGAATGATGACCGGTCGACCATTTTTAGGAATGGGTTATTTAGTTAGTATTATATTTTTAGGAGCGATGGTCGTCCTTGAAGCTTTGGCTATTCCAGGATTATTTTCGAGATCCAAAAAAGCTTGGACTTTTATATATTGGAGCGCTTTAGTTGGGGTTGTTCAAAATATTATCAGCTTTAATATTGGAGGATTAGTCATTGGAGGGTTAATCTTAATGTATTTCCTTTTCCAAGTAAAAGAATATTATAAATAAACTTCGTGATATCATATTAGGATGAATCTTGATTCTTACGATTATTTTTTGCCTAAAAAAAACCTTGCCCTTGAGCCGGCTGTTCCTCGTGACTCTTCAAAATTATTTATCTATAACGTAGGTACGGATAAGATAATATTTGATCATTTCTATAATCTCGATAAATATCTTCCCAAGGATTCTTTTATGGTGATGAATAATACGAAAGTACTTCAGGCGAGAGTTACCATGAAGAAGGAAAATGGGGGAAAAGTTGTCTTGTTGTTTTTGGTGAATGAGTTAGGAGTTATGGGTGATGGGTTACTTAGTTACTTGGTCAAGGTAATGGTAGACAGAGAAATAAAGGTTGGAGAGAGAGTTTTTTTTATCAAGAAAATTATTTAACAGTTGTTGGACAAAATGAAAATATTAAAGAAAAAAAACTACATAATGAGTTCTATGAAATAGATAAAAATACCTGGAAACAGATTGAAATAAATAGAAATAAAGAAAAAAAGTTGGTGGCAGTGGGGACGACGGTGGTAAGAACTTTAGAGTCGGAAACTAAATTAGTCAAGTCAGTCAAGTCAGTCGAGTCGGTCGAATCAGGGAAAACCGATTTAACTGATTTAACCGGTTCAACTGACTTGTTTGTCTTTCCGCCCTACGACTTTAATATGATTGATATTATGATCACCAATTCTCATCTGTCGAAGTCGTCGCTGATGATATTGGTTGAGGCTTTTTTACAGTTTAAAAAATCAAAAAAAAGTCTTGTAGAACTGTATGATATGGCTATCAAAACCAACTTTCGTTTTTATTCGTTTGGAGATTGATTATTTAGCGTTGACAAAATATATCAAAACATTATAATTATATATATGAATACTACTAATTTACAGATACCAATCCGAAGAGATTTAAAAATCGCGGCAACTGAAGTTGCCTTAGAACAAGGGTTTTCTTCCCTTCAGGAAGCGGTAAGAGTTTTCATTAATAAAATGGCCCAAAAGACAATCGATGTCGTCTTTATACCAAAAACAATCAAGCTTAGTCAAAAAGCAGTCAAGAGGTATAATAAAATTACCGAGGATATAGAAAAAGGTATAGGAATTTATGAGGTACATGATGTCGATGACTTGATGAGACAACTAAATTCATAAGTATGAAAATTTTTTATCAAAATAGTTTTAAGAAGTCATATAAAAAGCGTTTCTTGCACAATAAAAAACTTGCGAAAATTATTTCTTTTAAAATTCAACTATTTATCATTAATCCAAATGATCTTCAATTAAAAACCCATACTTTATCAGGATCAAAAAAAGGGCTTCGCTCTTTCTCAGTGACTGGAGATATCAGAATAATCTTTTATTTTGATCAAAACGATAATATAGTTCTTGTAGACATAGGTACTCATAATCAAGTTTATTAGGACAGAATAATTTCTACATTTATGAATAATTTTTTTTCTGTTAAACTTTCTTCCAATAAATCCAAAGCTCGGTTGGGGGAGATTACGAGCGATCATGGAGTGGTGAAGACGCCGGCGTTTATTTCTGCGGCCACCAAGGGGACAATTAAGACTTTAACCTCATCTCAAGTGAAGGAAATCGGGATTCAAGGAGCCTGCGTTAATACTTATCATTTGGTCACTCATCCTGGGGCAGATATTATTGAAAAAGCCGGTGGGATACAAAAATATTCGGGATTGAATATTTTTACGATGAGTGACTCGGGAGGATTCCAAGTATTTTCCCTCGCCTCGCCGAAGTGGCAGTTTGTCACGAAGGCGGGCTTGGCTCGAACAATTAATAAAGACTCAGGGTTGCAATTTTTATCGCAAAACCAACAAAAGCGAAAAAATTTCTCCCCCTCGTCTTTAGATCAAACAAAAAAAACCAGTGCTCGCGATGAAGAAGACCCTTTCATAGTAAAGATTTCTGATGATGGAGTTAAATTCCGTTCGACATTTGACGGAAAACTGATTGAATTTACTCCGGAAAAGTCAATGGAATTTCAACGGCAGATTGGCGCGGATATTAATATGGCTTTTGATGAGTGTACTTATTATCCGGCAACGCACGAATATGCGGAAAAGGCGATGAGGAGAACTCATAAATGGTTACTTCGATGTATTAAATACAAAGACTCGGCAAAGCTAATTTTTCAGAAAACAAACAAAACTGAAAAATTAGCTTTTGCCTCGTCTTTACCAAGTAACCAAGTAACCCATAACCAATTCCTTTACGGCGTTATCCAAGGCGGTGCTTTTGAGGATTTGCGAAAAAAATCGGCTGAGTTTGTCCTAACCCAGGACACCCCTGGGGTGGCGATTGGGGGAGTTTCGGTCGGGGAGTCAAAAGAGGAAATGCGAGAACAGGTAAAATTGGTTTCTGATTATTTGCCAAAAGACCGTCCGGTCCATCTGCTTGGCGTGGGGCAGATAGACGATATAATCGATCTTGTAAAATACGGGGTCGATACTTTTGATTGTGTGGAGCCGACGAGACTGGCCAGGATGGGGGAAATATATAAAGCTCGACGACCAAAATTTTTTGACGGAAAACCACAAACCCTGCCTGCCGGCAGGCAGGCGCAAGAAAATTTGTCATCTTCGCTTTTTAAAAATATAGACATTACAAAATCAATCTATAAATATAATTTAGAAAAAGTTGATGCGGATTGTGAGTGCTATGTTTGTCAGAACTTTACCAAATCCTATCTACACCATTTATTTAAACAGCGGGAGATCCTCGGCTATACATTAGCAACCTATCATAATTTATGGGTGATGGAGAAGTTGTTTGAAAAGATCCGCGAAATGATAAGTGATAATTTGATTTAAACTATTTTATAAGCCTGATTAAACGTCTCAAAGTCAACTTCGTTTTTGCCTTCCAATTGTACTTTAGTGACTAGTGGCTGGTGATTAGTGGATAGTGACATACCGGTGATTTTTAAACGCTTTTCAACTCCATTTATTTTTATTAAAGTCCAGAGACCGGGCCAAGGATAGAGACCACGGAATAGGTTGTAGGAAGTAGTTAGTAGTTGGTAGTTAGTAGTTGGTAGGAATAAACTTTTTATTTTTTCAAATTCGATAAAGCCGTCTTGCTTGGAAAGTTTTTTGGTGTAGGTGGCAAATTCGTCCGCTTGTGCGGTTAGTTGTAATTCGTTTAAATTAGTTAGAATTAGTTGCTTAAACATTTCAAATCCCAGATCAGTCAATTTCCTTTCCAAATCAGGCCTATAATCAGTATCTTCAATCGTTAAATTTTCTTGAGCAATAATTGGTCCGTGGTCTATCTCCTCGTCCATTTTAATTATGGTTACTCCGGTAGTTTTGTCTCCATTTATCAGAGGTGTGGCGATTGGTGAAGTTCCCCGATATTTTGGAAGAAGTGAAGGATGGATATTCCAGAAACCGTACTTCGGCAGATTCAATATTTTTTTTGGAATCAAATCACCATAAGCATAAACTAATGCCAAGTCAAGATTTGTCAGCTCGATACTGAAATTTTTTGACGGAAAACAGCAAACCCTGCCTGCCGGCAGGCAGGCGCAAGAAAATTTGGTATCTTCGCTTTCACTATATTGCTTGACAATTTGTTTCACCGGTGTTGGCGTTAGAATTTGTTTCCTGCCAACCTTTTTATCTGGTTGGGTAACGACCAATTTCACTTCGATGTATCGATACATCGAAGTATCTGTAGCTAATTTTTCCAAGAATCGGGCGGAAAAATCAGGTGAGCCAAAATAGGCAAGTGAAATTTTTTTCATGGTTTTAGTTTTAAAGTCGGTGAAACAGTCGCGACTTTGGTAGGTAATGGATAAGGAGTGTAGGTGGGATATGGAGTTATTTTTAGAATATAATCGACGACTTTATTATTTTTTTCTATTTTTTGTCCGTAACGAACACCAAGGATAAAGAATAATATAACAACTAAAAATACTATAAATATATATGATTTTATTTTCATACTTTAGTATATCAAAACAATTGACAGAATTATCTTATTCTGTCATACTAATTTTATGAGGAAGTTTGTAGCTATTTTTTTATTCATAACTTTTTTTTTATTCATATACTTAGTTGTTGAAGCTGTAGAACCACCCGATCATACTAAATTATTAAAGCAGGGAGAAATCCATTCTTGTTTAATTCCAAATTGGAAATGGAATAATGAGAGAGGAAAAGATTTAGCATTAAAAGTAGACGTGCCTTTGTCTGGAGATTGTGGTTCTTCAACAGGATGTTCGTGTAGTGTGTGTTGGGGACTTAACAGCGCTGTTGCTGAAGCAAAGAAAAATGGTATTGATTGCGAAACTAAAGGTGGTGATATTGTTTATAGCAAACAAAAAATGGCCAAATTGATTAAGAGCAATTTTCAGGGTTATGGAAGTTTGGAAAAATTTCAAGAACGGGATGCAGCTGGTTGTAAAAAATTTCTTGATGAAGTAGCGACTTTAAAAAAAATAAGCCCTGATTGTAAACCGTGTAATATTATCAAAAATAATCATCCAAATACTACCGGATCGGATAGAGTATTGGCGCCAGGACCAGTTGATGTTATAGTTGAAGAAACTGTTTACAAACATATTAATTATGATTTTTCGGCTGTTTATCCTGCTCCAATAATACAGACAGATCTTGGTAAAGGTCCTGATAACAGTATAACTGGAGAATCGCATTCTCAACAGTTAGCCCAAGTGACATTTAATAAAGAAGATTTTGAAAATACCAGTAAAGGATTGGAAAAAAAATGTACAAGTATCTATTGGGATCCCTATGGACGGGTATTTGATGCGGTTTCTCTTGAGCCAATTTCATACAGAGAAATAACCATAATAGATGAATTGACCGGACAACCAGCCGTAATGACGAGCAGTATAAACTATGATATTACAGGTGAAGACGGTCTTTTTAATATTTTGGTTGAAAAAGAAGGTAATTATCGACTCAAAATAGGTGAATCGACCGTTCATGATTTTGTTACAAGTCCAAAACTTAGTCCATATTGGTCAAAAATATATTCTGATCTCTATTATCCAGGTAAAGTATTTTTTGAAAAAACTAATGTAGCGACGCACCACGATATTCCGTTACAACCAAAAGGTCAGCCATATAGCTATGCTATATCTCAATTCATTTTTGGATCAATGAAATCACAAAATTTGAAGACACACATTGTTTATTCGGGACGGAATACTTTTCCAATGGCAAAAATTTGTTTAAAAGAAGAAGAGACGGGGAAGACTATCGACCATTGTGTTAACGCCGATGGAATAGGTATGTTTACTTTAGCAATTCCTATTAATAAAATTCCACCAAAAAAATTAATTCTTGTCTCTGAAAAAGTTAATTTGAATAACCCAGCCCTTTATCAAAAGAATAATGTTGTCCAAACAATAAAAGACAGTTCATCTTATTCAAGGACCAACGAAAAAAACGAACAATATTCCTTTGAGCCGATTTTAAGCCACGTAGAAGGCTATGTTTATGGGAAAAATAATCAAAGGATTCCAAAGGCTGAGGTCTTGGTTAAGCTTTCCATGAATGATCAGTTTATTTATCAAACTAAAGCTGATGATTCTGGTTTTTTTACGATTTATACAAAAGATCTTCCTTATCTTGAGTATTATCTCGAATTTACAGATCCTGTCACTCAGGAAAAAATTATCAAGACGACCTCAGAATTTGTTTCCGGCAATCAGTCATATTTAGAATCAGAGAAAATAAATTTAATGCAGGGAACCAAACAAGATCAAGAAATTATTAATTTGAAAACAGGGCAATTGAACAATATTATTGAAAAAAATAATCATTCACAAGAAAATAATCGATCGGCCGTTCCCACAAAAAAATCAATTAATTTATCTCTAATAACTATTATAGTGATAATATTATTGTTGGCGATTATTATAATAGGAATAGTTTTTTATATCAAAAAAGCTCGAAGTTAATATGAAAAAACTTATTTTTTATTTATTGATATTTTTGATATTATTCTCATCCATTAAATATGTCGAAGCCGTTGATGATCCCGGTCTTAAAGATTTGATGAAAAGGGGCAATAACATTACTTGTCTTAAGGCGGATAAAGTAAATGAAACTCAAGACGAATGGAAAAGTGTTGAGGCAACGATGCGTTTAACCGGAAATTGTAATTCACAAAGTGATTGTGAAATATGGCGTTGTAATAGTATAAATAATGAAATTGCAGAAGATCAGGAGCTAATTGATATCTGTGAAAAAAACCCTAATAGTAGACCTATTTGTAGCCGACCGGGAATAATTGACCAACTGAAAGCAAAAATAAAAAAAAGCGTTGAGGTTACAGCTGGTTGTGAAAGAGTCCCAGATTTTACACCATCACTTAGTGATAGAAGAGTTGGTCCTGGAGTAATTAATGTTACGACCAATCAAAAGTTTATACCCCATGTTGACTACAAATTCTATGCTATTGGAAAAGCGGGAGGAGAACCAACCTCGACCCCGGCAATAACAAGCTCGAATCAAGATGTAACAGGAAATGATAACTCTCAACAAATTGGTGAAATATCTAATTTCTCATCAATTCCAACTCCGACTGTTCCACCAGGTTCAGATCAAAATTGTACCGGAATTACTTGGGATCCCTACGGGCGGGTATTTGACGCTACATCTCTTGAACCGATGACTAATATTGAAGTCACGATGATAGATAATAAAACAAAAAAACCGGCTATTCAACAGTTTGAAGACAATTTCAGTATTACCAATTTAAGTGGTGTATTTAATATATTAGTTGAAAAAGAAGGTGAATATTTACTTGATGTTTTAACTCCAACAACACATCTGTTTACAAACAGTCCAATTTTAAATCCCAATTACTCTCTTATTTACTCTGATATTTATTATCCAAATAAAGTCTATGTTGAAAAACAAGGATTGGCGACTCACCATGATATTCCTTTGATGCCAAAAAGTAGTCCATATTATCAATCAGAAATAGGGATAATTCCTGATAGTCTTAGTCAGATTGATATGGGAAAGTTTGTATCTTATGGAGGTAGGACAACCTTTCCTAAAACATTAGTCTGTCTAATTGGCGAGTTTTCAAAAAAGCAGGCAGGTGATTGTGCCAATGCTGATAAAATAGGAAAGTTTTCTTTGAATATCGATGAAATTGTCATTCCCCAATCTGAACGTTTAATTATTCAGTTAAAAAAAGTCGATTTGACAAGTAAACTTTTTCCTTCAGTTGGTCAGGTAATCTATCCGGTAGACAACAATGGAAAAGAATATGGTTTTGAGCCAATATTAAATTATATTAAAGGCAAAACAAGTCCTAATACAAAAGTTGTTGTTAAATCAATAATTGATGATAAATTATTTTACGAAACTTTATCCGATGATTCTGGTTTTTTTGAAATTAGTGCAAACAATCTTCCAATTTTCGAATATTATCTTGAGCTTACCGATTCAAATAACAAAGTTCTTAAATTAACAACTTCAGAATTTGCTCAAAAAAATCAAATGTTGGCTACTAATCAAAATATAGACAATATTAAGGAAAATAATTCTGTACCAAAAAATATTCAGCCGTCAATTCATTCTCTGACTTTATCTAAATTTAATCCAACCATTATAATTATTGTATTAATATTATTTTTATTAGTGACCATCTCCATAGGTTTAGTTCTATATATCAATAAATCAAAAAGCGTTTGACAAGTAAATTTATTTTTGTATACTTGATTGTAGATCCTCCAAACAGGGATTTGAAATAAATCTTTTTCTTTACGCAATTCAAATCAAGGGAATTGGGGTCGCGAAGCGATCCTAAGAAAAATGATTTTCTTGATGAATTATTTCATCAGGAGGCATTTAACCCTTTTCTTTCTTTAGGGAAAAAGATAAAAACAACCCTTTTTACGGAGGATCTCTGGTTCCTCATAAAAATTTTTATTCTATGGTAGTATCAAAAAAATTAGTCGTCGATCCCCCTCTTGATATGTCAAAATTAATTACGGGAGTCGAATCAAAACCTATTGTTGTTGCTGAAAATAAGCCAATTGAAGTAGTCAAACCAAAACTACCGCTTGTCCAACAAAGCCATGCAAGATATGATCTTCCTGTTGAGGAAAGGCTAAAAGAAGACTTAAAAATAAGTTATCCAGCCAAGGGAATTTTGGATATTACTTTTGGTGGTTACGGATTTTTGAGACAAAACTACGTTTTGAGTCCCGACCAGGATATATATGTTTCGACTTCTCAAATCCGTAGGTTTTGGCTTCGTCGTGGAGATGAGGTAGAAGGTTTAGCCCGTCCGCCTAAGCCAGGTGAGAGATTTCATTCATTACTTTTGATTAAAAAAATAAACAGCAAAGAAATGACCGAAGAGCAAAGTGCCAAAAGAGCCGATTTTGAAAAATTAACCGCTCTTCATCCGAGCCGTCAGATGAAGATGGAGACGACTAAAGATGTTTTATCAACAAGAATAATGGACTTGATTGCCCCGGTTGGATTTGGACAGAGAGCTTTGATCGTTTCCCAGCCAAAAGCCGGTAAGACGACTTTCTTAAAAGAGATAGCTGAAGCGATCGGGACGAACTATCCAAAAGCATATTTAATGGCAATTTTGATTGGGGAGAGACCTGAGGAAGTCAATGAAATTAAAAGATTTATTAAAGGAGAAGTAGCCGCCTCTAATTTTGATGAGTCGCCCCGTCAGCAAATCAAAGTCGCTAATTTAGCCTTGGATAGAGCAAGAAGATTAGTTGAAGTAGGGTATGATGTAATAATTTTACTTGACTCAGTCACCCGATTGGCTCGAGCACTTAATATGTCAATTACCACAAGTGGTCGAAGTCTCTCCGGTGGATTTGACCCGGCCGCCCTTTATCCGGCTAAGAAATTTTTAGGTGCCGCTCGTAATTGTGAAGAGGGTGGAAGCCTAACAATTGTTGGGACAGCTTTAATCGGGACCGAATCCCGGATGGATGATTTGATTTATGAAGAACTAAAAGGAACCGGCAATATGGAAATTCATTTGGACCGCAAGTTTGCCGATCGCAGAATTTTCCCGGCTATTGATGCTGAAAAGTCCGGTACCCGTCACGAGGAGCTTTTATTTGATAAAGAGATGATGAATAAAGTCAATACTTTACGAAGAATGCTTAATCTATTAAATGGTGAGGAAAGATTAATAGCATTGACCGAAAAACTTAGTAAAACTGGTAGCAATCAGGAATTCTTGGACTCCCTAAGTCGCGGTGCGTGAATGATCTACTGAAGAACTACTTTGATATGGTGTTTTGGGGAACTATAAGACTTAAATTTAATACTACCAATACTACAAATCCGACCAATACTACCAATGAATGTTTAAATAATCAAATGATTTAATAAATCTATAAATAAATTATTAACTATTTACTTATTTGTTTTTCATTTATTGGTAGTATTTGTAGTATTGGTCTGGATTGGTCGGATTATTGTAAATACTCTTGACATTCCAATCCCGCATACTCTATACTGGTATCCAGTATGGAAGATACAAAGAAAAGAGTCAATCGTATAATTGGTCAGTTGAGAGGAATAGAGAAGATGCTTGGCAGCAAAAGAGACTGCTCTGATGTTCTTCAACAAATATCGGCCGTTAAAAAAGCTATTGACGGACTATCTAAGGAAATAGTAATATCTGATATCTGTAAATTAATACCGAATGAAGATAGTGTAAAAATTGGGAGAATGGTGGAGAGAGCCATTAACTTGTAAAATATCAAAAATCAAAATTAATCAATAGACCAATGACCAACACCAATACCTACCAATTTCCAACATTGTCAATTGTCAATTGGAGTTAGTCCGCCGGCTGGCGGATTGGATATTATTTTATTTTAATATTTGAATATGGTCGAAAATGTTGTTATTATTGGTGGGGGACCGGCCGGACTATCTGCAGCTATTTATTTGGCCAGGGCCGATCTTAAACCATTAGTTTTTGCAGGTTCTCCTCCCGGCGGTCAATTAACTCTTACTTCTGAAGTGGAAAACTTTCCCGGTTTTGAGTCAATTTTAGGCTCAGAATTGATAGAAAAAATGAGAAAACAGGCAATAAAATTTGGAGCGAGGATAGTCGACGAAAACGTAAAAAATGTTGAAATTAGTCAAAGTTCGTCAGAAGTTCGTCAGAAGTTCGTCAGTGCTAATTCCAACGAATTCCAACGAATTCCAACGAATTCAATAATAATTGCTACCGGAGCAAAGGCTCTTTGGTTAAATCTGCCATCAGAAACCCGTCTTCGAGGAAAGGGTGTATCAGCTTGCGCTACCTGTGATGGATTCTTCTTTCGTGAAAAAACGGTTGCAGTCGTTGGTGGAGGGGACACGGCCCTCGAGGAAGCTTTGACATTGACAAAGTTCGCCAAAAAGGTATATATTATCCACAGACGGGATTTTTTTAAAGCGTCAAAAATAATGCAGGAAAGGGTAAAAGAAAATCCAAAAATTGAAATTATCTGGAATGCGTCCGTGGAAGAGATAATAGGGGAGAAACATGTTGAGGGAATAAAGATTAAATCAGATAGAATCGGACAAAGTCAGATAGAATCAGATAAAATCAGTAAAAACAAAACTGATTATATCCAATTAAATCCGATTTCATCTAATTCCATCAGTCAAGTATTGAAGGTGGATGGTGTTTTCGTCGCGATTGGTCACAAGCCGGATACGGATTTGTTCAAGGGAAAAGTTGATTTAGACGAAAAAGGTTACATTTTAGTTAAACCAGTCGAGTCAGTCAAGTCAGTCAAGTCGGTCACTGATTCAACCGATTTTAACCGATTTAACTATCAGAGAATGACGTCTGTTCCTGGTGTTTTTGCAGCCGGCGATTGTGCCGACCCATACTATAAGCAGGCAATCACATCGGCAGGGACAGGGGTCGAAGCAGCACTGGAGGTTGAAAGGTATTTGGAATCAATTTGATGTAGGAAACAAAATTTTTTGTTCCCTACAATTATAATTTTTTATTAATTCTTATGGAAAGTCAAGGAAAAAAGATGCTTGAATCGGCACAAGCTCTGATCAGGAAGACAGCCGAGAGAATGAAGTTAGATTCAGTGATGATTGAGCGTCTCATTGAGCCAGAATTTGCTCATGAGTTTGCTCTTGTGATTACCATGGATGATGGTAAAAAGAGAGTTTTTAAAGGTTGGAGAATCCAGCACAACAGTGCTCTTGGACCTTATAAAGGTGGAATTCGTTTTCACCGTGATACCGTCCGTGAAGAAGTCCAGGCTTTGGGTACTTTAATGTCAATTAAATGTGCCGTAGCCGGAATTCCATATGGTGGAGGTAAGGGTGGAATCGTCGTTGATCCAAAGACACTTTCAAAAGCAGAATTGGAAAGATTGTCACGAGCTTTTATTGGCAGAATTGCTCATATCATCGGTGAGGATGTCGATGTCCCAGCCCCTGACGTCAACACAACTCCGGAAATAATGAGCTGGATGATTGACGAATATCAAAAAATTATCGGAAGAAAAAGCTTAGCGACCATCACTGGAAAGCCAGTTGCGATGGGTGGAAGCTTGGGTCGAACTGCGGCCACCGGCCGAGGCGGATTATTTGTCCTGATGTCTTTAATGGCTAAATTAAAGAAAAAAGCCAAAGGTACAACCGTCGCCGTCCAAGGTTTTGGTAACGTCGGTTACTACTTTGCCAAGCTGGCAACCGAAGTTGGTTTTAAAGTCGTGGCCATCTCTGATTCCAAGACAGGAGTTTATGACAAAAATGGAATCGACTTAGACCGCGCCCTTAAGAATAAGAAGGAAAAAGGCACCGTCGCCTACACTAAAGCTATTTCCAACGAAGAACTGTTGGAATTAGATGTCGATGTATTGGTTCCGGCGGCTCTTGAGAATATGATTAATGAAAAGAATATGGCTAAAATTAAAGCACCTGTCATTGTTGAAATGGCCAATGGCCCATTGACACAGGAAGCTTATGAATATTTAGCGAAAAAGGGCAAAATCATCGTCCCTGATGTCTTGGCTAATTCAGGCGGAGTCACAGTTTCTTATCTTGAATGGGTCCAGAATAAAGCCGGATACTATTGGACGGAAAAGGAAGTCAATGATAAGTTAAAAGTGATGATGGATAGAGCCTTTGAGGCAATGTGGGAAAAGTCAAATCCGTCAGCTGGCGGAGAGAAAAAGATGCCTTTGAAGCAAGCGGCTTTTGAAGTAGCTCTTGAGAGAATAACATCAGCAATGGTGTAATTGATTATTCCCCTATGTAGAGACGCAAAATTTTGCGTCTCTACGGGGAATGTGGCTGTGGTATAATAAGAGCCTATCGTATGATTGAAATAGGCGAGTTTATCACCTTTCTAAAAAACTACATTTTATCCCGACTAATTACGGCTGGGCAGATTTTTGAGGGTATTAAAGATTTAATCGTCGCTTTTTTAATTGTTAAGCGAGGAAAATATTCCTCTTCATTTTTAAATACTTCTTTTTTGATGATTGTGGCATCAGCGATCGTTGGTGGTCCGATCATTGCCGAAAATGCTCCTTTTTTAAATTTGAATAATCAAAATAATGAACAATCAGTGGTTATTTCCTATAACCCATACGGTGGTAACCTCGGAACAGTTTATTCGGTTAAACCGGAAATTGTTAGTTATCGAGTTGTTAGTGGAGATAACATAGCTTCAATTGCGAAAAGATTTAATATCTCGACCAATAGTATTAAATGGTCTAATAATTTAAAAAGTGATTTAATCAAACCTGGTCAGACTTTAACAATTCCGCCATTTGATGGTATCGTCCATAAAGTAGATACGGGGGAGACGGTCTACTCAATTGCCAAAAAATATAAAGTGACGGCTCAAAATATTGTCAACTATCAGCTTAATGATTTTACTGATTCAGACACATTCGGACTGCGTTCAGGCCAAACTCTTTTTGTCCCTGGCGGAGTGATAGAAAATAAACCAATTATCAATACTCAATTTATTGCCTCAATTCAAGCCGGAGTTAGAGGATCCTCAAATTTTATTTGGCCGACTTCAGGAGTGATCACTCAATATCCGGTCGTTTATCATATGGCTTTGGACATCGCCAATCCTTCCTCGCCTCCAGTTTTAGCAGCTGATACCGGTACGGTTGTTTATGCCGGTTGTCTTAACTGGGGTTATGGTTGCCACGTAATTATCGACCATGGCAACGGATATCAATCACTTTACGCTCATCTGTCTTCATATTCTCCCAATATAGGGGATTCAGTTTCTCAAGGAAGCCAAATCGGGATAATGGGGTCAACCGGAAGGTCGACTGGGACGCATTTACACTTTGAAATCCGATCAGGAGGACAGCTACTAAACCCACTAAACTTCTTAAAATAGACGTTAGATATTGGAAGTTCGAGGTTAGATAACGAAGTTAGAAATTTGAAGTTAGAAAGTAGAATCTTAAAAAACCTGATTACAAACTTCTTAGAATGGATCTCTTAATCCTATTGATTGTATTACAATTCCCGGAATCCAGTCTATTTTTAAAAGTTTAATTTTGCCCTTTTTGTCACTTTAGCTTCAAAAGATGATGTTTTTCGTTACGATCGTAACAAAAAAGTGGATAATTTTTTATTACATTCTTTTCGCGGCCGTTGCAAAAAATGTAAGGTTTGTCCATAAATAAACTAATACCTGACTTTCGCAAAACACCAATTTCCTTCGTAAATTAGCTTCAATTATTCCAATTTCAGGACACTAACAGGTATATTTTTATCCACTTTGTCACCACCCTGTCATTCCCGCGTAGGCGGGAATCCAGCCTAAATATTCATTTTAAAATATGGTGATTATAGTCTGGATCCCCTTCTTCAAGGGGATGACACATAAAACTACAAAAAAATAAAAATCTGACACTAAAATAATAAAAGTCACAATCGAGTAGAGTATCAAACGGAGCCAGAAATTCCTAAAGATATCCACAATTTACTGCAAAAACTGGAATCAGGACACTAATTTGCGAAAGTCAGGTACTAATAAATACAATATCGTTTATGATGACTAAATGACAACCTGTGTCAAGATTTGTGAGCTCTTACGATCCAATCTCAAACATCCAGCATCAAGTTTTTATTTTGCTTCCGGGCTGGCTTCCTTTTGAAGTTCCAATTTAGGACTAATTTGGCTCGTCGGTGGGGTTGGTAAGTTCAGGTTACTTTCAGTTGGTTTATCAACATTATCAGTTTTTACTTCTTCCTTCGGTAGCATTTTTTTGAATTCTTCAAGTTCTTTTACGACTTTCTCATAATCAACTTTGTTTGTTTTTTGATTAATAAGTTTTAAAGTATTTTGCATGGCGTTGACAGCTTGAGGATAGTTTTTTA
>Ga0210017_1002761_pt1 | contig 14920 bp, 17 predicted proteins | sample CryGeyCG2014_020_FD_183966 | JGI IMG/M metagenome (GOLD analysis project Ga0210017, IMG submission 183966) | Groundwater microbial communities from aquifer - Crystal Geyser CG08_land_8/20/14_0.20 (SPAdes) (version 2) | ecosystem: Environmental > Aquatic > Deep subsurface > Groundwater | place... | reverse complement strand
ACTTTGCCTACAGGCTTCCTTCAGATTCCACCTCGCGATGGACACCCTTGCCCTTGGCTAATGGTTCCCACTGCCAAGCCCATAGCGGACTTTCACCGCCAAGCTATCGCCCATGCCGGGCGCACACTAAAAGAAATAGCCCACCAGTATCTGGTGGGCTATTTCGAATTCTTATTAAATTCTATTCTAAGGCTCGTAGCGAATTAAGCGCTGCCGGATTTTGCGGCTCAAGCTTTAAAACCTGCTTAAGATCCTTGATCGCTTTGTCTTTATCACCGAGCTTCCTGTAAGCGACCTCGCGGCTAAGATACGCTTCGATCCATTTTGGACGTTCCTTGATCACAAGATCGAGTTCTTTTACGGCCTGCTTCAAATCGCCTTCCTGCAGCCTGATTAACGATATTCCAAAGTGGGCTTCCGGATTTTTCTTATCGATATTTATTGCCGTATTAAGGTCATCAATGGCGGCATTGGTGTTGCCGTTATTAAAATAAAGCCTGGCCCGATAAACAAACGCTGCTGCATCCCTGGGGCTGAGAAGAACAACTTTATCGAAACTATTTATCGCCCTTGGGAAATCGCCCTTAGCTTCAGCGATAGCCGTCTGCAGACTATAGTAGTCTATGGCCCTCGATCTTGCATAAATCAATCCGCCGATAGCCACTAAGACGATCACTGCAATTATGACCTTTTTTTTCACAAACAATTCACCTCTTCTAATCCATCTTAGATGGTTGCTTACATTTTAGCAAAAACCTGTTGCTCAGACTATGTGCGAAGTTTCCCAAAAGGGACCACTAAGCACCGCTGTCACGTGTTTTAGAATTCGCTCTTAGTATAACGCAGTTTTAATTATTATCCAACCATGTGGTTTCTCATTTTTATCGATATTTTAACAGTAACTTCCAGCTTCCGTAATAACCAATGCCTTACGCGTTTACTTCCAACATCCCTATCCGATAGTGCAGCTTTTGTGTCGGACAGTTTAAAAACCCTCTCTCCGGGTAAAAGCTAGTAGCTCGGGGTAGAACGGACCGCCCTGCAGGCGAGGCGTTATTAGCATACATGCTGGTAATAAGCCTGGTCTTGAGCAAATTTCAATTGGTTACCATCTAACCGAGCGAAGGGCGATCACTCAATTTAGAGAGTCAGCTTTGAGAGGAGATTATATGACAAGAAAGTTAGTTTTACTATGTGCAACCACACTACTCACACTATTACTATCGGGCTCATTGTTGGGGTCGCCGGCCATAGGCGCAACATATTCAAAACAAGAGATAATACCACAAAACAAAGCTGAATGGACCGATGCTAGGGAGGGGATATATGCGATTGATGTTGAAAAAGTGGTGATCGCCGATGATGGCCCAAATGTGGAGTTTACGGTAAAAGCCTATGACTCCTTTAATAAAAGCCTTCTTGCCAACCAGCACATTTGCTTTTTTATTGATACCGACCAGAACGCCGATACGGGTATCCCCGATCTTCCCGGGATAGAACGTCTTGTTGAGATAATTTATTTCGAGGAGAACGGCATCAGCAAACTCACTGCCACGGTACATGATGGTCATACAAAGTTTGGCGGATCGGAAGAGGTTACTCAAACCGCGGATGGCACAAGTATAATTGCCCGGATTCCGGCAAGTTTTCTCGGAAATATAACGAAGTTCAACTGGTCTATGTGCGTTTTTGATGACAGCACTTATAAGATTTTCGATTCGGTCCCCGATGACGGCTTTGCTACATATGAAATAGGTAGCGATGACAGCGGTGGTTCCGGTGGTGGCTCTGGCGGAGGCTCAGGTGGTTCCGGTGACGGCTCTGAAGATAATGGGTCTAAGGAATCAACAACCGTCGTTGAGGGCGATAAGGTAGAACCCACACATAACTCGGCTTCAACCAATTTCAACGATATCTGGTCGAGAGACTGGTTCTATGCGGATGTTATGTCTCTTGTTGATAGCAGCGTTGTAAACGGCTACAGCGATGGTAGCTTTAAGCCTCAAAACAACATAACCCGCGCGGAATTCTGTAAAATGATTCTCGCAGCGCTGGGCCAAGAACCGGATCCGAATGTGTTTCCGTCGTTCAACGATACGGTCTCACATTGGGCATCAGCCTACATAGAAAAGGCCAAAAAACTCGGCATAACCGACGGATACGCGGGCGACGTTTTCAAGCCGAACAATTATGTGACGCGGGCAGAGATATGCAAGATGATTTGTAACGCTAAAAACATGAACCTGAAGAGTACCCCAAGCGGCTTCACGGATTGCAGCGGGCATTGGGCGGATGGGTATATCTCAACGCTAAGAGAGACCGGCATTCTCTCCGGCTATACGGACGGCACATTCAGACCACAAAACCGCGCTACAAGGGCCGAAGCGTGTAAGATTATTTCTTTGATGCTGCATAATTAAAACACAAAAACACAAGATTTTAGGCACATACGGCTAGTGGCTCAGGGCGATTATGCTCCCCTGAGCCACTAGCCTTTTAATCTCCATGTTCCTTGTTTTCCTTGTTTTCTAAGAGCTTGTTAGAAATTAGAAGTCTGTTTGTAGCTTAAACCGCTCTTACTAAGAATTCCGAGCGCTTCCCGCACAGAGGAAACGATGCTGAGGAGATTGCCAAATGAGCTGAGCTTGCGCCTGAATTTTCCATTTAACCCTACGACCACAAGCCTCCCGTCGTTTTCTTCAATCTTATGCCGTGCCCACAGAATTGCGGCCAAACCACTGTTGTCTAAATAGTTCAGTTTCTTCACATCAACAATAAGTTTTTTGTTTCCTTCGTTAATAGTTTCAGCGATCTCATCCTTTAGAAGCTGAACCGAACAAATATCACACTCCCCGCCAGCAACGATCATGTCTACGTTGTTAACCATCATCCTCCGTATGCTTAAATCGTTCAATTGTTTTTCTTGCAACTATAAATCACCTCTGATAAAACTGTGCACAAAAATTTCCTTTTTATTTATAATTCCCGAAACGCCGAATGCAAAACATAAAATGTGAGCGGAGTCAGGAGTCAATGAACAATAAAAGGGCCGGTTTCTTTCAAACCGGCCCTTTTATTTGATAAATGCTATCGAGTTATGTTATTAGAGGCGCTCTTTTATGAGTGACTCTACAACCGAAGGATCTGCGAGGGTTGAGATATCGCCAAGCTCGCTAATCTCATTGTGGGCGATCTTTCTTAAAATCCTCCGCATAATCTTACCGCTTCTCGTTTTCGGAAGTCCCGGTGCGAATTGCATCTTATCGGGACTTGCGATCGGGCCAATGATGGTCCTTACGTGGGTTACCAGCTCTTTCTTAAGCTCAGGCGATGGCTTGAAGCCGTCTTTGAGTGTTACGTATGCGTAGATACCCTCGCCCTTAATGTCATGCGGGAATCCGACAACTGCGGCCTCGGCTACGGATGGGTGACTTACGAGAGCCGATTCCACCTCGGCCGTGCCGAGCCTGTGACCGGATACGTTGATAACATCGTCAATTCGTCCCGTGATCCAGAAGTCGCCGTCTCTGTCGACCCTTGCGCCGTCTCCCGTGAAGTACTTGCCTGGGAAGCGGCTGAAATATACTTCTTTAATTCTGGCGTTCTCAGGATCGCCATACGTACCGCGCAGCATTCCCGGCCACGGCTTATCGATTACCAGGTAGCCCTGCTCATCTACTGGGGCCGGTGAGCCGTCCTCTTTGACGACCTTTGGCTCGACGCCGAAGAACGGCCTTGTCGCCGAACCTGGTTTCAATGTCATTGCACCGGGTAGCGGTGTGATTAAGAAACCGCCGGTCTCTGTCTGCCAGTAGGTATCAACAATCGGGAGTTTACTTTTACCGACCTTATTGTAGTACCACATAAACGCTGCCGGGTTGATCGGCTCACCGACGGTTCCGAGAACCTTTAGTGATGAAAGATCGTATTTCTCAACCCAGCCGTCGCCTTCTTTCATGAGCGCCCTGATGGCCGTAGGGGCCGTGTAGAATATATTAACCTGATATTTGTCGATTATATCCCAAAATCTTCCCGCATCCGGATAGCTCGGGACACCTTCAAACATTATGCTTGTAGCGCCGCATGTCAGAGGTCCGTACACGACATAGCTGTGTCCGGTAACCCAACCGATATCTGCCGTGCAGAAGTGGGTCTGCTCTTCTTTATAATCAAAAGTCAACCTGAATGTAAGCGCTGTGTAGAGGGTGTAGCCGCCGGTTGTGTGAAGAACGCCTTTTGGCTTGCCGGTCGAGCCTGATGTGTAGAGGATGAAGAGTGGGTCTTCAGCATCCATGTGCTCCGGCTCGCAGTAGCTAGAGATATCGTTTGCGGCCATCTCTTCATGCCACCAGGTATCTCTTCCTTCCTTCATTTCGGTATCGCCGGCCCTGTTGACGACGATTACGCTCTGTATTGACGGGCACTGCTCAAGTGCGGCATCTGAATTCTTCTTAAGCGGTACTACCCTTCCGCCACGCATACCGTTGTCCGCTACGACGAGTACTTTCGCTTCGCAATCCTGGATCCTATCGCGTAAGGCCTGGGAACTAAATCCACCAAACACCACGCTGTGAATTGCGCCGATTCTTGCACATGCGAGCATCGCAATTGCAAGTTCCGGAATCATAGGAAGATAGAGAGATACTCTATCGCCTCTCTTTACACCTTTTTTCTTGAGAACATTTGCGAACCTGTTAACCTCACGATGGAGCTGCTGGTAGGTGTAAGTTTTGGATGTACCATCGTCGGCTTCCCAGATAATAGCCGCTTTGTTCTTTCTCCAGGTATCCAGATGCCTATCAAGGCAGTTGTATGAGGCGTTTAGCTTGCCACCCTGAAACCATTTGATATACGGCTTATTAAAATCGTAATCGAGGACCTTATCCCATTTCTTGAACCATGTGAGTTCTTTTTCCGCTATCTCGGCCCAGAACCCGTTTGGATCCTCAATCGACCTCTTGTAAAGAGCCTCATACTCTTCCATGCTCTTTATATAAGCGTTTGCGCTAAATTCCGGCCTTGGAGGGAGCACCATTTGATCCTCCTCAAGTACAGTCAGACCTGTCTGTTCCGTCATTCTTTAACCTCCCCTTAATTATCTCTCCCTACTTGTTAAGTAATGCTGGATTTCTCGGCCTTAAGGGAGCTGTCGATATACATAGCGATCATTTGTTTATCCCGCGGGCTTATCGTCGTAAACCGGATACCGATCCGGTACATTCGTGCAAGATTCCCGTGCTGAATGCAATAAGAGACCGAACCCGTCGCGCAGGCTTTTTCGCTGGCCTGCGGCAGGACGATTTCGATCTCGGCCTGCATGCCTTCCTGGATGGGACTCGCCGCGTATACCAGTAGCCCCACTCCACCGCGCCCAATATCCTGCACGGCGATGCCTTTATAGATATTGCTCTTCCCTTCAAAACGAACCCGGTAGCTGATATCATCGGCGGACTTAATGCGGATTGCCCTCCTGCGCTTTAATATCTGTGCGCTCGCAATCGGGCTTAGCGCGAGGTATGCGCAATTGTCGGCCTGCTGTTTTATAACCACTCTGAGTGAACAAAGATCTCGCGTGGCCGGGATGAACATCATCGGGGTCGCGCCTTCCTCAACAAAGGGGAGGCGTACGTCTTCAATTGCACGGCAGAAGATAAGCGGCGTGTCGAGCGTCATTACAACAGTATACGGCAACGGCTCATCGGCATCGCTAAACTGCACGTCAACCTGCGTTCCGGGCTGCAGCAACTTCTTTATATACGGCCAGTCTATTAACTTAGCATCGTTTGGTGATTTCCCCATAATACTGGCTATCGGCATAGCTAGCCGGAACTTAAAACAAGCAGAACCAGCAACCGCTTTGTGAAGAGTTTACGCGGGGAAACCTCATCGACGACGTTGCAATTCCGGTCCTTAAGCGGCACGCCTAAACCCACCGTTTAAGTACTTACTTCCTGCCGAGCCGGATATTCGCCAACGGCCATGCATACTCGTATAGGTGCAGCCCTTTTGAGACAGCGATAATCTCCCCGTCATCTACGCCTATCTCGCTCGCCATAAACTCTTTCATCATCTGCAGACCCGCGAGGTTTGCCGGGAAGCCGCCCCATAAATCCCAGGAGCGAAAATACACATAGAAGTGAAGTTTGCCGTAGCGCACCCTTGTATCGACCTGACGCAGACACGGCGGATCTTCCAGATAAATGGAATTTGTATCGCAAACCGCCATACATGCCTGGTTGGTCATGAGACCGTCTTCTTTATACATGCGTATAACTTCGAAGAGCTGCGGTTCTAGAAATTCGCCGTACGTGTACTGCTCGTTCTCTTGCTTCTCGGAGGTCATAAGATATTTCAGATAATCCTGAACGTATTCCTCGGAAGCAGGTGGGATAAGACCGAGATGCGCCGGAATGTCGGGCACGAGCGGCTTGGTGCCCGGGTATTCTATTTGAATCGTGACGAAGTCAAGCTCTCTGCGCTTCGAGCCCTGGTAGCTCCCACGATCGATCTTGTATTCGAACCCATCATTAACAACCGCGTTGATCGCTTGGAACCAGGCATCGGGAATATCTCGTGCAGTAATTTGGGTGAGTTTCATTGACCCTCCTCGTAATCAGCTTGCCCCCTAGGGCCGCAAGCCCATAGTACCAATCATAGTATCAATGCCGTCTCGTATACACAATATGCCCATTCGGCGTATTTAGCTATCGCCGGCCATCCATTGCCTAGTTTTGCTAGCATAACAATAGCGATTTTTCAGGTGGTTCTATACAAAAGTGCATCTATCGTGGATAATATAAAAGTCCACTATATCTGAAATAACCACCAGATGATTATGGTCGGGTAACGGCAACCGCTTGCTGCCGTGAGTTGGACGAAAAAACCGGGGCACGGTGTACCGGTCACCTGGAGGTGAAAAGAATGGCTCAAGGTAAAGTAAAATGGTTTAGCAGCAAAAAGGGTTTCGGCTTTATTGAGCAAGAAAACGGCCCGGATTTATTTGTGCACCACAAGGCTATCCAGGGTGAAGGCTTTAAGAACCTGAACGAAGGCGATATCGTCGAGTACAGTGTCTCCAGCGGACCGAAGGGTGAGAATGCGATTGACGTGAAGATTATCTCACGCAGCGAACAGCCCTCAGAACACAGACCGAGGACAAGCAATGGTCGCGATAATCGTGATCAGGACAAACCGTTTAATAGAAGCATCGAAGACCAACTAAAAGCACTTCGCAAGAGCAGCAAGGAAAACCAGCAAGACCTCGCGAACAGACTAAAACGCCGCTAATATCAATTCACGGAATTGCGCTATAAAGATTGAAGGGCTCATCGTGAGCCCTTCAATCTTTTTTTAATATCGGTTTATATTCTTTTTATGCTTTCTCAAAATCGGCCTTGCCGGCTCCGCAAACCGGGCACACCCAGTCGTCGGGGATATCTTCAAACGCGGTTCCAGGTGCTATACCCGAATCGGGATCACCCACTTCGGGGTCGTATACATATCCGCACACCGTGCAAATATATTTATCCATGCGCTTCTCCAATGTCTTTGGTTCTTCTACAGGTTCTTCTTTGATATAGGTCGGCGCCGTCTTCGGAGCTGTCCCTCGTTTTACCTCGTGATAGTAGGCGTAGGTCATGGGCTCGGTATTACTCAACGCCTCGGCGTCGGTTATCTGGCCAAGGAAGATAGTATGGCTCCCGCAATCCAGGCTGCCGACGACCTTAGCCTCCAAATATCCCACGGTATCATCCACAAGAATCGGGGCCCCGTTTGTACCGAGTTTATAGTTCACACCCTTGAACTTATCCAGCTCCCTGCCCGATTTAAAGCCGAAGTTCCCGATAGTCGTCATCGGAACCTCTTTGGCCAGGATTGAAACGATGAACACCCCACTATCCGCGATGAACTCGTGGGTAAGATTCTGCTTGTTTATGCTAACCGCAATCGTGGGGGGCTCGGATGTTATCTGAACGACCGCGTTTGCGATCTGCCCGTTGAGCTTATCCCCTTTCTTCGAACTTACAACGTAAAGGCCGTAGCTTATCTTATATAAGACTTTGTTATCCATGATTCATTTCTCTCCTTTTCCGGGTCTTATACCTTTATACCGGACCGCGCCTCTTCATAAACAAGAGGGTCCTTGCTTGGTAATAATGAATTTAGCTAGATAATTCCCATTATCTAGCAGGCGCTAAACTTTACAGAGGTTTATCTTCTTTCCCAGTAGCTTCTATGACGTTTACAAGCAACTTCCCGGAAAACTCAATGCCCTTGAGATATGGATGCCCGATCACGTCACGCGGTGAGGGTGCCGTGCCCTCCGACCAGTTTTTCGACATAAGCCACACATTCGACTCCGGCGGACAGACCTTCAGATGATTTGCACTCGCTCTACCGAATTATGGTAATTTAAAACAATTTACCCCTAATTTTAAAGTCACCCGAGTTCAGCTTCCATTTCTTGCAGAAGCGCTCTATATCCTTTTTGACGCGCTCATGGGCTTTAAAGAACTCATACGCCTCATCCTTCATTTTTTCGCTCTCTCCCAGCGCAGACCTGGAATCGCGGTTGTCAGACTTCCTCTTTCCCTCAAACCGCGCCAGCTCATACTGAAACTCGCTAATCAAGACCAGGTTAGATTTAAGCGCGCGCAGATCATTCACCACGGACCGGTCGACAAGCTTGCTCTTAATCTGCGGCGCCTCATCCTCAACCACACCCAGCCCCCGGCTGTCACCTGTATTCGCCAGATCCTTCGCAATCGTCTCATCCAACCGCGAAAGCGCCTTAGCCTGCTCGACTAAAAAATTGAATTGAGCGATCTCATGCTGTCGCTCGACAATAACAAACGCAGCAATGCTATTTACCGCTAGAAAAAACAGGATGCTTATAGCAACCAATACTTTCTTCACCATAACACCCGTACCCCTATGAGTATCCGTCGTTTGACTAATTATACGCTATCAAGCAGGGGTTTCGTCTAGTGAATTCGAGAAATTTACCTAACCGCCTCTTCTATCGCCCGCAGAATTTCGGCCTCATCGATCGGGACTTCCTTGCCGGCGATAGAAATATACGATAGTGTTATCTTAGCGGCTGAACAGCTCTTTAATTTTAATGGTAAACTGAGCATTAGCTTCTAGAAACATCGTTAAGACCCTTACGCCTCATACCGATAATAATAAATAATGTAAAGAAGAGCTGGAGGTAATATGTCTAGGTTTGTGATTGATAGATTTAAGGGAAGGCCTGCCTTGGGCATAGTTGAAGCCAAATTTGCCAACGGCAGGGTCGCTGTAACCGGGCATGATGCCAAAGCCGTCCGGGAAATCAAGTTCATTATGAGCAAGCCACTTAGTGCACCACAATTTACCGCTTCTGGGACAACCGTTCTATCCATCAACATGGCTGACCTGCTTGAACCCGGCTCAGAGGAACACTTCATAGCGGTTATAAAGTCTCTTCCAGATTATGGGTTCTCAGCAAGACGGACAGACTAACATATCCGCTCCAATACCAACTCTTTAAAACTATTTGCCGTTGGAGGTTTCACCCTTGGTCAAAGAACTTAGCTGTGAAAAATGTGGTAAAACGTGGCGAGTACAGGTTCCTGTCGAGCTTAAAGCGAGAGTACAATCTTGCCAGGCTTGCGGTAAATTTAAGTTTCACCTCGAGCCGGCAAATCCAAAATATTCCAGTCTTAAAGGCATGCGATAACCATCTTGCCCCGGCTTAGACCAGAAGAAGATTCCTCCGAACCCCATCCGACTACCAAAAATAATAAAATCAATAACTTTGAATTGATAAGAAAGGCTGCAGATTGTATGCCTGAACTGCGGTGATATAATATCACGTTTTCAAAATAAGTCGATAATTTTATCCAGCATCGGCACGTTTCTTCACTTCTCGCTCTAACCTCTCCCCAAGCGCTTCTGCTGTAACATCTAGGTCATACTGGGCTTGCAGGCCGAGCCAGAACTCAGCAGAGGTGCCAAAGAACCTCGCAAGCCTCAGCGCGGTGTCTGCGGTAATGCTTCGTTTACCGAGAACGATCTCGTTTATCCTTCTCGCCGGCACACCGATGTTTATAGCTAACCTGTTCTGACTCATATCCATAGGCTTGAGAAACTCCTCTAAGAGTACTTCGCCGGGATGTACCGAATGTAGCTTTTTTTTCATGATACCCCTTTCTAATGGTAGTCTGTTATTTCGATTTCATAGGCATCCCCGCCCTGCCATACAAAACAGATACGCCACTGATCGTTAATTCTTATACTAAGCTGGCCTTCACGATCTCCTTTAAGCCGCTCTAATCTATTAGCGGGCGGAATTCGTAGATCATTAAGGTTCTTGGCGTTATTTATCATCCGTAGTTTTCGCAACGCAACCTGCTGAATATCCCGAGGTAGCTTGTTGGAGCCCTCCCGACTGTAGACCTTTTCAGTTTCTTTGTCCTTGAATGATTTTATCATCGGTTTTAATGTTATAACGTTACGCGTTAAACGTCAAACGTTAAAGCCAGCATAATGCAACCTCCCCGTCATAACAAAAACCGCAGCGACATTACTCGGACTCTACGGATTCTCAACCAAAACAAAAACCCCCGGCACTCTACCAAGGATCGGCTGTGGGCCGTAAGCGTAAAATAGTCCCCACCTATCCAATAAAGCGGGTTTACGGCTATTTGTTTACCCGACATTCTAGCGGTAGATCACTTGACCAGGGAAGAAATTTATCTAAAACACCCTCATCATGGATATCAATGTTAGGCAGCCTTTCAAATAGATATTTAAGATAAGCGAATGGATTCAAACCATTTTCCTTGGCCGTTTCAACAATGCTATATATTGTTGCACTGGCTTTGGCCCCTTGAGGGGTATTGGCAAATAGCCAGTTTTTCCGCCCGATCACAAAAGGCTTAATAGAGCGTTCACTTCTGTTATTGTCAAGATCGAGGCGACCGTCTAAAAGGAAGGCCTCAAGGCGCTCACGCTGTTTTAAGCAATAGCCGATCGCCTCTCCAAATGCGCTTTTGGGGAGCACCCTTGGTTTTTGATATTTTAACCAGGCGTAGAAAGCATCAACTATGGGGCGGCTTTTCTTTAACCGGATTTTGTAGCGTTCTAAAGCTGAAAGCTCTTTTATTTCCCGCTCTATAGCAAAGAGCCGGTTACAAAATTCTAACCCCTCTTTGGCGGCTACTTGAGCATTTTGCTTATCAGCCGGCAATGCCTTAAGTGCCTCGACAAATTTTCTTCTGGCATGGGCCCAGCACCCGACCAAGGTGATATAGAGAAGATTGTTGTAGCCGCCATAGCCATCAACGTGTAGATACCCCTTAAAACCAGCTAGAAACTTAGCCGGATGTTTGCTTGCCCGTGTAGTTTGATAGTCATAGAGGACAATCAGGGGCCCTTCTCTTCCTGTGCGGTAAAGCCACAGGTAAGATTTGCTTGTGGGTGAGCGGCCCGGCTCACGCAGTACCTGCAGGGTAGTCTCGTCAGCATAAAGGACGCTCTCACTTAATAAATATTTGTGCATTCTCTCATAAAGGTACTCAAGCCAGCGCTTTGAACCTTGAATCATCCAGTTGGCCAGAGTTTGCCGGGAGAGTTCCACCCCGAGGCGCAATAGTGTCTGCTCCTGGCGATATAGTGGCATGCCCTCCACATATTTCTGCACCATGGTGTAGGCCACGGCAGAAGGTGAGGCTAAGCTTCCCGGTAGCACTGGATCTGGCATCGGCGCGGTTACTATGGGGGTTTTGATCTCTTCCCGTTCGCAGCGGCGGCAGGCATATATGTAGCGAATATGCTTAACCACACTTACCTGGGCGGGAATGATTTTAAGCTCTTGCCGTATCTCTTTGCTCATTTCATGTAGCGGCCCATTGCAGCAGGGGCATACCTGCTCTTCGGGGGATAGCCGGTATTCTATTATTTCTACCGGCAGATCCTTGAGATCTTCCTCACGTTTGCCCTGCCTTTTACGGCGCTTGTAGGTGATTTCCTCCATGGTTGGCTCAGGGGCGGGTTTGGCTTCTGCTTCTGCTTCGTTAAATAGTTGGGGTTGCTCAGTAGCTTCACTGGAGGTGGCAAAGCGCCGTTTTTGGCTTAAGCGAAACTGCTCTTCAAACCAGGTTAGCTTAGCGGAAAGTTCAGCTATTTGGCTCTCCTGTAGGGCGCATTTTGTCTCAAGTGCCTCAATGTTTTCTTCAAGCTCTTCAACGACTTGGCTCATGTTTTGCATACCTATATATTCAACATAAGGGCTGGTAAACCCTTTAAAATCAAGAGACTTTTTATCTATTTTTAGCTAAAATCATTACTTTTTTTTATGCTTCTAAAGCACCACCCGGGCATCTACTTTAGGGTGGGCCCTCTGGTAAAGGGAGAGACCGTCTAAGAGCCAGCGAAGCTCGCGGTAGCTGATCGTCATCACTTGGGTGCTATGCCCAGGCCACTGAAATTTGCCCCTCTCCAGACGCCGGTAGTAGAGCCAAAACCCGTTGTGCTCCCACTGCAAAATCTTTAGCTTATCCTTTTTACGGTTGCAGAAGACAAAAAGACAGCAACAGAAGGGATCAAGCTCAAATCCCTGCCTGACAAGCACTGCTAGCCCGTCGATGGACTTGCGCAAGTCAGTTGCCCCGCAGGCGAGGTATACCCGATCGATGCCGGCTTCGTTTAGCATAATGTTACCAGTGCACGCACTACTTGAGAGAGCAGGCCCGGGTCAAAGCCTCCTTTTACCTCTATCTGGGCTTTGCCCACCCTGATTGTTAATGAGTTGTTCTGCTCCATGGGTGAGTGTTCGCTTAACTCTACCGGCAGCCATTGGTTTGACTGATTTAAAGGAGCATCCTTATTGGATCCGATTTGCCCATTCGTTTTATACTTGCGAAGCCAGTACCACAGTCGCTCTTCACTCACATTATTGGCCGCACACCACTGCCTAACGCTCTTTCCGCTGTCTCGATATTGGGCAATCCGATTCTCCCATTCTTTTTGCCGTTCGGCTTGTGTCATAAGATAATCCTCCTCAATAGGTATTTGAGGGAGATTATCTTACAGTCTCAGAGGTTAAACCAGGTGGGGATAGTTTGACGCTTACATCCAAAGCACCGATCCGGCCGGTAGTGCGTCGGGTGTTCCGGTGAATAAGACTATTACTATTACGTTTAACGAGGCCATTCAGTCCGGCAGCGCTTACTCGAGCATCTCGCTAAAGAACGGCGCCACTTCCATAGGCACGGCCATCAGTGTTAGCGGAGCTACACTTAGTATTAAGCCTTCCACCAACTTAGGGTTTGGCACGAGCTACACGGTCTCGATTCCGGCAAGCGCAGTTAAAGATAGCGAGGGCAACTCCCTTGCGACCGCCTACTCGTTCAGTTTCACAACGCAGGTATCGGGCACGGCGAAAGCGCCGGCCAATCTTAAAGCCAGCGGCTCGGCTTCAGCGATTACCCTCACGTGGGACGCAGCCGATGGGGCCGTATCATATGTCATCTACCGGCAACAAGGTACAAGTGGCTACGGGCGCCTCAATACCGGTTACCTCACCGGTACCACTTATGTTGACGCGACCGCTATAACAGGCGTGGTCTATGCCTATTACGTGGTCGCGGTAGGCTCTGATGCATTAGAGAGCGCCGGTTCAAACGTAGTGAGGTCCTCGTTAGGTGTTGTTGCGGGCATGGTCATCTACAACGACGTGCCGGCGGACGCCTGGTTCAGGACATATGTCGAGACCCTGGCAAACAAGAAAGCGATCACCGGATATCCCGACGGGGCATTCAGGCCAAACGTGGCCATCACGAGAGCCGAGTTTACTAAGGTGCTGTGCCTTGCGATGGGCTGGCAACTGGATAGCCCGACAAAACAGGCTTTCAACGATGTGGCGCGCGGAAGCTGGCAGTACCAGTACGTGGCGACGGCGATAAAGCACGGAACTATCGGCGGCTACAATGACGGCACCTTCAGGCCGAACGATTATATCACCAGGGCGGAGATTTCAAAGATCATGGTGCTTACCCTGGATCTGCCTGTTGTTGAAGCCAGCAGTACCAAGTTCTGGGATACCCGGTATTCCTGGGCGAAGAACTATATCGAAGCCTGCGTAAAAGCAAACCTTATCAGCGGATACCGTGGCGGCTCCTTCAAACCGGGCACCATCGCCACCAGGGCCGAAGCATGCAAAATGATTGTCTCGATGTTGGATTATAAGAAATAAAGGCTAAATTTTCTTGAGGGGGATGCAATGTCTAAAAATGCGAAATCACCGGGGCGAAGATCGGTCGCCCTAGGTCTTAAGATGATTATAGCCGGATTGGCGCTAATCGCTTTGTTTTCTCAGATCGCTCTCGCGGGCACCTGGCAAACACAGATACTGGAGAGCGCCACGGGAGATGTGGGCCAATACAGTTCAATCGCGCTCGACTCATCCGGCGAGCCAAGCATCGCATACTACGACTCCTCCGAGACCGCGCTTAAATACAAATATAAGGGCTCGGATGGCTGGCATCCTAAAAGTACTGAGGCTACTGCGACCATTGATAACGCCGGTGATGTAGGGCAATACGCATCCCTTGCCATCGACACGTCGGATACCCCCCATGTTAGTTACTACGATGCCGGTGCCACCGGTCTGAAATATGCCGTCAGGGACATTGCCGGTAACTGGTATCCGGAATCCGTGGATAGCACCGATTCGGTCGGCATGTATACGTCGATAGCTGTTGACGCATTAAAATACCCCCATATCAGCTATTACGACGCAACCAACGAGGATTTAAAATACGCATATAAGGATAGCGACGGGTGGCACATAGAAACCGTGGATGGCACCGACAGCGTCGGCCAGTACTCGGCGATCGCGGTAGATTCCTCGACCGACACCCCCATCAGAGCATGC
>Ga0210017_1002758_pt1 | contig 14937 bp, 15 predicted proteins | sample CryGeyCG2014_020_FD_183966 | JGI IMG/M metagenome (GOLD analysis project Ga0210017, IMG submission 183966) | Groundwater microbial communities from aquifer - Crystal Geyser CG08_land_8/20/14_0.20 (SPAdes) (version 2) | ecosystem: Environmental > Aquatic > Deep subsurface > Groundwater | place... | reverse complement strand
GTTGCTCCTGATAACAGGTCGCTCATTCCTCAGCACGGAACGTATTGTGCCAGGTATGATCCGGTTGAAATTCAGGTCTCCGCCCCCGAATATGTTGCCGCACCGCGTGACTGCCACCGGCAGGCCGTAGGTATGGTAATAGGATGTGCAGAGCATGTCTGCGCACGCCTTTGAAACGTCATAGGGATGGGTGGCAGCCAATTTGTCAGTTTCCCTGTAGGGCAGCGTTGGCGATTCGCCATATACCTTGTCTGTGGATGCCACCACGAGCGCCTTGAGCAGCTTGCTGTTCCTTGCCGCCTCCAGGATATTCCAGGTGCCCTTTATGTTCGATTCAAAGGTGGAGAGCGGCGACCTGTTGGCAGTTGGCACAATGGTCTGCGCACCCAGGTGGAAGCAAACATCGATTTCATATTCATTAAGTATCCTTTCAACTAGGAAATAGTTCTCTAGCCCGCCCCTCACCGAAGTGGTTTTTTTGTCAAGCCTCTCTGTGTGGAAATAGGATTTTGGCACATCATCGCGCACCAGCGCAACCACTTCTGCGCCTTCCTCAACAAGCCTTTCCACAAGGAAGCCGCCCAGCATTCCTGTGGCGCCAGTCACAAAAACATTTTTTCCATCCAATGACATAGCAATCCCTTTCCAGAAAAGGTTCAAGGTCTAATGTTCAAAGTCTAAACTTTTCTAGACCGTAAACCTTGAAAACTTTGAACCTTAAACTTTAAACCTTTTTACCATTTCTTCCAGGGTCTCACGCCCTCATCCCACATCTTGTTCAGCTCGAGAAAATCCTTGTAAGTGTCCATGGCATACCAAAAGCCCTCGTGCTTGTGCATGCCAAGCTGTTTTTTCCCGGCAAGCATCTCAAGCTTGGTTTCCAGCACACAGGACTCATCTGCCTCAAGATAATCAAAAATATCTTTTCTGAATACGTAATAGCCGCCATTCATATAGTCATAAAGCCTGGGCTTCTCAACAAATTTTTCCACCAGCCCGCCCTTGCCCGGCTGGATGAGCCCGAATTTGGAGCGCGGGTGGACCCCCGTGAGAGTTGCAGTTGCATTCAGCCTCCTGTGGGTGGTCAGCGTTTCCCTGATGTCAAGGTCGGCCAGCCCATCGCCATAGGTGGCAAAGAAGTTGTCTGTACCAATGTATCTCTCAATTCTTTTGAGCCTCAAGCCTGTCATTGACTTGAGCCCGGTGTCAACGAATGTGATTGCCCAGTCTTCGGCAGGTTCATCTTTGTGGATTTTATCATGCACCCTGTCGCCCAGGTGGATGGTGAAATCGTTGTGCATCAGCTCGTGCGTGAGGAAAAACTGCTTTATCATCTCCCCTTTGTAGCCAAGGCAGAGCACGAATTCCCTGATGCCATAGGCTGAATAGGTTTTCATTATGTGCCAGAGTATCGGCAGCCCGCCCACTGTCACCAACGGCTTTGGCTTGTATTCGGTTTCCTCGCGCAGCCGCGTGCCTTCGCCGCCGCACAGGATGACTGCTTTCATATCTTTAAGTTCGCTCATTTTTTTGCACCTACTTCCCCTAAGGCGGAATTGGCTTTTTTGTAATCCCCAATAAATGATTTAATCCCTTTGTCCGTCAATGGGTGGCTGAACAATTTGTCAAACACATCCGGGGGAACTGTTGCAATGTGGGCGCCTGCCTTCGCCGCCTCCACAACATGCATGGGCGAGCGCACGGAAGCCACAATAACCTGCGATTTGAACCCGTAGTTCTTCAATATCGTCAATATCCCGGCTATGAGTGCCATGCCGTTCTGGGAAATGTCATCCAGCCTGCCGACAAATGGTGAAATATACGACGCACCTGCCTTTGCTGCCAGAAGTGCCTGCGCAGGTGAAAATACAAGCGTGACATTTGTGGGAATGCCTTTTGCCTCCAATATCCTTACAGCTTTCAGCCCTTCCTTTGTCATCGGCACCTTTGCCACTATGTTTTTGCCCCATTTTGAAAACTCAACGGCATCCTTCACCATCTCATCTGCTGTTTCGCCGATGCCTTCAACTGATATGGGGCCTAAAATCAGGGCAGAAATCTCCTTTATCACTTCCTTGTGGTCCCTGCCCTCCTTCAGGATGATGGTGGGGTTGGTGGTTATCCCATCACATAGGCCCATGGCTGCGGCTTCCTTAATTTTTTGAGTGTTTGCCGAATCCAAAAATATTTTCATCAGATCACCGTTACCTTCTGTTTGTTTTTTACTCCCCCAATCGCTTTCCTGGCAGTCTCTGCAATCCCATTTGCGTCGAGTTTGTATTTCCTCAGCAGGTCCTTGGAATCACCTGATTCCCCGAATATGTTCGGCATGCCGTGCCTCTTCACCCTGCAGGGGTGGCTTCCAGCCAGGCATTCGCAGACCGCGCTTCCGAACCCGCCGTCAATCTGGTGCTCCTCCACGGTCATGACCATATCTGTTTTTTTTGCAGAGTTTATTATTGTTTCAGCATCCAGCGGCTTGACCGTGTGGCAGTTTATGACTTCTGCCGAGATGCCCTCCTTCTCAAGCTCAGCCGCAGCCTTGAGGCAGTCATACACCACCGTGCCGCAGCCGATGAGGGTGATGTCTTTTCCTTCCTTGAGCAAGAGCGCTTTCCCAATCTCAAACGGCGTCAAGTCTGTGGTGAACACCGGCACTTTATCCCGGGTTACCCTGATATACACCGGAGATTTGATGGCAAGCGCCGCAAGCATCGCCTTTCTTGCTTCCTTACCGTCAGCTGGCACAATTACCGTCATGTTTGGCAGGACGCGGGTAATGGCAATATCCTCAAGTGCCTGGTGGGTTGCTCCGTCAGGCCCTACTGTCAAGCCAGTGTGGGAGCCGAGTATCTTGACATTGACATTGTTGTAGCAGACCGCCACCCTTATGAAGTCCCAATTCCTTCCAGGGGAGAACACTGCATAGGCTGCAATCACGGCAATTTTGCCAGTTGCCGCAAGCCCTGCAGCCACTCCGGCCAGGTTCTGCTCTGCCACGCCTACCTCAAAGAACCTGTTTGGGAATTTCTGCTCGAACCAGTGGGTCCTGACCGATTCGGAAACGTCTGCTGTTAGCACCACCAGGTTTTTGTTCGCCTCACCGAACTCAACCAGTGCCTTGCCGGCGCCATCCCTGGTGGGCATGACTTCCGCAGGCTTGAGTATGTCTTCAATCAAGTTTGCATCCTTTGAAATTTGCATAAATGCCACCAATCAATTGCTTCTCACTATCCCTTACTCACTTTCAATCCATTTCTTCTCTTCTTCAAGTATGGCAAGGGCCTCCTCAGCCTCCTTTGGTGCAGGCGGCTTGCCGTGCCATTCATGGTTGAACTCCATAAATGTTATGGGCTTGCCTGGGATGGTGTGGGTTATGATGACCGTCGGCTTCTCATAAACCGCCTTTGCCTCCTCGCAGGCATCGATTATCTTCTTCATATTGTGCCCGTCAATGTCAATCACGTGCCAGCCAAATGCCTTATATTTATCCGCAAATGGCTCAAGCGGCATGACCGTTTCAGTATGCCCGTCAATCTGTATGTTGTTCCTGTCAACAATGGCTACCAGGTTCCCCAATTTGTATTTTGCAGCCAGCATGGCAGCTTCCCAGGTTGCGCCCTCGTCATGCTCGCCATCCGAGAGAAGGGCATAAACCCGCCACCTCTTCTTGTCAAGCCTGGCAGAAAGGGCCATGCCCACAGCCTGGGAGAGCCCAATCCCGAGCGGGCCTGAGGTATTCTCAATGCCTGGCAATGAACCCCTGTGGGGGTGGCCCTGGAGTCTTGAATTGATTTTCCTGAGCGTCATCAGCTCCTCTTTTGGGAAATAGCCGCATTCGGCAAGCGTAGCGTAAAGTATCGGGCAGATGTGGCCGTTGGAAAGCACCACCCTGTCCCTGTCCTCCCACTCAGGGTTCTTTGGGTCATGGTAGATTACATTGAAGTAAAGTGCGGTGAATATGTCAGCCATGCCCAGGGGGCCTGCAGTGTGGCCTGATTTGGCCTCCAGGAGCATTTTCATGACGTCCTGGCGTGCAGTATTCGCCAGCAGCGTGAGCTGTTTCATATCGGTAATTTTTCTAAACCTTGCCATATGCTCACACCTGTTCGACCTCTACGGCAACAGCTTCACTGGCAATGGCGCTGAGCCTGCCTATTGCCAGGGCAGGGTTGTTTGCCGTGAATAATGCAGAAGCTGCCGCAAGAATGTTGGCGCCTGCCTTTGCTGCCGAGCTGGCATTGGAAACGGTTATGCCTCCGTCTACCCCTATGTCAATTTTCGGGTGAGATTTCCTGAACCCGCGGATTTTTTCCTCTACCTGCGCTAGGTATTGTTGGCCGGAAAACCCGGGATAGACAGTCATGAACATGACCATTTCGAGCTCATCTGCAAACTTGGCAAGCACAGCAGGCGAAGTGTCCGGGTTGATTGCCATCCCTACCCTGAGGCCATTGGCTTTGCAGAACTTTATCACTTCTTCAGGCTTTCTCACCGCCTCTGCATGAAATACATAAATTGCATTGTTTTTGGGTATGTTCCTGCTGATTTTTTGCATGTATGCAATGGGGTCATCCACCATGAGGTGGTATTCAATGGTTTTCGCATCAAGAAGTTTCGCGTCAATAATCTCATCCTCGCCTACTGTCACATTAGGCACGAACTTTCCGTCCATGATATCTATCTGTATCCTATTGCTTAGAGGCAGAACCACGGCTAGCTTCTGCCTGAATTCCTCGCATGTTTTTGCCAAGATGGCTGGCGCAACCATTACAACTGACATCATAGCTTACCCACTACCCATATAACTTCAGGTGCACTTATACTTTTTCTCTCCCCAGGGGCTCTCTTTTGTGTAAAAAGAGAGGGCCTTACCCACTACCCATGTAAATTTACCCCCTATAAACTATGAACATTTAATTATGAACATTTGATATTTAAATTAAATGGGGTGTTATAATATAGCGCTCCACCAAAGTTTTTCAACAGGGTCGCGCCAGTCTTCAAGTCTTGCCTAGCAGTTAGCTGGAGGGTTTAAGGGAACCAGATAGATTTCCTGAAAAACAGGTATCCTAACCACGTCATCGGCGTCTCAGCCCATGAATACCATGATTGGACAAGCTCAATGCTCATGGCCTACGCAAAAGGCGCCAGGACCTTTGAGCGCCACATTGATTACGAAAACATGCCCATCACGACCTACTCCTCGCTTCCCCACCAGATTGACACCAGGTTCAAGGCATACCACAAGGCACGCGAGATGTGCGGGGCAAGCGGCACCCAGAAACGCATCCCGCCAGAAAAAGAGATAAGGCACCTTGACACGTTTGTGCGCGGTGTTTATGCCAGGCAGGACCTTCCAGCCGGGCATGTGATCCCGGATAAAGACGTATATCTTGCGGTTCCGCTGCAGAAAGGCCAGATCTCCTGCAGGGAGCTTATGTGGGGCGAGGTCCTGCTGAAGCCGTGCGCGAAGGGTAAGGCCATCCAGATTGACATGATAGATTCGCCCTATGCCAACAACGAAAGCCTCAAGAAGCTGATTTACGAGCGTGGAATTTAGGGAAGTTAAGGATTTAGTGCCGCTCCCTATACCTAAAATTGTGAAGTGAATTTGATGCCTGGTAAAACTAAAACTTCTGACCTAAGTGACCTATCGGTCATGTCAATGAACTCGCATCCCGAGCGAAGCGAGCATGCCGCTGGTCTGAAACCAGTGGTGGGTGAGAGTTCATTGACAGATATGCATTCCGGCAGTCTGGAAAACCATGTTCACCACAAGTCACAGACTGATGGAATGCATTTGATTTCAAAGCAGATACGGAAGCGCATCCTAAAGATGGTTTGCAGGTCAGGCTCTTCCCATGTGGGCACTGCCCTGTCGATTGTGGATATCCTTGTTGCCCTCTATTTCCGTGCCATGAACATCGACCCGCAGCATCCCTTGGCTGATGGCAGGGACCGCTTCCTTCTCTCAAAGGGCCATGGCTGTTCAGCCCTCTACGCAACATTAGCCGAGCGCGGCTTTTGCGATGAGAAAACCCTGGACGGTTTCTCGGTTGACAACGGCACCCTCTGGGGCCATTCCACCTGGAAGACCATGCCTGGAATAGAGGCCTCTACCGGCTCGCTCGGGCACGGCCTGCCCATAGGTGTCGGCATGGCACTTGCAGCAAAGCTTGACACTAAAAAGCACAGGGTATTCGTGCTGCTGGGGGATGGCGAATGCGATGAAGGGAGCGTGTGGGAGGCAGCGCTTTTCGCAGGCCATAAAAAGCTTGATAACCTGATGGCAATTGTTGATTACAATAAGATACAGTCGTTTGGCAGCACCAGGGACGTTCTTGATTTGGAGCCTTTTGCTGACAAGTGGAAGGCCTGCAAATGGTCTGCCCGCGAAGTTGACGGCCACGACCTTCCTGCGCTTGCAAAGGTGTTGGGCTCGCTTCCGTTTGAGGCAGGAAAACCTTCGGTCCTGCTTGCCAATACTGTGAAAGGGAAAGGCGTTTCTTTCATGGAGCATAGCCTGGATTGGCATTACAAATGCCCTGACAAGAACCAGCTGGGCATTGCGCTGGGCGAACTTGGTGACTCAGGTGATTCCGATGCGTAAGATGTTTGTCAAAACCCTTCTGGAGCTCAGCGAAGCAAACCCCCAGCTTATGGTGGTTACGGCTGACCTTGGCTACTCGGTCTTTGAGCAATTCATCCAGGCAAAGCCCCAAAATTACCTCAATGTTGGCGTTGCAGAGGCAGACATGATAGGCATTTCAGCAGGGCTGGCGTTATCAGGCAAACATCCCATCGCCTATTCTATAACACCATTTGCAACTGCCCGCTGCCTAGAACAGATACGGATGGATATCTGCTACCATGAGCTGCCAGTCATCATTGTGGGCACCGGAGCCGGCCTTTCCTATGGCACACTGGGCCCCACCCACCATGGCACAGAAGACCTGGCGCTCATGCGTGCCCTGCCCAACATGACTGTGACAGCGCCCTGCGACTCCCTTGAGCTCAGCCAGGTGTTCAGGCAGCTTTTCAAAAGCAAAAAACCAGGTTACATGCGCATAGGCAGGTCCAATGAGCCAGAAGTTTACACAACAGGCGAGAAGCCTCGGGTTGCATTGGGCAAAGGGGTGGTTGCCGCAGATTTTGGCAATGAGTTTGCGATAATTTCCTGCGGCAACCTGGTATCGACTGGTTTGCAGGTAGCCGAGTCGCTTAGGGCAAAAGGGATAAAGGGCAAACTGGTTTCAATGCATACCATCAAGCCATTGGACGGCAAACTCGTAACAGAGCTCGGCGCGAAAATGCCAATAATAACCCTTGAGGAGCATTCCATAATCGGCGGGCTCGGCAGTGCAGTTGCCGAATGCCTGATGGATTCCGGGGTTTCTCCCCCTGCATTCAGGCGCCTGGCCCTTCCGGATTCATTCCAAAAGAAAATAGGCACGCAGGAATTCCTACGAAAGGCGAATGGCATTGATGCCCAATCAGTGGAAAAGGAAATCCTCCGACTGTTAAAGCAAAGGTGAATCTCAACATGGCCAGGAAAAAAAAACTGTTTGTCACGGGCGGAAGCGGGTTCATCGGCAGAAATTTCATTGAACAGTGCGGCAGCAATTATGATATCTCAGCGCCCACCCACAAGGAGCTCGAGCTCAGCAATGCCAAGGCGGTCGAGCATTACCTAACTGCAAATGATTTTGATGTTGTCCTCCACTTGGCAATGATAGGCACCAATCGCAAATCCGAGAGCCAGGCTGATATAGTTGATATAAGCACGCGCTCATTTTTCAACATTGCCAAGTGCAGCAGCCATTTCGGGAAGATGATCTACCTTGGAAGCGGTGCAGAATACGACAAGAGTCGCGAGCTGAAAAAGGTGAAAGAGGATGCATCCGGCCAGTCTGTGCCGAAGGATGATTACGGGCTTGCAAAATACCTCTGTTCAAGATACATTGAAAGTGCAGCCAACCCAGGAAATATCCTATGTCTGCGCGTCTTTGGTTGCTATGGCAAATATGAGGATTATCTAAGGCGCTTCGTGTCAAATGCCGTGTGCCGCGCAATTTTCGACCAGCCCCTGATGATCAAAAATAAAAATGTGTTTTTCGATTATCTTTATGTGAATGACCTGGCCAGGATAATCCGCCATTTCATTGACAGCAACAGCAAGCCCAAATACAAATCCTACAATGCAACCCCTGATGCGGCAGTCGACCTCATCACCATTGCCAAGACAGTCAACAAGGTTTTAGGCAAGGAGCTGGAAATAATTGTCAAAAACAAGGGGCTCGGCCCTGAATACAGCGGAGACAACTCACGGCTTAAGGAGGAATTGGGGGATTTCAAATTTACTTCCCTTGAGTTGGGAATCAGAGAGCTTTATGAATGGTACACTGCAAATAAGGGTACGCTAAATTATACGGGGTTGATTAGCCAATGAATGAAGAAAAAAAGAAAAAATGGCTGGCCTCGCTTGACCGGCGCATCCAGCTTTTTGGCATAGATTTGAAAGCCAAGCTCAGGAAAGAGCCCCTGAAGGCGCTTGCTTGCCTTGCCCTGAAAGCGCCATCCTACCTAGTTCCTGGTGGCCTGAAAATCGGCATAAAGACATTTTGGGGCGGCATGATGTACGGCATCCTGCCAGATGTGATTTCCACCCAGCTTTACAGGAATGAATATCTGGAGGAAGGGCTGACTAAAATGTTTCTGGAATACCTGGCTGAGGGCATGACTGTGGTTGACATAGGTGCGCACATCGGCTATTTCTCAGTGCTTGCCTCGGACATCGTGGGCCCGCAGGGCCAAGTGCATGCGTTCGAGCCTACGGATTCAACATTTGCAATTCTTGAATGCAATGCAAAGCACAGGAAGAACATTGTGGCAAACAAGCTCGCGGTTTTCTCAAAATCAACAGATTTGGAATTCAGGGATTTTGGAAATCAATATTCAAACCTAAACTCATTTACCGAGCCAAAAGTCGGAGATGGCAGGAAGCTCGAATTCAGGAAGACAATTGTGAAGGCAATTACCCTGGATGAATATGTGGCAGAGACTCGCATCAAGCCGGATTTCATAAAAATAGACGCGGAAAGCGCCGAGTTCGAGATTCTCAAGGGGGCGGAAAAAACTATTGGCAACTCCAAGCCAATCATCTCATTGGAAGTGGGCGAAACGGTTTCCTCGGATGTTATGCCAAGCTCAGAATGCATAAAATTTCTCTTGAGCAAAGGTTATACCGCCCATTGCTATGAAGGCGGCAAGATAATGCCCCATACGGTAAAGGATGAATACAAATGGGACAATCTTTTATTTGTCCCTTAATTATTGTGCAAAGTGAGCCGATGCCAGGACCAGGGAAACTCCTTTCAATATGCATACCGACCTACAACAGGAAGGGTAAATTACAGAGGCTGCTTGGGAATTTGGCATCCGAAGCCAGTGGGTTCGAGGACGAGATAGAGCTTTGCATTTCCGACAACTGCTCAACCGACGGCACGCGCGAATACCTGGAAACTGTGGTGGCGAAAGGGCAGTTTTCCGCAAAATTCAACTTCAACAGCAGGAATGAGGGGTTCGACCGCAATCTTTTATGTGCTGTTTACCTTGCAACTGGGAAATTCATCTGGTTCTTCGGGGACGACGACCTCATCCTGGAAGGCAAACTGAACGGGTTTATTTCCTTCCTGAAACAACAGCTCAGCGACGCGGATACAAAGCGTACAGATATAATCTACATTTTGGACCCGAAAAGCGTGGAGGTCCACCCGCGAAGCTCGGTGCACGATTTGGTTGTGCATCCCTATGGTTTCATTAGCGGCCTAGTAATTCGCAGTGAGCCGTTTCTGGGGCTTGATAAAACTATTGTTGAAGCAGGGGTTGGGACACGCTATGTGCATGCGTGGATACTGATAAATATGGGCATTGTTAATCCCGCAGTCCAAATCTCGGTTTATCCTTATATCCTGAAGCCGACTTTGTATTCGCCGAATTCCTGGAGGATGCTTTCGATTGAACTGGTTCCCCTACGGGGTGCATACCTCCTGCGTTTCAAAACCCTTCGGAGAATCCTTGGCAAGCCCATGTTCTGGCGTGATATCCCCCGGTTGTTCAGCAGCGCAGCGAGATTCACATTCCTTTTATTCTTCATGCCACTGTGCGAGCGGGAGTTCAGGCCAGGCAATAAGGAGCCCATCAAAGTCTCCTTTTTTATGGGCACTTACTCTATCTTCGGCCTGGCGCTTTATCTGTATCGTGAACTGCTATGGGCTCTTCCGAATAATATCATCAATATATTGTTTTTGCTTGTAATATCCCTCTTGAAAAGAGTCGGGCTTACCGCATATTCTTATGAACATTGGGTGGAAACCTGGGGCAAGCCTATCCCCAACCAGTAAACCAGTGAGACTATGAGCGCTATTCCGTTATTGAACGAGCTATTGTCCGATATCAGAACCATCGGGTCTATCGGTTCAAAGACATTAATCATAATCCCTTTTTATGCTGAATACAATATCCTTGAAAAGCACTTGAATCACCTGGCTAAGCAGACCATGCATGATTTCGATGTCATCCTTGTCCCTGAGCCGACTTCTGATGAACATAGGCTTGTTGAGATTGTGAGGCGGGTAGGCTGCCCATTCGGAGTGATAATCGCCAAAAGAAAATTCAACAGCGGCGGCACCGGCGGCTTTTTCACAGGCCAGAAATACGCCCTCGCCCATGGCTACAAATACATGATACTGGCAGATGCCGACTGTTACCCGGTTGACAAGGAACTTGTTGAAAATCTCATCAAAAATGGCGAGCACGGGTTTGTCTCGCCTAAAGGGATTACCACTAATAATGACCAGCTGCTCGATTCCGTTCCTGCCAGGCCGGCTGCGAGTCCTGGGCACTATTCACTTTTTTCCCGGGAATTTATACGCAGAATAGGGCTGTATTATGCGCCCTTGTTTTATGGGACTGATGATGTGGAATACAATATCCGAATACAGAAGATAAACGCAAAGCCGTTCACTGTTGAAAATTATTGCGAGTCCACCCTGTTCGGCCACGGCACGCTCGACCGGAAATTCGTCAAATACTGGCTTTATCTCCTTAACGAATTGGTGATTTACACGGACGCAATCGGGTTTCTCAAGCTATCTGCAAAATTTATCCTTTCACTAGCGTGCGTTTTATTATTTTTCCCCGAAGAGAGCAAAAAAGTCTTCCAAATAATGCTGGGGCAGGCACTGGCTTTTAGCTACGGAAAGCCTGCGTATGATGCCCTTGCAAAACCAAACATCCTGCGCATCCTGAAATCCGATGAAGTCCCGGGAATTGCCAACTATCTGCAAATTGACAACACCGAGCGCCTGCCTAGCTGGCTTGGCAAATCCCTGGGCGAGCTGTTCGCGCTCTTCAGGAAGGATGTGCTGGTTTCTGACAATGTCTTTGGCTTCAGGGCAATCCTGAATGCCGCAGCTGCAAGGAAGCTGGCTTACAAAATAGATGATGAGCGGGTGCTCCTCGCAGCTGGCAATAAAAATATTCTCATCCATCTGGGGAAACTATTCCTGTTTGTTTTCCTTTCGCCGCTCCTCCTAATGATTTTCCTTGTGGTGTTCGTCCCGATAAAAATAGTGAAATACCCGAAAACAATGGGCTATGGTTTGGATTGAGCAGTTTTCACTCAGCAAATAGTCTCGAAGTATTTCAGCGTCTTGCTCATCCCATCCTTCAATTTTGTCTTTGGCTGCCACCCTAATTTTTTCTTTGCAAGCGAAATGTTCGGTCTCCGCTGTTTCGGGTCGTCCTTAGGCAATGGCAGAAATTCGCGTTTGTTTTTTCTCTTGGTTATTTCATCAATCCTATCAGCGAGCTCAAGCAATGTGAATTCATCAGGGTTGCCCAAATTCACAGGCCCCAGGAACCCCGCAGGTGATTTTTCCATTTTCACCATGCCATCAATCAAGTCATCCACATAACAGAATGAGCGCGACTGTTTGCCATCGCCGTATAATGTCAGCGGCTTCTGCCCAATCGCCTGGGTCAGGAAATTGCTTATCACCCTTCCGTCCTTCGGGTCCATGCAGGGCCCATAGGTATTGAATATCCTGACTATCTTAATCGGGTTTTTTGTCTGCCTGTGATAATCCATCAGCAGCGCCTCGGCGCCCCTCTTTCCCTCATCATAGCATGCGCGCACGCCTATTGGATTCACATTTCCCCAATACCTCTCATTCTGCGGGTGAACCAATGGGTCACCGTAAACCTCTGAGGTAGATGTGTGGAAAATGGGTATTTTTGCATTGCGCGTCAGGCTAATCAGGTTCCATATTCCCCATACCGAAGTCCTGAATGTCTGTATCGGGTCCTTTTGGTAGCGAGGGGGAGAGGCAGGGCAGGCAAGGTTGTAGATGTAATCAACTTTGCCAAGCGCTGGCGGCAGGGGGTTCACCAGGTCATGCCTCATGAGTCTGAACCCATTGTATTGCTTGAGGGCTTCCAGGTTGTGGCTGAAGCCGGTACTCATGTTGTCCAGCCCGATTACCTCCTGGCCCTCTTCAAGCAGCCTGAGGGACAAATTTGCCCCAAGAAAGCCTGCAGCCCCTGTGATAAGGTATCTCATAAATTCACCTTAATTTCCATCATTGCTTTTTCGCTTGCGGCGGCGGCGGCAGTATCTCTTCCACGAGCCTGTTGGCAGCCCTGTATGATCCAAGCGTGCCTATATCAATCCACATCTTCACGCTCTGGATCTGGCCGAAAAGTTTCCCGCCCCCAGCCCATTTTGGGAAGCATTCGCTCTCAATCTTGAACCTTTCCATGGCTACGCCTGCAAGGGCAGCAGCCTCAAGCACAAAATAGCCTGCGTTGGCAAACCGCGACTCGGTTTCTCCGGCTTTTGGTTTCTCGATGAACCGCACTATTCTCCCCCGGTTTCCTTTCATTTCAGCAATGCCAAACCTCGGGGCATCTTCCCCCGGCACCTCAAACAATGTGACGGTTGCATTTGCACCAACATTCTTTCTATGGTCTGCGACCAGCCTGGCGGTATCAATCGTTGTCACGTTATCCCCATAACACACCAGCACTGCCTCATCAGCTATGGCCTTCTGCGCCAGCACGCTTTTCAGGTCGCCGCCAGTCTCCCAGGCAAGGGTGGCCACTGTCTCAATCCTGACACCCGGGTGCTCATGATGGGCCAGGTAAGCTTCCAGGCTGTTTTTCATGTGCGACACTGCCACGTAGATTGTGTCAATCTCCTGGCATTTCAGGATGTTGTCTATCACATAGTCGATGACAGGCCTGCCGCCCACTGGCAAAAGCGGTTTCGGAATCCCGTAGGTGAGCGGCCTGAGCCGTTTTCCCTCGCCTGCGGCCAAGATTATCGCTTTCATGGAATCAACAATTGATTAAATAAACCGTATAATAAAAGGATATGCAGCAAATGTCGGTGTTCAAATGAAAATTTGTGTCATAGGTTCTGGTTACGTTGGGTTGATAACCGCCTGCGGGTTTGCCAAGCTCGGCCACCAAGTAGTCTGTGTTGACATTGACCGGAAAAAAGTGGAATTGATAAACAATGCAAAGCCCCCAATTTATGAAGAAGGCCTTGATGCCCTTTTGAGTGAAGTTGTGGGCAAAAATTTAAGGGCAACCACGGACCTGGCATCAGCCATTTCCAATTCAGAACTTGTTTTCATCACAGTGGGCACACCTTCCAAGAAAGACGGCTCCATAGACCTTTCCCATGTGGAAAAGGCATTCCTCGAGGCGGTTTCAGCCATCCCTAGGGATTCAAATCCATTCAAAATTATTGCGATAAAAAGCACGGTCGTGCCAGGAACCACTGATTCACTGGCAGAGCGCGCAGAGGAAAAAACAGGCAAAAAGGCAGGCACTGACTATGGTTTGTGCATGAACCCGGAATTCCTGCGGGAGGGCAAGGCAATCGAAGATTTCTTCAACCCCGGCAGGATTGTGCTAGGCGTGCCTGATGGTGATAAAAAAACAGCGAAAAAGATGCGCGAGCTCTATTGCGATTTCAAATGCCCTATTGTCACGGTCAACCCAACCACCGCCGAGATGGTCAAATATGCAAGCAACTCCTTTCTTGCAACCAAGGTCAGTTTCTCAAATGAAATAGGCAATCTCTGCAAAAAACTTGGCATCGACACCTATAAAGTGATGGATGCCGTTGGCCTTGACAAGCGCATTGGCCGCCAGTTCCTGAACTCAGGCATAGGCTATGGCGGCAGCTGCTTCCCCAAGGATGTGAAGGCGCTCATTGCGGCTTTCAAGAAAAATGGCATCGCCCCGAAAATACTGACTGCGGTGGTTGAGACAAACGAGCTCCAGCCATCGAAATTAATGGAGCTCGCAAAAAGGAAAACTAACCTTAAGGGAAAAAAGGTGGCTGTGCTGGGACTTGCATTCAAGCCTGAGAGCGACGACATGCGCGAGGCGCCCAGTGTGGCGATAATCAATTCGCTGCTGGCTGAGGGCGCCAAGGTGATGGTTTATGACCCCCAGGCAATGGCGAATGCAAAAAAGATTTTTGGGGAACGAGTTGAATACGCATCGGATTTGAACGATGCCCTTTCTTTTTCAGATGTGGTTTTCCTTCTTACTGAATGGGCTGAGTTTAAAGATGACGCTGCGCTAAAGCTGTATGCCGGCAAGATGGTTTTTGACGGGCGGAAAGTGCTGGGCAAAAAAAGCGAGGGAAATTACGAAGGCATTTGCTGGTAGCGCTGGCAGATGTGGATAATCTCGCCATTAGGTAAAGATATTCGGGAAGCCGTATCGGAGTTATCGTGAAGTTGGCAGAATACCCCGCCCTTCGGGCGGGGATGAATGCCAAGCGCCAACTTCACGAGAATTCAAGGACAACAGCCCTTGAGATTTTCGGAAAGTCCAGCAGGACTTTACGAGCTA
>Ga0210017_1002757_pt1 | contig 14944 bp, 15 predicted proteins | sample CryGeyCG2014_020_FD_183966 | JGI IMG/M metagenome (GOLD analysis project Ga0210017, IMG submission 183966) | Groundwater microbial communities from aquifer - Crystal Geyser CG08_land_8/20/14_0.20 (SPAdes) (version 2) | ecosystem: Environmental > Aquatic > Deep subsurface > Groundwater | place... | reverse complement strand
GGTTAGAGCGGGGATAATGCTTTACGGGCTCAGTCCATTTGAAAAACAGTCATTGATTGGGAAAAAAGTTAGCCTGAAGCCAGCCTTGTCCCTGAAGACTAAAGTGATTAGTGTAAAGGAGTTGCCCCCTGGCTCAAGTGTTAGTTATGGGAGGACTTATAAGACAAAGAAGAGGGCAAAGTTAGCTGTTATTCCTCTGGGTTATGCTGATGGATTCTCAAGGCTTTTATCAAATTGTGGGGAGGCTTTGGTTAGGGGAAGAAGGGTTCCGATTAGAGGGAGGGTTTGCATGGATTTTTCGATAATTGAGGCAAGTGAATCTATAAAGGTTGGTGAAGAGGTAGTCTTAATTGGTAAGCAAGGAAAAGAGGAGATAAAGGTGGAGGAGATTGCTAAGAAGATGAAGACTATAAATTATGAAGTTGTCTGCTTAATTGGCAGAAGAGTCCCCCGGATATATTGGGGTTAGACCCCCGATGTAGGGGTCGGATTTATCCGACCCGATGTAGGTGTAGGGGTCGGATTTATCCGACCCGATGTAGGTGTAGGGGTCGGATTTATCCGACCCGATGTAGGTGTAGGGGTCGGATTTATCTAACCCGATGTAGGTTACCTATCGTGGTAGGGTCAGACCCAACAAGGGAGGTGGTGCCAGAAAAATCGTTGTAACCTTGCTTAGAATCTGGGTAATTAAGTTATTGTAAATGCGGGGTCAGACTTCATATCTCCATATCGTGGTGGGGTTAGACCCTCCGATGTAGGGGTCGGATTTATCCGACCCGATGTAGGTTACCTATAGGCGGGACATCCTTGTCCCGCTTCTGTTGGCGGGGGAAGATCACCCCGCCTATAAGGAGGGATTAAAAATGTTTAGAAAATTTAGTTGTTTTGGAGTGGTTTTAGTTACTATTCTATCTTTATCTTTTTTTGTTGACCTAAACTATCCATCCCCTGCTTTAGGTCAGGAAATAATTAAAGCAACTGGTATGGGAGCACCACCAGCAGGTATGCCTTTAGCTCAGGCAAGAATGATGGCTCGAAGAGCAGCTCTAGCTGATGCTTATCGGCAGTTAGCTGAGATAGTAATGGGAGTAAAGGTTGATGCTCAAACTACAGTTAGAAACTTTGTGACTGAAAGTGATGTGATAAAAACTGAGGTCCATGCTTTAATAAAAGGAGCCCAGATTTTAAGTGAGAAGGGGTTGCCAGATGGTTCCTATGAAGTAACACTTGGATTGGGGATGGATAAAGTTTTAGAAGTTATGCCTCCCCCGGCTGAATATATACCCCCAATAGAAGTAAAAAAGCCAGAAGTGAAGGTGGAGAGAGATACTACTGAGTTTTTTGGGCTCCATATCAAAAGAGGAAATTGGGATGAGAAGGCAAATGGGCATAATAAGGAGGGATTGAAATACCTGGAGTAGGAGTTGTTTGACGATGCTATCTTAGAATTCAAGCAGGCAGTCTCAATTCAACCCGAGTTTGATATTGCCTGGTCAAATCTGGCTATCTCCTTTACTCGTAAGAAGCTGTATGAAGAGGCAAAGAAGGCATATTTTAAGGCAATTGAGATTGACTCAAAATGGTCTGACCATCATGTAAATTTAGGATGGCTATATCTAAATATAGACCAGGTTAATGAAGCATCCAAGGAAGGAAAGGTAGCTCTTAAGCTTAATCCTGATAATGAGTGGGCTTATGACCTTTTTGGCAATATTCATATTTCCCAGGGGAAGCTAAAAGAGGCTATCAACTCATATAAGAAAGCTATCTCCCTTTGCCCTAAGGATGATGCCTATCTACCCTCTTATTACTTTACCTTAGGATTACTATATGTAGAGATAGGAGATAAGTCCGAAGCCAGGAAACAGTTTAGGTCTGCACTAAAGATTAGACCTAACTATTGGGAAGCAGAAAAGCAACTGAAGAAGCTATAGTTTTATTGACAAATTTAAGGGGAAAGAGTATTATAAAATATGGAAGGAGGGATGTTCATGAGATTTATTCAGGTAGAAGGGGCACATAAGGATATGGGAGTAAGCCAAGGAGAAGAGGTAAGGGAGAGACTGCCCAAATTTTTGAAGGCTACCATAGAATCTGATCTCTGGAAGGCAGTTAAGCCTAAGTTTCTTCCTAATTGGCTAATCTTTTCCTTAGGGGGAGTATATGCCCGGGGGATGTTAAAGAGGTACTTGCAGAGATTTCCTCATCAATATGAAAGGATTAAAGGAATTGCCCAGGGGGCAGAGGTCTCTCCTAATTTAATCTTTGCTATTCATGCCTCTGAGGCTATCGGCGGTGATACAAAGCAGCATTTTGAGATTCCTGGCTGCACTTCTTTAATCTTCTCATCGGAGGCGACTAAAGATAAGAAGATAATTTTAGGTAAAAACTATGATATTTACTATAACCTCCAGGATTTTCAAATAGTAAGAGTTAGCAAGCCCAAAGGGAGGTATTCATCGCTTTGCCTAACTCAAGACTTTTTAGCGGGAAATCACAATGGAGTTAATGAATGTGGGCTGGTTATAATCTATACCTATGCCTATCCCTGGGAGGATTATTCTTTGGAAGGTGTGCCGATAACAATTTTAATTCAGGAGGCTCTGGAGACCTGCAAGGATACAAAGGAGGCAATAAGTTTTTTTGAAAAGACAATAAGGAGTAACGGGGCAAACTTGGGGTTAGCTGATGATAAGGGAAATGTCTGTGTGTTGGAAACATCAAAGAGTAAGATTAAAATAAGAAAGCCGGAGAATGGCAGGCTAATCCATACCAATCATTACCTCCATAGTGAGATGATACCCCTAGATACTCCTAATGATGCTGTGCATAAGTTAAATCATCCTCAGGTGAAAGGAAAGAATGCCAAACTATCAAGCTTGCTTCGCTACAAAAGAGCAGAGGAATTAGCAAAGGCAAATACGGGTAATCTTACTGAGGAGATACTGATGAATATTTTTAGAGACCATGGGGAAGAGAATGACCCCTCGGATAATACTATCTGTCGGCATGCTGAGCTTTGGGGAACTTTGTCCTCAGTAATATTTTATCCCCAGAGAAGAGCCTTAAAAGTTGTGGAAGGGAATCCCTGTCAGGGTGAGTATAAGATGTATGAGCTAAAGTAGGCGGAGATGATAGGAGAATGAGGTATGAATATAAGGGGAGTTAATTTAAGGGTTAGTAGGATAATTGACCCTGCTGATGGGAAGTCTTTATGTGTAGCGGCTGACCATGGGTTGATGGTTGGACCTACTAAAGGAACCTGGGATTTAAATAAGACTATAAAAGAAGTAATTGAAGGAAGATGTGATGCTGTGCTCTTATCACCAGGTGGATTAAACAAGACCAAGGAGCTCTTTGCGGCTAAAGATTCCCCGGCTATTTTAATTAGAGGCGACTGGATAAGTGGTGCTCGGGTAATGGAGAGTGCAGTTCCCTTTTACACATTTAAGGAGTTTAGAATAATTCCCGCCGAGGATGCTCTTTCTTTGGGGGCTGATGCAGTGATTATATACTATATTACTGGTTTAACCGAGGAATATGAGAGGGAAAATCTTAAGAGTTGTATTTCTCTTGCTCGGGATGCTCATAAGGTTGGTCTTCCTTTGATAATTGAGCCATTGGTAGGTGATGTTACTGCTGATTCCACTCGGCAAGGGGAGCTCTTTTTATCTGCTTGCTGCCGAGCCGAAAGTATTGGGGCGGATATTCTTAAGGTCTCTTTCCCTAAGGATGAGGAATATCTTAAGCAATTGGTTAAGGAGGTGGATATTCCAGTATTAGTCCTCGGCGGAGAAAAGACAGAGAGTCTTGAGCCGGCACTTGAGTTAGCAAGAAAGGTGATGAAGATAGGATGTGAGGGGATAGTATTTGGTCGGCAGGTTATCCAGTCGGATAGCCCCCGGATGGTGGTGGAAGAGTTAAGAAAGATAATCCATATTACAAATAAAATCCAAATTTCAAAATCCAAATGACAAGTAAAATCCAAATTTCAAATGACAAATAAAATCCAAATGTCAAAATCCAAATGTCAAATCAATGTCAAATCAATGTCAAATGTCAAAGCTCAAATGTCAAACAACAACTATATAAAACGACATAAAGAAGTGGACATAATTGTAGGGGTTTGATTTATCAAACCCGCAATTGACGGGCGTCATAAATGTCGCCCCTACATTTAATGTATAAATATTTAATGCGTTATATATAACAACTAAATGTCGGGGGTGTTAGATTAAGGAAGATGAAGATTGCTGTGCTTGATAATGTTCGGGGGGGAAGTTATGAGCAAGGAGTGAGAAGGGCTGAGGAGAAGTATAATATTGAGGTAAAATATCTAACTCCTTCTGTTACCCAGCTCAAAGGCTCAATAGAGGAGGTTATACCCGCCTGGCAAAGAGATACTATTAAAGAGCTTTTAGAGGAAGGGATAAAGGGAATAGCCCTACCTTTACTTCATCCCCAGCCCTTAATATCTATAATAAAAGAGGCAGTAAGTAGGGGTGTGGCTGTAATCTCCTATGATATTGATGGACCGGAGACGGAAAGATATTTTTATGTGGGAACAAATAATTATCTGGCTGGTAAGATAGCAGGAAATAATATGACTTCCTTAATTGGCTTTAAGGGAGAGGTGGTTATTGACAGTATATCTTTGACTTCTTATAGTTGTAAAGGGAGAATAGAAGGATTTAAAGAGGCGGTAGGAAAGTATCAAAATGTTAAGATAGTTGATATTGTCAGTGCTCAGGAGGATATTAGTAAGATGTTTACTTTGCCCAGTGAAACAATCTCTACCTATAAAAATTTGTCCGGGATTTTTGCTACCACTGGTCTTAATGCAGGCTCTAATGCTGAGGTGGTTAAAAGGCAGAGTTTGCAGGATAAGATAAAGATAGTATGCTTTGATTTAAACTCGGGGATAGCTCAATTTATGGAGGAAGGAATAATAGATGTAGCTATAGTCCAGAGACCTTATGATATGGGATATAGAGTGGTTGAATTCTTATATCGGATAATAAAATTTGGTCTTGATGAGGTTCTTAAATCCCTGCCAAAATCTAAGATAATTGATACCGGGGTTGAAGTAGTAACCAAAGAGACTTTAGCTTCGTATAAAAAGTCGCAGGAGGTCTTGGGGATTAAGATCTAGTAGAGGCAGGACTTTAGTCCTGCGGAGTGTAGAGGCAGGACTTTAGTCCTGCGGAGTGTAGAGGCAGGACTTTAGTCCTGCGGAGTGTAGAGGCAGGACTTTAGTCCTGCGGGGTGTAGAGGCAGGACTTTAGTCCTGCGGGGTGTAGAGGCAGGACTTTAGTCCTGCGGGGTTAAGGAGTTAAGGAGTCTGACACTCTAACAACTAAGTAATAAGACCCTCGGCTAAAGCCGGGTAGAAGAAAAACTAAGAACTAAGAACTAACAACTAGTCTAGGTAGAGGTGACTTTAGGAAAAGAGATAATGCCTGAGGAAAGCGTCGAAAAGAAGGTTGTTAAGGCGTTAATTGGAGAGTTTGCCGGGAGGATAATGCCTAAGGAAAGAATTAGAAAGCATTTTATGAATATTGAGATTTATGAAACCTGGAAGAATTATGAGAGAATTGCTCAAAATTCTGAGCTTAATAATCCTTTAACCTATGAGGACTTAAGGAATAGCTTTAAGTCTTACTATCAGGGGGGAGTTTATATACCGGAAGGGTTCCGCCGGGCAAGGATGGAGAGTTTCTTCTTAAGGTTTTTCCCGGAAAACTTAATCAAAGATTATTCCCGCTCAATAGCTGCTCCTGTCTTTGGCTTTGAGTGGCAGTTAAGAATAAGGCTGGTAGATGTAGGGGCAAATTCCCTTCCCCGAGGATTTAAGAGGATTGATACGGAGTTCTTTAATTATATCTGGAATAAGACTTTTAGTAAGGAGGAACAAGAGGAAATAATTAAGGTAAGGAAACTTGCTCAGAAGGGTTTAGTCTTTTTGTCCCGATTCTCTTCTTACTTTAAGGAATATCACAAATTCTTGGAAAAAGTAAGGGATTGGGAAGAGGAGATGGTTAAGAAAGGGAGGGTGTATTAAAATTTTGAATTTTGAATTTTGAATTAAAAATTAAGAATTAAGAATTAAAAAAGGGGGGTGTATTGAGGGAAAATCTATGTTTAGTAACTGGTGCCTGTGGCTTTAACGGCTCCTATATGGTTGAATTACTTTTGGAGAAGGGTTATAAAGTTAGAGCTACGGACTTAGAGGGAACTGAGCGGGGAATCTATGAGGATTTGGTGAAAAGAGAAGGGGTTGAATTTGTTCCTTCTGATTTAACCAAGAAGGAGACCTTGAAGGAGGTAGTAAAGGATGTGGAGTATGTCTTCCATCCGGCAGCTGTATTTGATTATGCGGCTAAATGGGAGTTGATGGAAAGAGTAAATGTCTTTGGAACGAGGAATCTTTGTGAGGTATTAATGGAGGAAGGAAAAGTTAAGAAGTTTGTAGTCTGGTCATCAGCCGCCGTTTATGGGATTCCTAAGCCAGAGCTGCTGCCGGTAAAGGAAGATGCGCTGAAAAACCCGAGCAATCGGTATGAAAGGGTAAAATGGCAGCAGGAAGAGGTTGTTAGGGAATTTCATCAAAAGCATAAACTAGCGGTTATCATAATCAGACCAGTTCCCATTTATGGACCAAGAAATGTCTATGGAGTTGCCCAGTTAATTTTTAACTTTAGTAAGCTTCGGGCATTAGCTATACCAAAGAATATGAAGCAAGGTATTCCTTTTATCCATGTAAAGGATGTATGTAATGCCGCTCTTTTTCTTTCCCAAAAGGAGGAAGCAGTTGGTCAGGCCTATAATATTGGGGATGAGAGTAATTTTACCCTCTATGACTTTGTCCATCTTTTAGGGGAGGTTGAAGGCAAAAAGGTATATGACCTTCCCAAGATTCATCTAGGTATCATGAAGGCTATTGTTAAGGGAGTAGATTTTCTCCTTAAAATAATTTCTAAGATAATTCCGCTTAAAGTCTTAGTTTATTTTGCTGAAACGACTCTTTATGCCGTCTCTGACTTTAAGTTTAGTAATGAAAAATTAAAAGCAACTGGCTATCAATTCTTATACCCTACAGTTAGAGATGGAATGAAAGAGACGATTGAATGGTATAGGAGTAAGAAAATGATGAAATGAAAAAAGAGGTGAGACTATTTGGCTCTAGGATTCTTAAATATTTTTGAGGAAGTGGGAAAAGTTATTGGGGATTTGGATAAGTCAGTTAAACATCTGGATAGGTCAATAGAGGGAGTGCGCTCTACTACTGAGAGGATGAATCAGGCTTTAGAGAAGATGGATAAGACCAGTGAGAAGATGGATAAGACCCTTGATAAGACAAATGAGACTATGCAAAAGATTGATTTGTCTATAGAGAGGATGGGAAAAGCCATGGAATTAGTGGAGAAGGCTATGGGAATAGTGGAGAAGATACCACTGATGAAACGCATCTTTACTCAGGAGGGGAAAAATGGAAATTAAAAAAGTTATGGTTTTAGGTGCAGGTAGAATGGGAAGTGGAATTGCACAGGTTTTTGCATCTTATGATTTTACTGTTTTATTAAAAGATGTATCAGGTGAGTTAGTAGAAAGGGGAATAAGAAATATTGAAAGGGGACTTACAAAACTTGTAGAAAAAGGTAAGACAACACAAGATGTAAAAGACAGAGTTTTAAGTAATATAAAAGGGGTAACTTCTTACAAAGATGTAAGAGATGTTGATTTAGTAGTAGAAGCAATATTTGAAGATATGAATTTAAAAAAGAAAACATTTAAAGAATTAGATGAAACTTGCAAGAAGGAAACAATCTTGGCAACTAATACTTCTTCCCTATCCATTACCGAGATAGCATCTTCAACAATAAGACAGGATAAAGTAATTGGAATGCATTTTTTTAATCCTGCACCTGTTATGAAGTTAGTAGAAATAATAAAAGGACTTCAAACTTCTGACCAAGTAGTAGAAATAATAAGGGATTTATCAATTAAATTAGGTAAAACACCTGTTACTGTTCAGGACTCACCAGGATTTGCAGCTTCTCGTATTATTATGGTAATGGTAAATGAGGGAATCTGTGCCTTATCTGAAGGAGTCGCATCAGTAAAAGATATTGATGCGGCAATGAAACTTGGTGCGAATCATCCAATAGGTCCGCTTGAATTAGCAGATTTAATTGGACTTGATGTATGCTTAAATATAATGAATACTTTATATGAAAATTTCAAAGACTCAAAATATCGTCCTTCCTACTTACTTAAAAAAATGGTGTCTGCAGGACAGTTAGGACGAAAAACAGGCAAAGGATTTTATGAGTATGGAGGATAAATTAAACTTACCGTAATATATTTTTTGAAACTATCAGTCGCTGTATCTGGTTTGCGCCGTCTAATATTTGCAATGCTTTTGCATCTCTCATCATCCGCTCCACTGGATAATCCTTTGTATATCCATAACCGCCAAGTATTTGCACTGCATCTGTTGTCACTTTCATTGCGGTATCTGATGCAAAACATTTTGAACAAGATATTAATGTTTCTATTTCTCTTTTATCTTTTGCACCACTATCTATAAGATATGCTGTTCTATAAATTAAAGACCTTGCCGCTTCTATCTGTATTTTCATGTCAGCAAGTAAAAATGAAATTGCCTGATGCTCAGCAATTGGCTTTCCAAACTGTATCCTTTGTTTTGCATAACCTAAAGAATATTCATAAGCACCCTCTGCAATACCAAGTGACATACATCCTGCACCCCATAGCCGCATGGTATTTACAACCCCAGTCAATATCTTCCAGCCATTTCCCTCTATTCCTATAAGATTATCCTCTGGAATCTCTGCATCTTCAAATATAATTTCCCCTGTTTTAGAACCTCTCAGTCCCATTTTATCCTCAATTTTTCCGATACTAAAACCTGGTGTGTCTTTTTCTATAATGAATGCTGTGATGCCTTTCTTTTTTAACTTTGGATTTACTGTTGCAAATACGAGGTAATAACGAGACACTCCACAGTTTGTTATAAAAATTTTTCTTCCCTGCAAAATATATTTATTATCTTTTAAGGTTGCTTTTGTCTGCATTCCTGCCGCATCAGAGCCATAGTTAGGCTCAGTTATGGCAATTGCGCATAGTTTATCACCTTTTTCTAAAACAGAAAAAAATCTTTTTTTCTGCTCATCATTTGCGACCATATTAATTGTTCTTATAACAGTAGAAGTTGCAAAAACAAGTAAAGCAGAGGCAGGAGAAACTTTTGAAATTTCTTCAATTACCAAACATAAGGTTGTTATATCAGCATTAGCACCACCATATTCTTTTGGTAAGGATAATTTTAAAATACCATTATCACGAAATGCTTCAAAACTCATTAAAGGAAAATTTTCTAATTTATCAATTTCAGAAGAATAAGGAGCAATTTTATCTTTTGCAATCCTGCGAACCAGGTCTCTTATCATTATTTGTTCATCAGTTAGGTTTATCATAATTTAAGCACCTTTACCGCCACATCTCGGACAAGTAATTTTTCTACCTCTTCCTTTAATCCCCATTCTTTAACCTGGTCTAAGGATTCTTTCTGGTAAATTGTAGGATAATTTGTCCCCCAGATCACTTTACCTCTTCCTCTTGTTTTCAAAAAACTTATAAGAGATGGGTCTAAGTATTTTGGCATATGGGCATCAATGCCAATATATACATTAGGATGTTTCCAGGCAATCGCAATCATTTCTTCTATCCAGGGCCAGCCAGTATGTGCACCAACTAAAGTTAATTCAGGAAAATCAAGAGCAATATCATCAAGTAAAATTGGCTGTGCAAATCTACTTGGCATTGATTCAGCAGAATGTCCTACCTGCATAAAAACAGGAATACTTAGTTCACAACATTTTGCATAAAAGGGATAGTACAGTTTATCATTTAGCGGAATCCCAAAACCATAAGTGTGAATATATACACCTTTAAATCCAAAATCCTTAACTGCTCTTTCTACTTCTTTTACTCCTTCCATCCGAGATAAAGGATTCACACCTGCAATCCCAATACCTCTACCTGGTATCTTATCAATAGCATCTTTTACTTCCTCTATTGATATGTCCCAGATCAACTTATCTTTTTTATAGCTTTTCATCTTCACAGCCGGAATACATACATATTCAACTCCTGCAGAATCCAGAAGTGCAATAAATTCTTCAGGTGAATATCCTCGGACTTTATTCTCTAATTTCCACCACTTAACGACCTGATGTAATTCTTCCGGCTCATAAAACATTTTTTTTACACCTTCAGTAGTATAGATATAGCACATAATATCAATTGCTTTTACCATAATTTCACCCTCCTTATTCAGTATTATTTTTTCTCCTCAGATAATAAAAATAGATTGCTCTGTATTCCATTTGCTACTTTATATTTTATTATTTTTCTTTTTTTATTATATAAACAGATTTCTCTTTTTTCCAATTCTAATGGATTTGTAGGAATAATAAATACTTCTTTAATCTTGTCCCAATCCTTGTCTCGTAATGTTATCACATTATCAAGAAAAATACTAACATAATATCCGTTTATTACTGTAGGTTCCGCTTGTTCTAATTTTTTATTTGTTATTTCAACATACTTTTGGTCAATATCAATACCTATAAACTTCCTTCCCAATTTTTTAGCAGCAATTGCTGTTGTTCCAGTTCCAATAAATGGGTCAAGAATAACATCTCCTTCATCACTGCTCATAAGTAATAATCTTTCAAGAAGATGAAGAGGCAACTGGCACGGATGTTCGTCTCTATATTTATTGTGTTTAATACGATGAATATCTGACCATACATCAGATACCAAAGGTCCAAATGGATGTAATCCAGCTTTTTTTCCACCATAATCTTTTAGGAGATAATTACATTTTCTACATCGTTTATGTGGATAACGAATCTCATAAAATTTACTTCTTTTTAGGTCTTTAACATAATATAAAACACCGTAATGAGAAGGTTGCAAGCTTTTTCCCATTGGTGCGGTTGGTGCATCCCACGCAATCCAGTGTCGAAAGATAGCAATTTTGTTTAAATATGAGCCAAAATGGATTAGCCATTTTGGAATATTATGAACAAAAATTGAACCTGTTGGCTTGGTAATACGAACCATCTCATAAAGCCATTCTTTACACCATGAAAGATACTTTTCAACATCACACTTATCATAGTAATTGTTATATTTCTTTTTAAGATTAAATGGTGGGTCTGCAAAAGTAACATCAACACTATTATCAGGAATTTTTTTCATTATCTCCATACAATTTCCATTGACAATGGTATTTATTAAATTCTCAAAATAATTTTTATTTGCCATAGAATATTTCCTTTAGTAAATTTTCAAATCTTTCAAGTTCGTCCTTACTAAATGTAAAAACAAAATCGTAGGCTTCAACCATTCTTTTTAAGTCACCTCTTCTTACCCACCAACCAATCCCATCTACAAAGCCAACAAAAACTACATTGGGAACAATAAAATCCATTGTTCTTGGAATATTACCTGCTTCTGATATAGCGAACTTACCTTTTTCAAAGGTCAATTTGTGGATAGTTAAAATTTCTTCAATAATTGTCTCTGGATTGTTTTCTTTGGCTGCTTTATATGCACCTTTTGTTTTGTATCTTATTATAGTATCTACTAAAGACTCTACAGAAAAATTGAATTTATTTATATCCAGTTTTTTAAATTCAAATAATGGAATAATCTGTTTAATTATTGGAACTGTAGAACCTCTAAAAAATAGATTGACAATTCCTTCTGCAAATTTTCCATTTGTTTTAATTAGTTTTTTGATTTTGCTTAACTTCCATTCACTAAATTCGTTAGAGGTAGTTTGACCAATTGTCCAAGAATCCTTATTCATAAGTTTTGATAATATCGGTTCGTTTTTGTCTCTAACAAATGAAATTATACGCAGTAAACTTTCCTGTGAAAAACCTGTAATTGTCAAAATAGCATCTATTCCATCTTCAACCTCTGTAATATGTTCAAGTAAAACAAATTCTTTTAACCCTTCTCTTTCAATCCTATTTTTAAGAAGAAAAATATTTTGTGCAATTGAAGAAATATGCCCCTCATAATATTCTTCATACTCTATATTTTGAAAATAAAATGTATTCTTTGAAATTACAGTATTAAATTTTTCGTCTAATGATGGATAATGCATAGTCATTTCACCCTCCTCAAAAACAAAATATACTCATCCCTCATCGTATTTTGTATCCCCTTTATTGGTTTTACAATTTTCTGGTCAAGGATAAAAGAATGTTTTATTGCCATTTCTTCAACTTTTGTTTCTAACCTTATTCCTCCTGTCTGAATATCATTCGAACCTATTATAATTATAGCATATTTACCAACTTTTAAAACCCGTGACATTTCAGATAAAACTTTATTCATATCATCAAAATAATTAGTAAGTTTTTCTTTTTTAGTTTTTCCTTTCAGTCCTATCATTTCATCTTTAAGTTTTGATACATCATACCCTAAATATTCTAATTGCGGTCTATCATTTTCTGCATAATCAATTGCAAAGGAATAGGGAGGAGATGTAATAATTGCATCTATTGAATTATCTTCTATTGGAAGATTTATTGCATCACCAATTTCAAATCTTGCAGTACCAATTTTTAGATTAAGTTTTTCTCTTGCCTGAATAAATGAATTTATCTGTCCTATATACCTTTTTAAAACAGACGGGAAAAGCACATCTATACTTTTTGTGCATCTTCTTGCATAACCCATTGCATCTAAGAATGCAAGTAAGGTTATTACTTTTTCTGATTCAAAACTATTATAATAAGAAAAATCGGTAGGCAATTTTTTACTCCTTATTAGAGTTTTATAATTTTTATACATATTATTAAGTATCGTAGATAATTTAGAACTATCAATTTTCAATGCCTCATATTTTACTTTACTCATCAATACACAAAATGGACTTTTTTCGATCCCAATAGAATTAATTCCTATAAGTCCTGCTTCCACATTTAAAGTGCCACTTCCACACATAGGGTCAAGAACAATTTCTCTTGGTTGAATTCCTAATATATTTAGCAGTCCTTTAATAAGTTGTGGATGAAATTTACCTCTGTAAGGAAAAAGTCCATGTGTAGCATAACCAGTAGAAAAATTTCCTTCTTTAAAGTATGATTTTGTTGTTTCTGACCTTCCCCGCCAGATAAGAAGACTGTTATTAGAACAGATAATATAATGATTAGTAGGAGTTCCATTCACACTTTTAAAAAATGCTCCTCTTTTAATGATTTCATCTGAAGTCAAAAATTTATATTCATAGTAGGCAAACTCCAATTCAAAAAGTTCGGAAATATTATGCAATAATTCATATCCTTGTGGTAATAAAACTGATGTTATTTTAGGTAAGCCCGTTATTGAATTAATTTTTAAGGATTGTTTAATTTGCATATTTAGACCTCATAATTTATATTTGTCTTCAGGTATATATATCTGCAAATTATTCAAATGCATAAATTCCTGTTAAGTCTGCTCCAATAATTAAAGTATGAATATCATGCGCTCCTTCGTATGTCTTTAATGATTCTAAATTCAACATATGTCTTATTACCGGATGCTCAAGAGTAATACCTGCAGCACCAAGTATATCTCTTGCCTGTCTTGCGATTTCTGAGGCATGATAGACATTATTCATTTTTGCCAAAGATATTTGGGTGTATTTTGCTTTTCCTTCATCTTTTAATCTAGCCAGCCGAAGGCATAATAATTGTGCTTTGGTAATTTCTGTTATCATATAAGTTAATTTTTGCTGAATAAGTTGAAAAGAGGCAATTGGTTTTCCAAATTGGATTCTTTCCTTTGCATATTTTAATGCTGTTTCATAGCAGGCTAAAGCAGAACCAATAGCACCCCAGGCAATACTATATCTTGCTTGATTTAAACACAAAAGTGCGGACTTTATTCCTTTGCCTTTTGGCAAAATTGTTTTTGGCAAAACATTTTCCTCAGGAATTCTACAATCTTCAAAGATTAACTCTGATGTAACTGATGCACGAAGTGAAAATTTATGTTTAATCTCCTGTGTAGAAAAACCTGGAGTTCCTTTTTCTACTAAAAATCCTCTTATCTCTCCATCTAATTTTGCCCAGACAACTGCTACATCAGAAATTGTTCCATTTGTAATCCACATTTTATTGCCATTTAAAATCCATCCCTTTCCATCTTTTACTGCCCGAGTTGTTAAACTCGCTGGGTCTGAACCATAATCTGGTTCTGTCAAACCAAAACATCCTATTTTTTCACCTTTCGCAAGAAGTGGTAGCCAGTATCTTTTTTGCTCCTCTGTTCCAAATTCATATATAGGATACATAACAAGCCCACCCTGAACTGAGGCAAAGCTTCTCATACCTGCATCGCCTCTTTCTAATTCTAACATTGCAAGACCATAGGCAACATTATTTACACCTGCACATCCATACTCTTCAGGTAAGGTAGAACCTAAAAACCCAAGTTCTCCTAATTTTGGAATTAAATGCATAAGGAATTTGCCTTCTTCAAAATGCTGAGAAATTATAGGTAAAACTTCTTTTTCAACAAACTTTCTTGCAGTGTCTCGTGCTATTTTTTCTTCTTCAGTTAAAAGTGAATCTAGGTCATAATAATCAAATAATTTCTCGGCCATATTTACTCCTCCTTATTTTTTTTCTTCACCATATGCACAACTATTCCTTCCTGCACAATTTCATTGTTTTGATTTATTAACTGCCTTTTTGTTTTTATAATCCCTCTATCCTCTTTTGATGTTTCTCTTTTCTCAAGTATAATATTTTTACAGCAAATTGTATCTCCTATAAATATTGGCTTTAAAAATTTCCATTCTTCTATTCCCAAAAAGGCAATCAGTGCCAATGGAGGAACACTTCTT
>Ga0210017_1002751_pt1 | contig 14971 bp, 13 predicted proteins | sample CryGeyCG2014_020_FD_183966 | JGI IMG/M metagenome (GOLD analysis project Ga0210017, IMG submission 183966) | Groundwater microbial communities from aquifer - Crystal Geyser CG08_land_8/20/14_0.20 (SPAdes) (version 2) | ecosystem: Environmental > Aquatic > Deep subsurface > Groundwater | place... | reverse complement strand
GATCAGGGGGGAGGCTTGGTAAAGGGGACTATCTCGTGTGTGAGGCAGACGAGAGTGATCGTTCATTTCTCTCACTCTCTCCTGTTATATCAATAATAACATCAATTGATGCAGATCATCTTGACAGCTACAGAGATATAGAGGAGATAAAGAATGCATTTATGGAGTTTGCAAATCGTGTTCCATTTTATGGATGTACTATACTTGCATATGACGATGAGAATGTAAGAGATATAATCAAGGGAATAAAAAAAAGGACTATAACATACGGTCTTTCCGAAGGAGTACAGATATATGGATATGATGTCTCTCTTGACATTTCGTCTGAATTCTCAGTAAGGATGGATAAAGATGTTATCGGGAGATTTTCTCTACCACTTCCCGGTATACATTATGTAAGAAATGCCATTGCTGCAATTGCTCTCGGGATAGAACTGGAGATTCCCAAAGGGCTTCTAAGGGACGCGATTGTAAGTTTTGAAGGCGTGGAAAGGCGGTTTGAATTTATAAGAAAGGGAGACATAAAGATTGTAGATGATTATGCCCATCATCCAAAGGAGATAGAGGAGACCCTGATTGCTGCAAAGAATATACACAAAGGCAGGATAATAGCTATATTTCAGCCCCATCTTTATTCGAGAACAGTGAAACTCCTTGATGGTTTTGCACAAAGTTTGAAGTTGGCAGAGGAGGTTGTGGTAACCGATATATACCCTGCCAGGGAGGAACCCATTCCAGGAGTAACGGGAGAGATTATCGTAGACAGAATGATAGCATATGGTAATAAAGGTGTATATATAAAGGACAGAAAAGAGATACCGGATTATATTAGGAAGATAGCAAAAAAGGGTGATATGATTATAACCTTGGGGGCAGGTAACATAAGGGAAGTAGCGGTAGAACTCAATAATATCTTATGACACTACTGAACGAAGAGCCATTAAAGAAACACACAACGATTGGTGTTGGAGGGAATGCAAGGATATTCGCATATCCCGAGACAGACGATGAGCTCCTTTCTCTCCTTGCAGGAAAGTTTTTCATAATAGGAGGAGGCAGCAATCTGATATTTACAGACGAGGGGTTTAGTGGTACTGTTATATCCCTCGAGAGGTGTTTCAATACGTTTGTTTTCGAACAGATTGGTAATAATACTATGCTGGTACAAGCTGGTGGCGGAGTCCCATTGGTCAAACTACTTGCAGAGGCCCAAAGACAGGGCTTAAGCGGACTTGAGTTTCTCTGGGGTATTCCCGGAAGTGTAGGGGGCGCGTGCTATACAAATGCAGGTGCGTTTGGTGCCTCATTTCTCGATCTTGTGAAAGAGATGAAGGTTATAAAATATGCTGATAATACTACTGCTTCGTATACAAAAAGCGACATTGAGTTCTCATATAGAAAGGGCATAAGGTTTAGTGTTGTAAAAGAGGCCCTTCTGGAACTTAAAAAAGGCAATACCAAAGAGAGATTATTGGAAGTGAAAAAATGGCGACACGAACATCAACCGATAGACAAAAAGACAGCGGGTTGTATCTTCAAAAATCCCCTCGGCGATTATGCTGGTAGGCTCATAGAATCTGCAGGATTGAAGGGAAAGAGGATCGGTGGGGCGGGTATATCTGAAAAACATGCAAATTTCATAGTAAACCATGGCAATGCAACTTTTGCAGATGTTTTCTCGCTTATAGAACTCGCCAGACAAAGGGTATTTGAGATGTTTGGCATTAAGCTGGAACTGGAGATAGAGATAGTAGATCGTAAGGCGTAAGGCGTCAATTGTCGTTGGTTATTCTAAAAATCTGTAATCTGCAATCTAAAATCTACAATCGTCAATCATATCAGGGGGAGTTATGAAGAATGAAATAATTGCAGGGCTCGACCTTGGTACAACAAAGGTTGCCTGCATTATCGCGAATGTTTCAGAAAAAGATAGTATAGAAATAATAGGTATAGGAGTCACTCCTTCAAGCGGTCTACGGAGGGGAATGGTAGTAAACCTTGAAAAGACAACAGAGTCAGTTAGACATGCAATCAATGAGGCAGAAAAAGTAGCCGGTATAAAACTCACGCAGGTATACACAGGCATTGCCGGAGACCACATAAGAAGTCAGACATCGAGGGGGGTAATAGCGATATCAAAACCCACGAAGGAGATCAGCAAGATGGATATCGACAGAGTAATAGAACAAGCAAAGGCGGTCTCCATTCCAATGGACAGGGAGATAATACATGCGATACCCCAGGGTTTTATTGTTGATGACCAGCCAGGGATAAAGGACCCAGCAGGCATGTCAGGAGTGCGGCTTGAGGCAGATGTTCATATAGTAACAGGTGCAGTAACATCTGCTCAGAATATATATAGATCCGTTGAAAAAGCTGGTGTTCAGGTAAGGGACCTTGTTCTCCAGCCGATAGCATCGAGTTATGCCGTTGTGGACCCTGAGGAGAAGGAACTCGGGGTAGCACTCATTGATGTAGGAGGTGGGACAACTGATGCAGCGCTATTCTACGATGATACGATAAGAGGTACATTCGTCATAGGACTGGGTGGGGTAAATGTAACGAATGATATTGCGGTGGGTTTGAGAACACCAAGGATTTATGCCGAAGAGATTAAGAAAGAGTATGGAGTGGCAAAGAATAACCTTGTAAGTGATACAGAGATGATAGATGTTCCTGGAATAGGAGGAAGACCCAATAGAAAAATAAAACGTAAGATTCTCGCAAGTATCATACAACCAAGATTGGAAGAGATATTTACACTTGTCTACAGGGAACTTCGCAAGAGTAACTATATGGACCTCATATCAGGAGGTATTGTATTAACGGGCGGGACAGCAAAAATGGAGGGGATAGAGGAACTTGCAGAGAGTATCTTCGGACTTCCAACCAGAGTAGGCATACCAAACGATATTGGAGGTATAGCCGATATGGTGAAAGACCCTATACACGCCACAGGTGTAGGACTTGTTCTATATGGACACGAGTATAGAGGAAGAGATGGTATAGGAAGACCCGGTATAGACGGTTCCTTGTTTACAAAGATTTTTGAGCGTATGAAGAGATGGCTCATGGAGTAGTTTGTTAGTTTGTTAGTTGGTTAGTTTGTTAGTTTGTTAGTAGGCATGCCTGCCCCGTCACGGGTCATACGACCCGTATGAGCGGGGATTTCAATTCGTGTAGGAAATTTTGTAGGCACGGTTTCAAACCGTGCAAAAAAGCAACGACCCAATGACCCAATGACCCAATGACCCAATGACCCAATGACCCTAAGACTCAATGACCCAATAACCTATTGACCAATGACGATTGACTATTGCCTATTGACAAATGACTAATGCTTAATACCAATATTATACCAGGGAGGTAATATGAAATTTTTATTTCCAGACGATGGAACGAGAGCATGCAGAATAAAAGTAATAGGAGTTGGCGGAGGCGGTGGTAACGCCGTAAGCAGGATGATAGATGCCAGCATGAAGGGAGTGGAATTCATCGTCTGCAACACAGATATGCAGGTTCTTTCGCTCAACAAGGCCCCCACAAAGATTCAACTCGGCGCTAAACTCACCTGTGGACTTGGCTCGGGTGGAAACCCAGAGATCGGTAAAAAGGCGGCGGAAGAGAGTGTAGATGAGATTAAAGGTGCTATAAAAGGGGCAGATATGGTATTCCTTGCCACTGGTATGGGTGGAGGAACAGGCACCGGTGCCTCTCCTATTATTGCTGAGATATCAAAAGAAGAGAATGCATTAGTGGTTGGGGTAGTGACCAAACCATTTGAATTTGAGGGCAGAAAAAGAATGCAACAGGCACTGGAAGGTATACGGGAACTCAAACAGAAAATATCTACCGTCATTGTAATACCGAATCAGAAATTGCTTTCGGTTGCCCCAAGGAATATAACCTTCGATGAGGCATTCAAGGTAGTGGATAATATACTTCTGCTTGCTACAAGGGGTATCTCTGAATTGATAACAGAGCCAGAGCTTATAAATCTCGATTTTGCCGATGTGAAAAGTGTGATGAACGAACAAGGAAATGCAGTAATGGGTGTTGGAAAGGCAAAAGGTGAAGATAGGGCTATTCACGCTGCGGATGTGGCTATAAATTGTCCACTTCTTGAAGATTCGGATATAAGAGGCGCGCGCGGGATTCTTGTGAATGTAAAAGGAGGTAAGGACTTAACATTACATGAAGTAGAGGATGCAGTTTCTCTGGTGAAGGATACTGCTGGTGGAGATGCCAACATAATATTCGGAGCGGCAGTATCAAGTGAGAAGAATGAAGACGTGGAGGTAACGGTTATTGCTACAGGTATAGAAAAGGATGCAAAGATTGAGGGAAGGAAGATGCATGAACATGACCTTGAGATTCCTACTTTCCAGAGGAGAGACCCGAAAGAAGATGTAGTGACTGAAAAACGAAACTCCTCAATTTATACCCCGGAAGATCTTGAAATACCGACATTTATTCGAAGGCAAATGGATTGAATATGAAATTATCAATCATAGGATCAGGCAATTGGGGGACAACCCTTTCTATACTTCAATCAAAAAACTTTAATGAAGTATATTTGTACTCCAAAGAGGGTTTTGATATATTTAAGGACAGAGAAAACATAAAATACTTGCCTGGGTTTAAAATTCCTCAAGAGGTAACCTTGTCTGCCAGCTTAAAGGAATGTGTTAGAAATGCTGATATAATAATATTCGTTGTTCCCAGTGTTTGTCTGCGTGAGGCTGTGTGTGATGTTAAGAAATATTACGAAGGCTCTATCATTGTCAGTGCCACGAAGGGTATCGAAGAAACTACCTTGCTTTGTCCATCGCAGGTGATAAAAGAGGAGATGAATAATGAAAAACTTCCTCTCGTTGTAATGTCAGGGCCGAATATTGCACGGGAGATTGCATTAGGTATGCCCGCAAGCACTGTATGTGCCTCAGAAGATAAAAAAATCGCATATAGAGTGCAATTACTCTTTAAGACATCTGTATTCAGAACCTATAGAAGCTCAGATGTGGTTGGGGTAGAACTCGGTGGAGCACTGAAGAATATCATAGCAATTGCCTGTGGAATATCTGATGGACTTGGTTTTGGGACAAATGCCAAGGGAGCGCTTATAACGAGAGGACTTGCAGAGATTACGAGACTGGGGGTGAAAATGGGGGCAAATCCATTCACATTCTCTGGATTATCGGGGTTAGGTGACCTCGTCACGACCGCAATGAGCAGAAATTCAAGGAATAGATTTGTGGGTGAGGAGATAGGTAAGGGAAGGTCCCTTGATGATGTGCTTTTGCTTATGGTTATGGTGGCAGAGGGTGTCTATACAACAAGGTCTGCGGTAAGATTATCCCGTAAATGGAAAGTTGATATGCCGATAACAGAGGAGGTTTATAAAATACTCTTTCAGTCGGAATCTCCAAAAGAGGGTATAAGATCACTTATGGAAAGAGATCTTAAACAGGAGACATGGGGAATATATGAGAAATAACCCCCAATTAACCACAGACGAAGACAACAAAATTTCGAAATCCAAATTTCTAATTTCCAATGAAAATCCAAATGCCAAATGTCAAATAGATTCGGCAAGTGCGGAGTAGTGAAATACTGCTTTTGGAGTGCATCAGCTTGCTGATGCAAAGAGCAGCCAACCTCAAAATGAAACTGGGAATTTAGGAATTTGATATTTTATTGGAAATTGGGTATTGGAAATTTAGCATTTTCCGATAATCTCTTGTGAAAATCTCGTGTAATCCCTGTCCTGTGAAATAAATTATTTCACGGGGTAAACGGTTTATTAACGCATAATCTGCCCGAGGCCCAAAACACCCACCCCAAAGTTCGTTTCTCCCTAGTTTGGTAGTCTCCTTACTTCCATACATTGCTTTCTAAAGCAGGGGAAAAAACTTGACTTTTTTTGAAAAATGTTGTATACTTACTGTTTGGGGATACTTAAATAAAAGGATATAAGGAAAAAGGAAAAAGGAAAAAGGAAAAATGGGCAATAGCATTATGGTCTTTGAGGTTGTAAAAAAGGCAAAATCCGGAACAAGGCTCGGGAAACTATATACCCCACATGGCGTTATAGAGACGCCCTGTTTTATGCCGGTCGGAACACAGGGCACGGTGAAGACACAGACAATTGCCGACCTCATAGAAAATGATGTAAATGTAATTGTAGCGAACACATACCATCTCTATCTGCGACCCGGTCTTGATATGATTAGAGAGGCAGGCGGTTTGCATCAATTCATTGGATGGGATAGGGCGATCTTGACAGATTCTGGTGGTTATCAGGTGTTCTCTCTTGCAGATTTGAGAAAGATAGAAGAAGACGGAGTAACCTTCCAATCGCATATTGACGGTTCGTATCACAAGTTTACTCCCGAATCTGTATTACGTGCGCAGGAGATATTCAACTCAGATATAAGAATGGTGTTAGACCACTGCGTTGCCTGGCCAGTAAGTTATGAGGAAGCGGGATTTGCGGTTAGAAACACTACAAGATGGGCGAGACAATCCATAGAGTACAAGCAGAGGATGAAAGATAGAAAAAAACGTCCTTATCTTTCGTTTGGAATAGTTCAGGGCTCCACCTTCAAGGATTTAAGAGAAAAATCTGCAAAAGAAATTACAGAACTTGGTTTTGATGGATATGCCGTCGGCGGTGTGTCGATCGGCGAGCCCAAAAGTCTTTCATATGAAATTGCGGAGTTTACTGCGTCTCTCCTGCCGGAGAACAACCCTCGTTACCTCATGGGCCTTGGAGAGCCCTCTGATATAAGGAAGTATGTCAAAATGGGGATTGATATGTTTGATTGCGTGCTTCCTACAAGGAATGGAAGGACAGGAACAGTTTTTACAAGCAATGGCAAGATAGTAATAAAGAATGCAATTTACAAGAACGATTTTACACCGATAGACCCTGACTGTGACTGTTTTACCTGTCGCCATCATACCAGAGCATACATTAGACATTTATTCAATGCGGGTGAGATGCTTGGACCAATACTTACAACCCTGCACAACCTACACTTTTATATTCGATTAATGAAGGAGATAAGAGAGGAAATATAGGTGGACATTCATAAAACAGCGATCATAAATAGGAACGCATTTATTGATAAGGATGTGAAAGTAGGTGCTTATTCTGTAATTGAGAGAGGCGTGGAGATAGGGAGTGGATGCGTGATAGGAAATTATGTATGTATAAAGAGAGGAACAAAAATAGGGAGAAACAATGAGATATATGAGGGAGCTGTGATAGGAAATCCTGCTCAGGATGTGAGGAATAAAGGAAAGAAGAGTTTTGTAAATATAGGTGCAAATAACATAATAAGAGAGTATGTTACCATTCACCGTGCCACAGGGGAGGGAGAGGAGACAGTTATAGGAGATGATAACTACCTTATGGCATACTGTCATATAGCCCATAATGTAAGAGTAGGTAACGGAGTTATAATTGCAAATGGAGCACAACTTGCGGGGTTTGTCCTGGTCTCTGATTACGCCTTTATATCAGGCTTATGTCCTGTTCACCAGTTTGTAAGGATAGGAAAGTATTCAATGATAGGTGGAGGATACCGGGTTCCAAAGGATGTTCTGCCTTATAGCCTTACGGCTGGCGACCCGCTCCGCGCCATGGGACTTAACATCGTGGGATTACGAAGACATAATTTCAGTAAAGAGAGTATAAGTATATTAAATAAGGCGTTTCATCTTCTTCTTTCGAGAGAGCTGAATACTCACCAAGCAATTGAAAAGATGCAAAAGGAACTTCCCTTAAACGACGAGATAAAGCACTTAATAGAATTTATAGGATCATCAAAGAGGGGTGTGGCAATATAATAGGGGTTATTACGAGAGATAGTGAACCGATCAAAGCGGGAGTGATAGGTGTTGGTTATCTTGGGAAGCATCACGCTCGGCTATACAATGAGATGTCAGGTGTACAACTTGTTGGTGTATCTGATATCAATTGTAATCTTGGGATAAAGATTGCAGAGAAGCTCGGGGTGGCTTTTTTTACATCTGCGGCAGAGCTCCTGAAAGAAGTCGATGTTGTAAGCATATCTACTCCGACAGCCAGTCACTACGAGCCGGCAAAAAAGGCGCTACTTTCCGGGGTACACATACTTGTAGAAAAACCAATAACCGAAAGGTTAGATGAGGCGGATGAACTTATAGATCTGTCAAGAGAGAAGGGACTTGTTCTGCAGGTCGGACATATTGAGAGATTTAACCCTGCGATAATTGCGGTATCAAATCTCGTTAAAGAACCCATGTTTATTGAGGCACAGAGGATTGCCATCTATAACGAGAGAGGCACAGATGTGGCGGTAATACTGGATCTCATGGTGCATGATATTGATATTGTACTGGCGTTTCTTCATAGTGATGTAAAAAAGATAGAAGCAGTGGGAGTTCCAATACTATCAGAGGAGTATGATATTGCGAACGCAAGACTGGAGTTTGAAAATGGAGCAATAGCGAATCTCACTACCTCAAGGGTGTCGTATAAAAAGGAAAGAAAAATTAGATTTTTTCAGAAGGATATGTACATTTCAATAGACTATCTATCCCATCAGGCGGATGTATGGAGAAAGACGGAGGTTAATGGTAAGCCATATGTGAAGAAGGAGGAATTGGAAATAATTCCCAAGGAGCCATTGAGGGCAGAGATAGAATCCTTTGTGAGATGTGTGAGATCTGGAGATTCTCCCATTGTAAGTGGAAAAGATGGAAAGAGGGCGATTCAACTTGCATACAGAATAATTGAGAGCATGGACGAACACCGAAGAATTATGAGCATTTGATTGATGGAATATAGATATCAATCTCTTCCCTGCCTGACGGCAGGCAGGCAATCTCTTACCTGCCTGCCGTCAGGCAGGAAATCCCTGTTAAAAAATCTTGGTGTCTTTGTGGTTATTTCTATAATTAAGCTTGTATGAAGGTGTTCGTATCCGCTGGTGATATTTCGGGAGATAATCATGCGGCAAGGCTTGTAAGAGAACTACGCAGTTTGGTGCCTGACCTGGAGGTATACGGTATCGGTGGAGATAGACTGAGAGAAGAAGGCGCCCATATTTATTATCATCTTGACGAACTTTCAGTAGTGGGTATAGGGGAAGTATTCGGTAAACTACCAGCCATTTGGAGGGCAGGTAGAGGCACAAGGAAGATACTCAAAAATATACCTCCAGATGTTGTGCTTTTTGTTGATTATCCTGGATTTAACCTTTTACTTGCAAAGACTGCACATAGGATGGGTCTAAAGGTGATTTATTATATACCACCACAGATATGGGCGTGGGGAAGGTATCGGATGAGATACATAAAAAAATGGGTTGATAAGGTTATCACAATATTACCTTTTGAACAGGACTTTTACAAAAAATATGGCATAGACACCTGTTTTGTAGGGCATCCCCTTCTGGATGCAATAGACGAAAAAAGAGAGAAAGGGAGGTTTATAGCACTTTTACCGGGTTCAAGGATGAGCGAGATCAGAAACATACTTCCTCTTCTTCTATCCATTTCCAGAATATTTCCTGATGAAGAATTTATAGTTCCTCTTGCATCGCATAGGCATAAAGACTTTGTAACTTCACTGGTCGAGGGTATAAATCCGAAAGTAGCTGTAAAAGTGGGGTCAACATACGAAGTTTTATCGCGTTCTAAACTTGCTATAACTGCATCAGGCACAGCAACGCTGGAGTGTGCAATAATTGGTGTGCCCCTTATCATAGTATATAAGATTTCGTCTCTTTCATGGGTTTTCGCGAGGGCAGTAGTTGATATACCTTATATAGGTCTTGTAAATCTTGTAGCAGGTAAAGAAATAGCACCTGAGTTCGTGCAGAGTAAGGCAAGTCCGGAGAAAATTGTGCCTGTAATAAAGAGGCTTCTTAAAGATGAGAATAAAGGTATGGAAAAAGAACTGAACAAGGTGAGGAAAATGCTTGGTGAGAAGGGTGCGTCGAGAAGAGCGGCTGAGATTGTAGCGGAATGTCTACAAGAAAAGAAATCAAATAGCAATATTAAAAGATGGGATAAAAAGATTGGTCTTACCTGTCTGCCCTGCCTACCGGCAGGCAGGCGACAGGCAAGACAAGAGGTCACAGAGAGAAAGAAACAATGTAAAATGCAAAATTAGCAGTTAGCAATTTTAAAATGATTTTTTGCATACTGTTCTTTGTGGTTAGATAGTTAACCTTAACAAGAAAAAGGAGATTTTATGATTGAAAGATATACACTTAAAGAGATGAAGGCTATATGGAGCAAGGAGGAAAAATACAAGAAGTGGCTTCTAGTAGAACTTGCTGTGGTTGAGGCAAGGAGTATACTGGGAGAGATCCCTTCCAATGTGTATGATGAAATAAAAAAGAGGGCATTATTTGATGTAAAGGAGATAGTGAAGCTGGAGGCGTCTCTTCGCCATGACCTTCTTGCATTTGTACAGAATGTGCAGGGGTATCTTGGAGATTATGCGGGCTACTTTCACTACGGGCTTACATCGTATGATGTCGAGGATCCCTCTCTCTCATTGCTTATTCAGAACGCCTCGGATATAATAATAAAAGATATAGAATCACTTGTGGCTATTTTGAAAGATAGGGCAAGAGAATTCAAGGATACAATTATGGTCGGAAGAACTCATGGAGTGCACGCAGAACCGATAACATTTGGTTTTAAACTCTGTGTGTGGATGGACGAAATGAGAAGGAATCTTGAGAGGATGAAAGCAGTGAAAGAGGAGTTACGGGTGGGTAAGATATCAGGAGCGTGCGGTACATACCCAGTACTCTCACCAGAGGTTGAGAGAATTGCTCTTGAGAGATTGAAACTCAAACCAGCGCCCATATCCACACAAGTACTCCAGAGGGATAGACATGCACATTATCTGTCAGTTCTTGCTATAATAGCCTCATCTCTGGAAGATTTTGCGACCCAGATAAGACTTATGCAACAAACCGAGAGAGGAGAGGTAAAAGAGCCATTTGTGCGTGGGCAAAGGGGTTCTTCTGCTATGCCACACAAACAAAACCCTGTTATCTCGGAGAGGATATGTGGACTTGCAAGGGTTATAAGGTCAAATCTCCTTTCTGCGATGCAGAATGTTGCCCTGTGGGATGAAAGAGATATATCCCACTCGTCTGTGGAGAGGATTATAATACCCGACTCCACGATTCTCCTGAATTATATACTTAATAAATTCAAATATATAGTGGAGAACCTTGAGGTGAATAAGAAAAGAATGTATGAAAACCTTGGAATGTCTGGAGGTATAGTATTTTCGCAGAGAGTGAGGCTTGCATTGATAGAGAAGGGTATGTTGCCTGACGATGCATATACCATTGTGCAGTCCGTAGCATTCAGAAGCATGAGCGAGAATAAGAGCTTTAGAGATATACTCATGGAAGAGAAGAAGGTAAGAGGATATCTTTCATCCAAGGAGATAGATGCCTGCTTTGATAATAGTAAGATATTGGAAAATATCTTCCGTATACTTGAGAGATGTGGAGTGTGATATCCTCGTAAGGTTGAGCAGAACTGAACAGGCTGTGCAAAAATGTGATTTTCCCATGTTGCGGACAGGAATAAACCTTGTCCCTACAGTGTAGGGACCCCGCCAGAGGCGGGGTGGTTGTCCGCAGGAGAGCTTTTAATGTCGATTGTGATGGAGTTAAGGCGTCAGCCTTTGGAATTAAGGCGTAAGCCTTTGGAATTAAGGCGTAAGCCTTTTATATAAAACCCTTACGGGTGAATTCCAAATCCTTACGCCTGCCTGCCGGTAGGCAGGGATTAACTCCACGGATTAACTCCAATCTACCTGTCGCCTGCCTGCCGGTAGGCAGGGTAGACAGGCTTGCTGCACGGTTGTTTTTGCGCAACCTAAAGGTTGCGACTACCATTTTTGGCTTTTTTGCACAGCCTATGAAGTTCCGCTACTACTTTTTAATGAGCAGAATAAGCATGTAATTATACGATGTTTAAAGTAGAGAGGAATGTATTAGTTTTATCCTTTACCGTGGGGGGAACGCTTTTTTTCTTCTTTGCCTGGTATTATCTATTCCCGATACATCTTGGGAAACTTGGAGCAAGCCAGCGCGAGATAGGCATATCGTATACACTTTTCTCTCTCGGATTTACACTTGCCCAGGTCTTAGGCGGATATCTCACTGACAGATTTGGTAGAAAGTTTATAATTGTAATTCCAACCTATGCCTTCCCTCTCCTGTATTTATTTTTAGCCCTCGCAAAGATATGGTGGATATGTGTTATATTCTACCTTGTTTCGTCAATATTAAGTGCAATTCAAATGCCTGCGTTCACATCCATGATTTCCGAATCTTCTGGAAGGAAGGGACAGGCATTTGGGTTTTTTGAATGCACTATTGCCATTGGAATTGCCCTTGGGCCACTCCTCGGAGGGGTCTTGATAGAGAAGATAGGCATGGAAAACCTCATTCTTCTCATGTGTCTTGTGACATTTGTATCAGCAGTGATACGCTCCATCTTTCTCACAGAAAAAAAGATTAGGGTGGGGATAGGCAGAATGGATGTACAGGAAAATATTACGAAAAATTATATATGGTTTATTATTGCAGGCTGTTTTATATTTTTGGTATTGACATTGACGATAAATGGTCCATTTCTTACCCTCTTTCAGAAGGAAGCTCTCCTTTTTCCATCCTCAAAGATAAACTTCTTCTTTGCCTTTGGTGGGCTATTTTCGGCAATTTCCAGTCTCTTTGGAGGACGGCTTATAGACAAATACGGCGGAAAATCCATACTCGGGCTATCCCTTATCTTGCACCCATTGCTGCTTATGTTATGGGCGGTTAGCAAGGGTGTAATGCCATACTTTATATTATCTTTCCTCTTCAGTCAGTTCTTTTATATTGGTTATCAAGTAATTATAACAGATATGGTGAATGAAAAGGCGAGGGGGAGGATGATCGGGATATTCGGGGCATTAACAGGACTTGTAAGTTCAATAGGTCCCGTTCTCGGAATGCAAGTAAAATTGAGATTTGGTTGGCCTTATCCATTCTATCTCTCACTCTTCTTTGGGGTTATGGCGTTTATTTCACTTTTGAAGGTAAGACTAGAGAAAACAGGATAGTTTCTTTCTTCTTATTCTGGTTTGAATCCTATCCTGTAAAATGGATTTACTATGCTTGAGGCTATATTTCCTATGTGTGCGGATACTCTTTTTAGATATCTGAAAAGAAGAGAGTATACTACTGCCGGTCTCACCCCCATCGTCTCATCTATTACAATTTCTTTGATTATACCATCACACTTTTTACATATCCAGGTTTTTTCATCCATCAGTTTTTTTGCCTTTTCCACATCTCCGTTCGTTAATGCCATACCCACCTGAGAAAGCAAAGAACTCACATGATGGGCGAGTCTTTTTGCCTCGTCATAGTATCTAATATCTGATTCTGGTGTGTGTATCAGGGCTAGTTCGTATATATTCTTTGAATAATCTCCTACTCTTTCTATGTCTATCACAATTGTAGTAAGCACAAGTGAGGATGTTATATCCTGTTTTGGATTTATAGAGAGATGTTCGTATACCTTCTTTCTTGTCTCAACTTGCAGTATGTTCACAGACTTATCCATCTCGTATATATTATGCTCATCTTTCACTTCACCCAAAAAGCTCTCGGTAGCAAAATCAAACATCTCTTTGATAATCTCTATCATTTTGTCCACACCCTCAAGTGCTCCCTTCAAGAGAACTTCTTCTTTCCACCAGATAAATAAATCCCTGAACATAAAACCTCCTTCCCTTTCTCCTGGGTATTGTCAAAAACCTAACCACAGAGAGCACAGAGAATTATAGAGTAATAAAGAATCGCAGGAGATTTTTACCCCTCCTCTCTGTGACCTCTCTATAAAACTAATTTCTTTATTCCATCTTTTAACCTTTGTATATGAGATTTATAAGTTAAAACAGGGATTTGAAGAGATTGGAAGAGATTCGTTTTTATAAAAATATCTAATTCTCTTAAGTTGGAGACACTTCGTGTTCTCTTTCAATCCCTGTAAAATTACATAATTCAATGTTTGGAGAACACGAAGTGTCTGTAACACAGAGAATTAATTTTCTCTCTGTGACCTCCCTGCCTGACGGTAGGCAGGTGTGGTTTCTTTCATATCCTTTCATATTATTTTTGACAGTACCATATGTTGTTAACTTTTTGCTTGAAAAAGGTATATTCTTCATCCATAATTTCAAAGGACTTGTTAATAGAAACGCCCTTTTTAATGCTAACCATGTAAGAGAAAAAATTGTATTTTAAATCTTCAAAAAAGGGTTCAACCGTTATGATGTTAACTCTATTATCCCGTTTAAACACAATCCGAATGCCCATTCCCAAAACCTCAGTCTCCAGAGTATTTTCTATTTCCTTAGGTATTCTCGAAGACATATTTTTTAATAATGGTCTTAAAAGTTTTTCCGACGTGGATTTTTTAACTCCAAAAATCTGGAAAGCACAAGACGAAAATTTCTTTATGCTCAAATTTTTGCATATGTCTTCCACAATAGATTTAACGAAACTTGGAGCTTTTTCCTCGGGTTTTTTAAACAACTCCCTGAGTGTTATATAAGTTGATGTTATGTCAATACTTCCTCCGTCGGGCTTACTCAATTTTACTACTCCTGGCACCACACCCACAACCAAGGGGTAGTTTTTATGAAGAGCAGAAATAACCCGAGAGAAATCTCTCAAATTTGCTTCTATCTCATCAAAATATAAATCTATGATTATTCTTTTAATTTCCATATAGGTGTAATTTCAAATAAGATGAAATACCTAAATATATAGTAACACATCTTTTTAGATTTGTCAAGAAAAAAATCTTACACTCTCACAATCTCTTTCTCTACCTCAAATTCAATAGATGTTAAATTGCGTCTATAACACCAGTATATTATAAACAT
>Ga0210017_1002749_pt1 | contig 14979 bp, 10 predicted proteins | sample CryGeyCG2014_020_FD_183966 | JGI IMG/M metagenome (GOLD analysis project Ga0210017, IMG submission 183966) | Groundwater microbial communities from aquifer - Crystal Geyser CG08_land_8/20/14_0.20 (SPAdes) (version 2) | ecosystem: Environmental > Aquatic > Deep subsurface > Groundwater | place... | reverse complement strand
GGTTTGATTGTTCATAACGGCGAAACCTACGAGGGCGGTTTTCCGGCAATTGTTTCCAGAGCGACTTTTGAGAAAGTGCAGGAAGTTTTGAAAAATAGAGCCAAGCCGCGCCATTCTAAAAAGAGGCACTACTTCCCATTTACCGGACTTCTAACTTGCGGTGAGTGCGGCGCGGCAATTACGGCGCAATGGGCGCACGGCAACGGCGGAACATACCGCTATTATCGTTGCACCAAGCGGCTTGGCTTGTGTTCACAAAGATATTTGAGAGAGGATTTGTTAGTTGAGCAGATAAAAGGCAAAATCTCAAAAGTCGCTCTTTGCGAAGACTGGAAAGAAAAAATGCTGGCAAAAGTTGAAATGTGGGAAAAAGAAAATATCCAGTCTTCGCAATCTTTTGCCCAAAATCTGGAAAAGGAAATCAAGGAAACCGAGCAGAAGTTAGACAAGCTCGTAAACGCCTTTTTGGACGGCTCAATTGAAAAAGAAATCTACCTTGCCAAAAAGGACGAACTTATTAAAACAAAAACAGACCTCAATAAAAGAAAGTCTGATTTTGGGCGAAAGGGAAACAATTGGATTGAACCATTGAAAGATTGGATTTTATCCGCTCACCACGCCGAAAAACTGGCTTCGTCAAACGATTTTGATGAAATCAAATCATTTGCAGAAAAAATTGGAACGAACCGCCGCCTGCTGGACAGAAAACTGATTTTTGATTTTCAAAAACCGTTTGATTTTGTGCCGAAATATACGGAAAAATGCGAGCGTAGCCCCGCCGCAGGCGGGGCGAGCGAGCCAACAAACTGCCCGCAAAATTCGCAATGTTTAAGTTGGTCGGGGCGCCCGGATTCGAACCGGGGACTTCTTGCTCCCGAAGCAAGCGCTCTAGCCAAGCTGAGCCACGCCCCGAATATACCTGAAATATTAGATTAGTTTACCACTTATGGAAGGCATTGGCAACCAAAAAAAGTGCCTGGCACCCCCAACCGGTCAATCTTTTGCGCTAAGGGTGCCTGGCACTTTTTTACTATTTACGCTGCCGCGCCTACCGCCTGCGCTTCTATCTTATCGCGCAATTTCTGATCTTCTAATTCATTTTGCGATAATACTAAATCACAAATTTTTGTCAGATTATTTGCTAAAGCTTCATTGTCTATTTTTAAAACATTAATCACGACAAATATCTCTCTTTCGCCTGCCATTTTTCTCGCTTCTTCTAAAATTCTGTTTATAGCTCTAAGATCTCCATCTTGCAGGCATTTATAATCATCCGGATAAACTTGAACATTTATTATATTCCAGATGGCAAAACCCTTGCGTAATAAATCTTCCTTTATAGATATAATACCATCGTCCCTTCTTTGCGTTATTACAACTGCTACTTTGTCCTTCAGGCGCGGGTCACGCTCGTATCTAACCGTAACTATATCTTGGTTAGGCACTCCAAACTCTTTTACAAATTTCCTGGTTATTTCTGCCGGCTGTAAGTTCCTGTTGTCTGTTACAAAATATGAATACTTAAAGTTTGACTGTTTGGAATAACCCAGCTCCTCCAAAGATCTTATAAACCGCCTTGAAATTTCACCATAGTTTACAGCAAATTTATCAAAAATATTGTTACTAGAACCGGAATTTAACATATCATCAGAAACACCTCTGCTTAACACAATGCCGTACATATCAGGGAAATAATCATACCAATACGCATTACCTCTTAATAATGTCGCAAATACCCATTCAAAATCAGGGTCGCCTTGCGGCAATGCGGCTTCTATTTTAGGATCAGGAGTCATTGTGATGCGAAATTGCTCTTTTAACTTGTTCAAATCATCCAAAAATTCTGTTATGGACTGCTCGATTTCAGCGCCGACCGCTTGCGCCTGGCCCTTCGCCTCCGCCTCTGCCAAGCTTTGCCTGGCAGGAATGGCAAGCCGCCTAAGCTCGGCTTTAGCATCTTCAATTGAGCCGCCTTTACGTATTTTGTGCAAAACAGTTAAACGAGCAATTTTACCTAGGGATTTTATAAAAATCCAGCGTTTATCCAATGGCGGTAATGCACTGCCAGAAAGCGCCAACGTAACAAAAGTGTATCCGCCTATATCGTATTCTTCAAGGCATGGGGTTGCAGGCATGTCTCTCAATAAATGAACAAGTCGTGCTGATATTGTATACGTAGAAAGAAACTTATAACCTCTTTTCCTGGATTCCCTTATAAAACGCGCCAGTAAAGTCCTCCCTAAACCACCGCCTCTTAATCCTTTCTTTACCAATATTCCTGTTATAAATACAGAGCTGTCAGAACCAAAGTTTCTATCGTACAGATCACATTCTTCCAACCTACCTCCGGTTATATATCCCAACAACTCATTTCCTCTATGCGCTATTATAGTAATCCCATTATCCGAAGACATTGTGTAGAGAATATAATTTTTAAAATATGTGGGAGGAAATTTTTGCGAAACATCTTCGATTTGGCTTTTCCATAAACCCATATCAATATTTTGAACCAAATCAAATTTCAGCCGTGCGTTATCGTCCGCGCCCTTCGCATCCCCCTTCGCATCCGCCTGCGTTTGCCTTTGTTCTGCATTTTTACGCCTAAGAGCATATAACCACACATCAAAAATTATATACTCCTTATCTTCCGACGGCAGCCCGAATTTTGTGAGCGCATCTATAAATCTATCCGCATCAAATACAGCCCCTTTATCAAATGCTTTTATAATCAAAACTTTTTTAAGCGGATTAAGCCTTGCTTCATCTACTACCTGCTGCCAAACAGCGTCTATCACCCAATACTCATCATTTCTTTGCAGTATAATAAAGTAGTGCCCGTCGCGCTCTAGACTCCAATATGATATAACCACTTCTACTTCATATCCAAGAGCGCTAAGCTTATGAGCCAATATTTCGCTCACTCTTTTACAGAGAGGCTGCCAGTAAATTAAACCTGAATCTATTCCAAATTTATTACCAATTTCTTCGTAAGTTTCTTCTGCTGAATTTAAAATATCGCTTTGTGTTTTCGGATCAAGGCCCCCGCCCTTCGCATCCGCCTGCCCTGAATCTGAGCTGTTAGCGGCTAACCCCCCTGATCCTAACCTGGTTAGATCTGCCAGATTAGAACTCGCGCCTGCGCCCTTCGCATCCCCCTGCGCTTCGCCTTGTCCGGTTTGCTCAAGAATAGCGTCTTTATATTGATACAGGCCGGCAAATATATCCGATGCTATACCTCTTAATTGATATGACGATGGCGGAGCATCATTTATGTATCTGGAAAAAAGCGAGACGTCCATGCTTCCTATTGATGATTTTCCATTTACCGCATAATATAAAGTCCTGTGCGAATATTGTATGCCTAGTTCCCGCCTTATTCTTTCTAAAAGAAAGAACTGATAAATATGGGTCAGTTCATGGCCTCTTCCATTTGATAATAAAAATTGTAAGACCATAGATACTGCAAAGATGACCAATATGCCACCGACAAACGGCAAATAAAAAGCCAACAATATTCCTGCCGCAAACATGACAAAAATGCCGGAATATGCTTTAGCCCTAGGAGAATACTGAATTCTTTTTAAACTACCTTCTTTGTCCCAAAACATACCAGCATTGGCCGGTGCCATCTGATATATCAACTCTCCAAAGGCTGATAGCGGATCCCTTTTCAACATGGAAAGGATATGAAGTATAAATTCTTTGTAGGTCAAAAACTTTTCCTGCACCGGTACGCCTAGGCGCTCTGCTTGTGACATTATAAAATCTCTGTATGCTGCAATTCTCTCTTTACCCGTAGGTTTATTCCAATATGACGCAGCATCTATTTCAACACACACCTTCTTAAATAATTCAACCAGCGCCTTTTCATTTCCGCTTGCTTTAGCTTTTCCCTCAGCGAGCCGCTCTGTTTCCTGCAACTGTCTCAATTTAGACGTTGTTGGGCAAGATTGAAAATCCGAGGCATAACTTAGCCCGCACTGAGTAGCAATAAACGCTGCCAGGGTTATTATTGAGATAAGTTTAAGTGTTTTGGAGTAATATTTTGGCATATATGGCTTTATTGTTTTTTCCTATTTATGAGCTGGTTTGCTCTAGCTGCTGGCAGCCACGAAGGCTTGCCAGCACAGCGAACGAAGTGAGCGAGCAGGCAAGCCGAAGTCGGCTGCCAGCCTGCAGCGAGCAATCCGCAAACTATCACTATATATAACAATTATAAGCTATAAATATTCCATCTTATTTCTAGATTTTTTATACTCTTAACACACATATAAAACTAACTAACGTAGTGGGTTGTGAGCAGCGAATCAAAAATTTTAGCTTTATCCCGCAGCAAAAAACGGCCACCAGTTATTACAAGTAGTGGCAAAATTTTTCTGAGCTGCGAACAACCCACAAGTTAGAATCCGTGATCTCGTAAGAAATCTTCTGTTATTTTACTCTTGGCGGGAATGGATGCGTTTTGGGCGGCTTGGCTGGAGTACTTGCCCATTACATCTAACTCTATATTCACTGTATCGCCGGGCCGTTTAAAACCCAGCGTTGTTGCCTTTAGTGTATGCGGTATAATGCTGACCGTAAATGAATCCTTATTCTTCTCTGCTACGGTTAAACTAATACCGTCTACCGCGATTGAACCTTTATTAACAATGCCGCTCATAAATTCAGCGCCAATGCTTATTTCAATAACAGCTTGCCCGGAAACAAAACGAATTATACCGGTTGTATCAACGTGGCCTGTGACGATATGGCCACCGAGTGAATCGCCGGCCTTAAGCGCTCTCTCCAAATTTACTTTGTCGTTTACTTTTAATTCTGACAACGTTGTTGTTTTTACTGTTTGCTGCATCACGTCAAAATACAGAGTCGGCCGGGACTGTGTTTCGGTTTTCGTCAGAGTAAGACACGCACCATTGACGGAAATACTGTCGCCGGCCTTGACTTTATCCGCAAAAGACGCGGCAATACCAAGCCGCAGCAAATTACTGCGTTTGGAGATATTTTTTACAATGCCCAATTCCTCGACTATCCCTGTAAACACGAAGCCTCCACGAGTAAATCAGCGCCGATCTTGCTTACGGATATATCTTTTAATTTTAATGCGTCTGCCATTCTGGTTATACCTTCACCCTCAACTGATGTTTTAGCGCGCCTGCCACCTATAATTTTGGGCGCTATGAAAAACATTATTTTATCAACCAGGCCTTCTTTTAAAAGTGACGCTGCCAGTTCTCCTCCGCCCTCGCACAATATGCTTGTTATATGTTTTTTTTTCAGGCCTTTTAAGAATTTCTTCAAATCCACCCTGCCGGCCGGGACTATTACCCTAAGTTTTGCCTCTTTAAGCCGCGGCTTGTCTACCCTGGCTGTATTGGCGCCCACCATAACCGCATCAACCTGTTGACGCAATTTATGTACGAGCTTACGCGATTTTTCACATGAAATCCACTTTGATTCACCGGCCTTGGTTGCTATTTTACCGTCCAAGCTCTGCGCCATCTTCAATATTACAAACGGCATACCGGTTGTTATATATTTCTCAAAGGCCTCATTTAGCGCGCGCGATTCTTTTTCCAGTATGCCTGTTTTTACTTTTATATTATTATTTCTTAATATTTTTATGCCTTTACATCCGTGCGAAGGGTTTGGATCAGTCGCAGCTATAACAACTTTTCTTATTCCCGCCCTGATGATTGCGCCTGTACAAGGCGGGGTCTTGCCGAAAGTACAGCACGGTTCAAGCGTAACATATAACGTAGCGCCTTTGGCCCTCGCGCCTGCCTGCCTTATGGCATGTATCTCAGCATGAGAGGTGCCTGCTTTTTTATGATACCCCTCGCCTACTATTTTGCCATTTTTAACAATAACAGCGCCTACCATCGGGTTAGGGCTTGTCCTGCCTGTTGCTCTTTGCGCAAGTTCCAATGCCCGGCGCATATATTTTTTATCTTGCATTTTTTAATTTCTCTAAAATTTCATACGGCATTGTAACCGTGCCCATTAAAATCTTGCCTTTACCATAGCCATGGCAATCCGAGCCGCCTGTTGGAATAAGCCCGTATTCCTGCGCGATATTTTTATAGTGGTTCACTGCTGCTAGATTATGATCTGGATGATAAACCTCAATACCCTTAAGCCCTGCCTTGACAAATTTTGATATAAAACCGTCATCTCCCATTGTATTAGGATGCGCAAGGACTGCAACGCCGCCTGACTTATTTATCATATTTATCGCATCAATAGGGCTTATCCTGTCACCCTTTACATAACATGGCTTACCTGCGCCTATGTATACATTAAAAGCCTGCTGTACCGACGCTACGAAACCCTTCTGAAATAACGCCTTTGCAAGATGCAGCCGGCCCACAGAACCTTCGCCTGCAACAACCCTCACATCATCAATATTCAAATTTACGCCTTTTTTCACAAGGCGCTCAAGCATCTTAAACATTCTTTTTTCCCTTAAAACCAAAAGCGCCTTCAGCTGTTTAATAAAATTGCTGTCCAGGTAATCAATGAAAAACCCCAGCATATGCACTTCCTGATCCTCAAACTCTGTTGTAAATTCAATGCCTGGTATTATCTGGATATCCCTGCCGTTGGCTGCCTTTAATGCCGGGGCTATGCCGCCGATGGTGTCGTGATCTGTAATAGCAATGGCTGACAAACCAATACCAAGCGCATAATCAACAACCTCTTTGGGCGTAAAAGTCCCGTCGGAAAACCTGGTGTGCACATGCAGATCTACTAATTTTTCATTTTGCATCTTTTTTGGTCTCTTTGTGAATTCCGTCTAATATACCGTTTACAAACTTGCCTGAATCAGGGTCTGCAAATTTCTTGGCAAGCTCAACCGCCTCATTTATGCAAACCTTAGGAGGCGTGTCCGGGCAATACAAAAGCTCGTATGCCGCCAGACGCAGGATATTCCTGTCAACAACAGCCATTCGCTGCAAGGTCCAGTTTTCGGCATATTTGCTTATAATTTTGTCTATGTCATCTTTTTTTTCCTGCGTGCCGCAAACTATCTTAGACGCAAACTCCCTTATCTCCTGGGGCTCATCGTTCTCAGCCCAATACGCCTCTAAAGAATCCTGCGGCAAATCAGACGTCACGTCTATCTGATACAAAACCTGTAAAGCGCACTCCCTTGCCCTTGTCCGCTTACGCATTTTAACTCCTTGATTATATTTGCGCGATTACGTTCGCCATCTCTATTGCTGATAAAGCCGCGTCAGCGCCTTTATTACCCTGCTTTGCGCCTGCGCGCTCTATTGCCTGCTCAAGAGAATCAGCTGTGATTATGCCGAATGAAACAGGTACGCCTGTTGCAAGCCCGACCTGGGCTATGCCCTTTGCCACCTCGCTGGCTATATAATCAAAATGCGGGGTTGAGCCTCTTATCACAGTGCCAAGGCATATAACAGCGTCGAACTTGTTTGATTTAGCCAGTTTGCTGGCTGCCAAAGGCACCTCAAATGCGCCAGGCACCCAAACAACCTCAACGTTTTTCTCATCACCGCCATGGCGGTTTATCGCATCCAAAGCGCCCTCAAGCAGCTTCCTGGTTATAAAATCATTAAACCGCGAAGCCACCACCGCAAATTTCTTCCCTTTTGCCGTCAATTGCCCTTCTATTACCTTTACCATTGAAATTTCCTCCAAATTTTCCCGCTATCACGTTTAGTCCCGTTCACGGTATGCCGTATTCGGCAAAATTTGTCCCGAGCCACCAGATAGCACGTTTAGTGGCGAGGGACTTCCTTTAACTTAATTTTAATAAATGTCCGAGTTTTTCTTTTTTTGTCTTTAAATATTTCTGATTAGCGCAATTCGGCTCCATCTCTATAGGCACGCGTTCTGTTATTTGGAGGCCGTAACCTTCAAGCCCGACTATTTTTTTCGGATTATTTGTCAGTAGCCTGATCTTTTTTATGCCCAAATCAACCAGAATCTGAGCGCCTATGCCGTAATCGCGCAAATCAGCATCAAACCCCAATGCCTCATTGGCCTGGACCGTATCAAGGCCTTTATCCTGCAAGGCATATGCCTTTATCTTATTATCAAGGCCTATGCCGCGGCCCTCCTGGCGCATATAAAGTATAACGCCCGCGCCTTCTTTATTAATAAGCTCCATTGACCTGTAAAGCTGTTCACCGCAATCGCAGCGCTTTGAACCAAACACATCGCCTGTCAGGCATTGTGAATGAACCCTGACTAAAACGCTATTACGCGCCAAAAAATTTCCTTTAACAAGAGCCAGATGCCCAGAACCGTCAACCAACGACTCATACATAATCAAATCAAAATCCCCGAACTCCGTAGGCAATTTTGTTGCTTCAATACGTTTTATCAATTTTTCTGATTTTAAACGGTATTTTATAAGCTCAGCAATACTGCATATCTTCAGATTATGCTTTTTTGCAAATTCAATAAGCTGCCCTGTGCGCGCCATAGTGCCGTCGTCATTCATTATTTCGCAGATCACGCCTGCCGGATATAATCCGCAAAGGCGGGCAAGATCAACCGCTGCCTCGGTATGGCCTGCGCGCACAAGAACGCCGCCGTCTGCTGCGCGCAGCGGAAATATATGGCCGGGCCTGACCAAATCATCCGGTTTTGTTACAGCATCCAGCATAACCTTAACCGCCTTTGAGCGGTCATGCGCTGATATACCTGTTGTTGTGCCGTATTTTGCGTCAACAGACATACACCATCCTGTGCCAAAAGGCGTGCGGCTGGCATTTGGCATAGGCGGAATTTCCAGCTCTTCAAGCCGGTTTGAAAGCATGGGGATACAGATAAGCCCCCTGCCATGGGTTGCCATAAAATTTATCGCCTCAGGGTCAGCATGTTGGGCAGCAATAACCAAATCACCCTCATTTTCCCTGGACTCATCATCCACCACTATAACAATCTTGCCATTTTTTATATCTTCTATTATTTCTGCAATCGAATTAAACATATCTCTCCTAAAATAAATGGGTCCTGAAGAAAAATATCTTCAGGACCCAAATTAAAATTTGTGCCTTCTTCTTCCATCTAGACTATACTATTGGCTCCGGAATCTCGCCGGATCTGCTTTTTAGGGCTCGTGGGCTTTTATCCCCCTCGGGGGATTTTACCACCAGTGCGGAATTGCGCCGCGTCCTGAAGATTACTATATTAAATTTTATTAAATAGCAGTCCAATCACTACTAGCAGCGCCGCCATTAGTTGTATATTCTATCGCCTTATTCCCGGAAGGTACTATTACAGCAACTCTAACCTTCTTGTTGGTATCTCCTACCCTAGTTGCTGTCCATGTCATAGAAGTATCAGCTGTTGTGCCTGCATAAGTCCACTTGCTTGTATCAACGATAACATCTAAATCGGCGGTTGCGCCGGTCACCTTTCCATATTGCACATAATACAATATCGATCCTGTGCCTATGCTGCTTACGTTTGAAATAGCTTCTACCCTTTTTGCCTTGTCAACCATCTTTGTATATTGAGGTATTGCCATAGTTGCCAAAATACCAATGATGATTATTACTATCAACAATTCCACTAACGTAAAACCTTTCCTCATGTTGCCCCCCTTTCATTTATGTTATTTATTATGGATATACAGGCTTGTAACTCTCTGTAGCGTTTTTGCTTTCGTAGAATGCCTTGTTTCCATCAGGCATCTCTACATCCATCTTAACTTTCCAGTTAGTATCCACTCCGTTGCCTTTACCTTGCGCCACCCATGTGTAAATCCATTTTGGAGCGGTGGTATTCGACGTATTATTATATTGCCATTTGCTGCCTGATGGCACTGTTATATCAAGATAATCGTCATCTACAGTAGATGTAGTCATACCATACTGAATATAATACATTATCGATGCCGTGCCGATGCTGCTTAGCATTGTAATGGCTTCTACCCTTTTTGCCTTGTCAACCATCTTTGTATATTGAGGTATTGCCATAGTAGCCAATATACCTATGATTATGATTACTATCAATAACTCTATCAGAGTAAATCCACGGCGCATAAAAACCTCCTTTTCCCTAATTTATAATGTTATACTATATATGAATAAAAGTCAATATCTTTCTTAAAATCAGGCCGCAACAGCCTCCTGGTTAACCGGTTGCTCATTCTTATCGAAAAACTTAACCGAAACAACCTTTGAAATGCCTGACTCTTCCATTGTTATACCGTACATGACATTAGATATGGCAATGGTCTTTTTGTTGTGGGTGATTATTATAAACTGCGAATTTTTCGTAAACTCGGCAAGCACCCGGCTGAAGCGGTCAATATTTGCCTCATCCAAAGGCGCGTCCATTTCATCCATTACGCAAAAGGGACTTGGTTTTATCTTAAACACAGCGAATAAAAGCGCAAGCGCTGTCATGGTCTTTTCGCCGCCTGATAAAAGCGATATATTTTGAAGCCTTTTTCCGGGCGGTTTTGCCACTATCTCTATGCCGCTTTCAAGCACATCGCTCTCATCCACCAGGAATAATTCCGTGTCTCCGCCTCCAAAAAGCAGCTTGAAAAAGTTCTTAAATTCTTCCTGGATCTTATTGAATGTATTGACAAACATATCTTTGGTGGTCTTGTTTATCTTTGATATAGCGTCAAGCAGATTTTCCTTTGCCTTTAAAAGGTCTTCGCGCTGAGTAACCATATTATTAAACCTGTCATTAAGCTCTGTCTCCTCGCTGACAGCATCAAGGTTTACTGAGCCGATTGAATCAAGCTTTGCCTTCAATTCTTCTATCTCAGAACGCGCTGATTCAATATTAAATTCAACAAGCGGTTCCTGCTGAACATCCGCATCGTGTTGTATCAAAAGCTTATACGAACCCAAATCAATCTTATATGTCTGGCTCATCCTGTCTTCTAATCTTTGCTTTTGAAAATCGATCTGGGTTGCCTGCATCTGGTAAGAATGCGCTGCGCTGTTTAAATCCTGCAGGTCCTTATGCAATTTCTCATAACAGGCCTGTTTATCAGAAACCTTAGACGTTATTTCAATTCTTTTGCCTGCAATAATCTTCAGATTATTCTCAGTTTCTGATTTTTGAACCTCAAGGGCCTTTAATTCTCCGGCAAGCTGCTCTATCTCAAGGCTTAAGCTAATAATCCTTGTTTTGGAATCATCTATCTGTTTTAATCTTGACTGATAAAGAGTATTTTCTCTTTGCATTGATTCTGTCAGCACATTCAGATTATTCTCCAAGTCTAGATACCTCTGATTAAAAGAATCCAACTCTGCGCTTGTCTTGGCAAGATCAACCAGCACAAGCTCTTTTTCCTTAAGGTTTGCCTGCATCCAATTTTGGTTATTATTTATCGTCTCTGTCAATTCGCCGAGCTCTTTTTCGAAAGCAACGATCTGCGAATTAAGCGCTTCGTCTTCCTGCCTGAGATTACCCAATTCCTCGCTTATATCATCTAACTCAAGCTCTATAACAGAAAGCTCTTCCTTTAATTTTGTAAATTCCTGTTCATTATGCGTTTTACCTGTCTGCTTATTTGCAAGCTCTATCTGCTCTTTTAAGGCCTGCTCATTTAAAATGGCCAATTCTGATGTAAGATCCACGATGACGCGCTGGATTTTTTCCTTTTCATCGGCCAATAGCTGCAGCCTTTCAGACAGCAAAGATACCCCGCCTTCATTTTCAATACAGGTATTTAAATCCGACATTACGGCGTAAATATCGCCATACCACGGCTTATTTTTTATATCCGGATCTGATAAAAATTCTTTAACGCGATCTTTAAAAGACGCGCGTTTTTGGGCTATATCCTGCAATAACACAAGCCTTGACTGCGCAACCGCCAGTTCTTTCTGGGTCAGGTCGCGCTCTTTGTCCAACGACTGCAATCTTTGCTGTATGTTTTTAAGTTCGGCCTCAAGCGCATGAGCCTTGAGCTCCATATCGCTGACCTTCTGCGACTGACTATTTAATTCATTTTCGGCAACGCTTAATTTATCTTTTGACGCGGTAAGCGCGCTCAAACAGTTTTGTTTTTCTATTTCAAGCCGGCGCACCCGGTTTAACGCGCCCTGAGAATTTGCCGCAATCTTTGCCGTCTCATTTTTAGCCCGGGCGTTTTGATTGGTTTTTTCAAGAACAGCTGTCTTTGAATCCGATATCTTAAGCCGCGCGGCCTCTATATCTTTTTCAAGCACAGAAAGCAGGTCCTTTTTCTGATTAACGGAATCCTCTTTCCCCTGGCGCTGTGAAGAAAACAAATCTCTTTCGCTTCTCAAAGTCTCTGCCTGCGCCTTAAGTTCTTCTATCTTTACGGCGCTGGAACCTAGATGCTGCGATAAATCATCTATCAGCGCGTTAAGCTCTTTTATCCTTTCATTATCCAGCTGCGCTTTTTCCTTTGCTCTGAATATAGAATTTTCCGCCCTGGAATAATCTTCTTTTATATTTGACGCCTCGCTATCAGCGGCTTCAAGCTCTTCTCTTACGGATTTTATCTCGCCTGATAACAATTCAATATCGCGCGATAAATCTCCCCTGGAAGATTCCGCCTTGTCAATATCTGCCTGTAATCTCTGGCGCTGTTTTTTTAAATCTTCATACTCTATATGCGATACGGATAACTCCAATTCTTTAAGGCGTTGAAAATGTTTTTTATACCTTCTTGCCTTGGCTGCCTGGCGCTCTATGGAATTAATCTGTCTCTGAACCTCGGCAATAATATCATTAAGGCGAAGAAGGTTCGCTTCAGTGGCCTCAAGCTTATTAAGCGCTTCTCTTTTTTTGGATTTGAATTTGGTTATGCCGCTTGCCTCTTCGAATATGGCGCGGCGCTCTTCAGGCTTTGAACTTAAGATAAGGTCTATCTTGCCCTGTTCCATTATAAAGTAATTATCTACACCTATGCCTGTGCCCATTAGAAGCTCGGCAATGTCCTTAAGGCGCACTGCTGTCTTGTTTAAAAGGTATTCGCTTTCGCCTGAACGAAACAAACGGCGCGATATTGTTACTTCTTCGTAATCTATGGGGAGTATTTTTGAATGGTTTGAAAGGACAAGTGAGACTTCGGCGAAGTTTACAGGTTCTTTCTGGGTGGTGCCGTTAAATATTACATCCTGCATCTGCAGGCCACGAAGGGATTTTGCTGATTGCTCGCCCAAAACCCACTTTATGGCGTCTGAGATATTACTGTTATGAACGATGAAATCATCCGCTATAAAATTGTGATTCGCTTCTACAGTAAGATCATATACCCATTCAGGAGGATCAACCTTTTTAATTTCTACAATCTCATCCCAATAGACATCTGAATTAGCCAGCATCCGCAAATGATTTAACATTAATCTGGCCAAATCATTAATCTGCCCATGTTCTTCTATTATGCTTAAAACCTCCCGCAATCCGCCTCTTGAAACCGCACATCTATTTTCATAATATGCGGCTAACTTCGGGCAAACCTTCCTTAAACGCTTAATACTTATTTTAGTCAGCTTAACAAGCTGTTTGACTAAACTATTTATACCCGGGATTAAATCCAGATTTGGATTAGACACGCATTCTAATTTCTCAATGGCCTGTAGTTTATCTTTTTTATAGCCTATAAAATGTAAATGCCTGATAAGGTTTTTAAGGTTATCCGTTCCATAAACAAATACAGAATAATATGTCCTCATTATCTTCTTTTCTGTATTAGTGGCGCACTTAATCTTTCCCCTGATTAATGACTGAATTCCAAAACGCAGCAATATGCTGCTTAGATCATACGCTAATTGCTCAGACGCCGTAGAATATTCCAGATAAATAACGTTTTTCTTACTCTTTCCCTGTTGTTTTACACAAACATGCGCATCGCCTTCAAATAACGCGCTTAGAAAATTTTCTACGACATCATCGCTCGCGCTGAAAATCTGCCTGGGAATGCTTTTCTGACGGGATCCTTCTCCTATGCCGATACCAAAAATTCTTTCTAAAAATTTACACAGAGATTGGGAAAATATGATTGCATCCTTGCAATTTTCTTTATAATTAAACACACCTGTTTCTACGCCAAAGGCGCCTTTTGCAGTTTTTACAAAATCATTGACAATCGCCTCGTCCTCATTTACAAACCAGACCTGGCTTGAATTTGTATTTCTGCCTTCTGAAATAATATAACCGAGAAAACGCGCTAATGCCGGGGTAAGCTCTGTTGGCACGCGCATCCTGCCCGTGGTCCTGGATTTAATCTCATGTGGAATGTTTAAAGAATCGGGGGATTTACCTTCCAGCATTTTAGAAAAAATATTAACATTGAGGGACTGACCTGAAGATATTGATTTTATCTGATTATAACTGACGCCTGTCCGGTCTGCTAATTTCTGAAGGCCGCCGCTGTTTTTAGCTGCATGCTTAATAAAGTTATCCAATTCAACCGAATACGGCGCATAAATCAAATCTTCTTCGGTAAAACTTTCGTAGATTTCTTTTAAGTTCAACTGATTATTATATTTTGAAACAGGCGCAATCCGCGGCAGTGATATCTTTACGCCCACTTTAAGCTGTTCAGCAGACAAACTTGTAAGGCCGGTATCATTATAAGTAAAAAATGGGTGATAGGCTGTTGCCGTTATTTTGCGGCCTGATTTTGTTTTAATATGCAATAAAAATTCAGGGGCTTTTCTTTTAACAAAAGCTAATATGGGCCTGGTCTCTATTTTTAAGTTGTAGAGATTTAATGAAAAGATTTGCTGCGCGGAATTTTCAGCGTAAGCGCAAAAACCGTCATCAAGCTTTTCTACATTGGAAAAATTCCTGATGGCGGTTTCTACTAATTCTTTAATCTTTACTCTTTGGCCGTTGCTTAAAGTAACTAAGGTCTGCCCATCAACGCACTTGCCGCAGCCGTTTGGGCCTACAATCGCTGTAACACCGGGCTCGAAAATAAACTCAGTCTTATTCGCGAATGATTTAAACCCGTAAAGTTCCAGCTTTTTCAGGTACATTTAGGCTATTTATCCCTCC
>Ga0210017_1002745_pt1 | contig 14992 bp, 17 predicted proteins | sample CryGeyCG2014_020_FD_183966 | JGI IMG/M metagenome (GOLD analysis project Ga0210017, IMG submission 183966) | Groundwater microbial communities from aquifer - Crystal Geyser CG08_land_8/20/14_0.20 (SPAdes) (version 2) | ecosystem: Environmental > Aquatic > Deep subsurface > Groundwater | place... | reverse complement strand
GACGCAGCCAACGTGGACCTGAAAGCTTTCACCGATGAGTTCTATTTCAAACAGACTGGCGCGCACCTGCAGCCGATACTGGAGACGCTGCAATATCTATGCAGGGAAACGGATGTCTGGGTGGAATTGACCACCCTGCTGATTCCCGGCCTCAACGACAGCGCGCACGAGGTCGGCCGGATGTGCGAATGGATCGCAAAAGAATTGGGGGAGGATGTGCCGCTGCATTTCACCGCGTTCCATCCCGATTACAAAATGACCGCCATCCCCGCCACGCCTTCAGCCAAACTGACCGAGGCGCGGCAGATCGCGCATGCCGCAGGCTTGCACCACGTCTATACCGGCAACGTGCACGACCTCGACGGCGGCACGACCCATTGCGCCCATTGCCACGCGCCGCTGATCGTGCGCGACTGGCATCTCATCCGGAGTTATGAGGTTACCGAAAAAGGAACGTGCCCGCATTGCGGCACCAAACTCGCGGGACATTTCGGCAAGTTCGAAAAACAGTTCGGGCGGCAGCGCATCCCGCTCGTTCTGTCCGGGCGGTGAACCTGCCCGTCAGGCAGTGACCGGATGGTGCAGATACCAATCGACCAGATGTTCCTGCAAACGCTCGGAGATCGTACGCAGCGACTGCACGGCGCATAGCACTTCGCCATCCGTTGCGAATTTTCCATGCTCTTTCAACAACACAGCCTGGCTCGCCGCCTCATGGAAAACCTCGCACTGTTTGCACGTGACGCCGAACAATTCATGCAAGGCAGGATCGGCCTCCTGCTCGCCGTGCATGTGTTTTGCCAACAGGCATTCCTGGTGGCAGATACCCTCCAATAGCGGCTTGTCCGCAGTCTGCCCCAGCAGAAAATGTTCGATGTGGTCATGATGGTCGATCAGTGCCTGCATCGCGCGGATACAGTCCAGCGATTGGCCGGGAGCGAATTGATCGGTGGAAGCGGGATTTGAAACGACCATGGCAGAACTCCGTAATTTTCTGCCGGCCATTCTGCTGTCCCCCCGCCGCCCCCACAATAGGCCAGAAGGCCTATACCTTGGCCTATACCTTGGCCTATACCTTGGCCTATACCTTGGCCTGTATCCGGGCCTATATCCTGGGTGAACTGCACCTCATGCCAACAGTCGAACCGGCGCAAAACCGCCGCCCGGGGTGCGGAAATTGGTGGTCTGCCCCTGATACAGGCGCGCCGCCGCCAGTTGCAATTCACCCTCATAGACGTAGCAGCGCACGTCGTATTTGAGCGACTGCGGTTCGCTATCCGGCAGGCAAACCGTGCGCTCGCCGGGTGGTTGCAGCCGTTGTGCCACATATCCGCCCTGCATGATCTCCTCGAACACACGCTTGGTCACCTTGTCGCCCCGGTATGCGCCTTTGCTGCCGTAGCCCGTCACCGGCTTGAAGAACCACGCCTTGCGTTCCGTCCACCATTGTTCCGACTCTGCGGCATGCACCCGTTTCGTCTGCGGGATGCCACGCAGCAACTCATCGATAGTCGCCTGCTGCACACCCGCCGCGCGCAGCCACTCGGCATCGCTCCACTGCACCAGATTGCGCTTGTCGGCATAGCGCGCGTAATGCGCGGGATCCGGCGTCAGCACCACCTGTTGCCGCGTCCAGGCCGAGCGGATGTGTGGAAACTGCTGCAAGCCGAAATCGGTCAGCCGGTTGTAGATCAGATCGACGCGCTGGCCGCTGCAATACACGCCGTCATCGCGCGCCTGCAGAGCGGCGGGATCGGCGATCAGCGCAACGATTCCCGCGCGTTCGAACAGGCGCTGCGCCAGCAGGAATTCCGGATAGAGGTATTGCGCTTCGGGGCGTTCATCCACGATGGCGATGCAGGTGAGCGGTGCAGCACCATGTGTCAACCGCCATTCGTTGCGGAACATGGCGAGGAAACGCTGTTCCAGATCCGCTGCGGCAACTGCCGTGCCGGGCCAATCCGCCACGCGCTGACTCTCGATCAGCAGGGCGTTGAGGAACCCGCCGCCCGCGTTGGTGTTGATCTCGATCAGATGCGCGCCCTGCGCATTGAGGTGAAAATCGTAGCCGTAGAAAACGCCGTGTGCGCTGTGTGGCACGGGCGCGGCAACGACTTCTTCCACCGCCGCGATTACTGCGCGCATCTGCCGCAACGGTGATGCGCCGATGAAAACCGGCGCAGAGGCAAACAAATGCGGGCAGCGCTCCCTCACCAGCAATTGCCATTCGTCTCCCTGTGCCCGTATCGCGCGCTGCAATGCCTCATCCATGCGCGCCACATCCTGACACTGTCCGTTCAAGCTCGCGGCATCACCGCCCGCTTCCGCTAGCGCATCAACCACCCAGCATCTCCCGCTTCAGTGATTCCTGCGCCGGTTTGCCGCCCAGCCAGATTTTCAGCAAGGCGCGGTTGAACGCCGTCCCGGCGATGGTGCCGCGCACACTGCCGCTCACGCCGATCTGCGTGCCGCTGGCAGGCAGAAAATCGAGGGTGATGAGATCGCCCTCCTTCGCCTCGCCGATGGCATCGAAGATTTGCGCCATCTGTTTCAACTCGGCATCCAGCGCAGCCAGTTCGGCGGGTGTGTGGTTGGCTTCGATCGCCTCGCTGAACGCGCCATACAGTTTCTTGCTGCCCAGGTCGCGCAGCATATAGAGCGCGACGCGGTGCGGACGCTCATCCGCGATGATCGCCTCCGCCGCAGTCTCTTTTTGCGGCAAGTACAGCGCCCCGACATAGACCTTGAACATCCACTTGTTGCGCACCCCGGCGCCGTTCAGCAGCAGCGTCTGCGCGCCGACCTGTGCCGTATCACCGACTTTCACCCCGGCAACCTCCGTTGCGAAAACGGGCAAGGCGAACATACACAACCATCCGGCCAAAAATATCCTGTTCATTTTCATCCTTTCAACTCTGTGAAATCGTTGATACCGCGGCAATGCGGGCCGGACTTTAGTCCGACAATTTATGGCGCTGTCGGGTTGAAACCCGACCCACATTACAGCGCCTCGAACACCCCTGCCGCACCCATCCCGGTACCGATGCACATCGTCACGATGCCGTATTTCTGTTTGCGCCGGCGCAGGCCGTGCAACAGCGTGGCAGTGCGGATCGCGCCGGTCGCGCCGAGCGGGTGGCCGAGCGCGATGGCGCCGCCGAGCGGGTTGACGATTGCGGGGTTCAATCCCAGATCACCGATCACCGCCAGCGATTGCGCGGCGAAGGCTTCGTTGAGCTCGATCCAGTCGATCTGATTCAAATTCAGACCAGCCGCTTTCAGCGCGCGCGGAATCGCCTCTTTCGGGCCGATGCCCATGATCTCCGGCGGCACCCCCGCCACGCTGAAACTATGGAACTTGCCGATGGGTGTCAGGTTGAATCGTTTCAGCGCCGCTTCCGAACACAACAGCACCGCACCCGCCCCGTCCGACATCTGCGAACTGTTTCCCGCCGTGACCGAGCCGCGCTGCGCGAACACCGTGCGCAATTTACCCAGCGCTTCCAGCGACGTATCCGCGCGCGGGCCTTCGTCCTGCGCCACCTCGCGCACTTTGACCCCGACCTCGCGCGAGTTCATATCGGGCACATGCTCGGTGATCGGATAAGGCGTGATCTCGTCCTTGAATTCTCCCTTGTTGATTGCAGCCAGCGCGCGCTGATGGCTCTGCAAAGCGAACGCATCCTGCGCCTCGCGCGACACTTTCCAGCGCTCCGCCACCTTCTCCGCCGTCAGCCCCATGCCGTAGGCGATGCCGACATGCTCGTTGTCGAAGATGGCGGGATTGAACGCGATCTTGTTGCCCATCATCGGCACCATGCTCATGCTCTCCACGCCCGCCGCCAGCATCACCTCCGCCTCGCCCAGCCGGATGCGATCCGCCGCCAGCGCCACCGCCTGCACGCCGGAAGAACAGAAGCGGTTCACCGTCATCCCCGGCACCGTGTGCGGCAGACCGGCCAACAACAAACTGATGCGCGCCACGTTGGTGCCCTGCTCCGCCTCCGGCATCGCGCAACCCGCGATCACATCGACGATGCTGGACGGATCGAGCGACGGCGCCTGCGCCAGCACACTGCGAATCACATGCGCCAGCAGATCATCGGGGCGCGTGTTGCGAAACATCCCGCGCGGCGCCTTGCCGACCGGCGTGCGGGTGGCGGCGACGATGTAGGCTTCCTGGACTTGTTTGCTCATGGTTTACCTCCAATATTTACAACTTACCTCAAAATGGTTGAACGATCACACAGACTTGCTATCATGCATCCATGCAAAAGAAACCACTCATCCAAACCAACCCGCACTTGCGAGCTGCGGAAGAATATCAATACCGCGAGGCGCTGGTTGCAAACGTATCCAGCTCCACGGCGATTGAGACGGGCACTTCCGTCACTTCCATCGCCAAAACTCTTGCGCCCGTCAAGACCCCGCAACGCTCCGCTCGATAACTCCGGAGAAGATTTTCTCCATCGGGCGATAGTTCCTGTCCAGCCCCGCCCTCACCGCAGCAAAATAGTTTTCCTTTTTCTCTCCGGCAATTGTGCCGAAGTCCAGCAGCGGCAGGCCTGCCTGCAATGCCATCAGCGTGGACAGTACCCGTGAGATTCGTCCGTTCCCTTCGAGGAAAGGATGGATCAGAACCAATTCCACATGGGTCTCCGCCAGCGCGCCCACAATTTCTTCTGTTGTCTCAAACTTGCACGGCGTACAGCGCGCCAGCGCATCTCGTTCGAACTCAGCCATCAATGCCGGGATGCGTCCGGCTGCCGCAAACATGAAATTGCCCTTGCTCACATTCACTTGCCTATATTCACCTGCCCAAGCATAGATACCGCCCAGCCACACGCGATGAAGCTCGCAAATATCGTTGGCCGTAAAACGATGTTCCTCATCATATGACCTCACCAAACGATCTACCGCATCTATCAATGCATTCGCCTCGGCGGCATCCATCTCGGTAGGTGACGTGATACCGGGCAGATTCCTTAACACCACACCATCCGAACCAGTTTCGAACTGCGCTTCGGTCAAACCAGAAACATCGTAGCGGTCGTCTGGACTCATTCCATGCCTTTTCAATCAAACCGTGGTACGCCCCCTATTACTCCTGCTAGATCGACCGGACAGCCAAGCAAATCCTCCAGATAGAACTGCACACCGAAATAGCGAGCAGACGTGGCTGGCCCATCGAACGCCACCAGCACATCCACATCGCTGCCCTGCCGCGCGGCATCGCGCGCCACCGAGCCGAACAAAGCCAGACGCGATACGCCGAAGCGGTGCGTCAGTTCACTTTTGTGTTCCGTGAGCAACTGCAATGTTGTTGATCGATTCATTTCATTGTTCCTAAAAAAACGTGGTACGTCCCCTATTGTTCAACCTATCCTTGCTCTAACCGCCAATCTTGTTGTATGCCAATTCGATGAATGGCTTAGCCAGTTCAAAGTCCTCCTCTGAACACAAAGTAAACTCAACATCTCCTGTACCGTAGTGGCCTATTTCTGTTACATCACGATAGAACTTCGGTTGTGACTTGATATCCATGGAACGCAACTTCAAAAATAGTTTTATGTTGCGGCTTTGCGGCTCCATGCAGACGATATTCTGAGAAATCTTGTATGCGACATAGAATTTCTTCGGCACTTCTTCGATAGCCGGATCTAGAGCAACAATATATTCCCGGATGCCGTTCATAAGTGCTTGGATAGAATCCGACTTCCCTTCCAAGTGTTCTTCAAACGTATAAGTAGCAGTAGCGCGCACCTGTGCTGCCTTTTTCCCCGCCTCCACCATTACTGGGTTTTTGCCGTTTCCCTGCGCAACGGTAGTCGCATTGGCTGCTTGGAAAACCTCTTCTAGATAAAGTGAACCATTTTTGAATAGGCGATATTTCCATAGTTCAATATTTGCCCCCATCACTTGCACAGCATGAAGGTCGTACTTCTTGTAGTTTGGCGCGATGCAGATTACCCGCACATCAGACCAATCTACCTCTTTGTCGTTTCCTAACGCACGTTGAGCAGCAATTTCAAAATCCCCCTTGTGATCCTGAATCCAATGCAGATAAAAGAGGCTCTGATTAATCAGCTCGGAAGATTCCACTTTCTTGTATTCGATAATGACCGGATTGTTTTCCTCAGACAATGCGAGACTATCTATGCGTCCAGCGTGCAAGGCGCCAGTAGAAAATTCAGATGCAACGAAACGACAATTGAAAACGGTGGTTAGATTCTTCTCGATCATGGCTTGCAGCTCCTTCTCAAGTGAGAAGTTAGTCTGCTCAATCGGCACAAGGCCTTTTTCAGACATTTCAAATAGTGGCATCTCGTAAAGCTCCAAATAATTTCAATTCCTGAAATCGATCAACGTCGGGTTACGCTGCGCTAACCCGACCTACAAAAGCATTTCAATTCCGCAACGGCTTCCCACTCTTCAACATATGCTCGATCCGCGCCTGCGTCTTGTCGGTGGCGAGCAGTTCCATGAAGTGTTTGATCTCCAGGTCGGGCAGCCATTGCTCGTCCACCACGCGGCAGCCGATGTTGTAGTCGTGTTCGGAGATGAATCCGCCTTCGCGCATGTTGAGCCTGGAGGTTTGAGATGACGATGCGGCTGGTTGATCTCAACAGGCCAGCAGGATCATGCCGCCAATGCAATGGCCTGTGTCTTCTGCTCGACGGATTGGATGAGATCCTGAATAGCGTCCACTTCAGCCGTCTCGAAATAGGATTCACCGCATTGCGTGCAAACCCACGCCGGGACCTTGTCCAGAGTCAGGTGGCAGCCTTCGCGGTCGATATGGAACGGTGTCGCGTCTTTCTTCATTTCACCTTGGCAATGCAGGCATTTCATGGCGCTCTCCTTGTCTTATAGTCGGCCACCCATTCCGTTGCGCCGGGAATGCAGGCTGTAATAATTGCGAGATAGTCTTCTTTGGGAGCACAAACAACATGAATTGGCCTGCTGGATTCTCCCGCGCCCAGTATCAGGCAACTATGCCCTCGTGCATCTTCCGGATAGTTTTCGATAATCTCGCCATGCTCTATGGTTTCGCGAATTTCACGCGTGCTAATCATGCGCTCCGGCCTGTTCATCTGCCGCAACGCGTGAGGAAGAAAGAGGTATTTCTTGCTTGCCGCCTCACGAATCTGCTGGTGTAGATCGCCGTTGTTGTCCATAGGTGCAGGTTACACGCGAGCAAGTTTCAATTCAATAAGCCACTAATTCCTCAACGGCTTCCCGTTCTTCAACATGTGCTCGATCCTTGCCTGCGTCTTGTCGGTCGCGAGCAGCTCCATGAAGTTGCGCCGCTCCAGATCGAGCAGCCATGTTTCATCCACCAGACTGCCGACTTCCACATCGCCGCCGCACATCGTTTCGGCGACGCGGCAGCCGATGTTGTAGTCGTATTCGGAGATGAAGCCGCCTTGCAGCATGTTGACCATCGACGCCTTGAAGGTGGCGATGCCGGTACGGCCCGCGACGGGGATTTGACGCGGGTGCAAGGGCGGACGGTAGGCGGTGGCGTTGAGGGCTTTGGCTTCTTCCTTGGCGATGTGCAGCAGTTCGAATTTGTTCATCACGATGCGGTCTGATTGCCGCAAATAGCCCATCTCGCGCGCCAGCTCGGCGCTCTTGGCGACTTCGCCCATGGCAATTTGCTGGAAGTAGCGTTTGAGGAAGGGGAAGATGTCGCCACCTCTGGCTTCTGCGGCCGCGCGTTGCGCCATTTCCTTGCAGCCGCCGCCGGCGGGCAACAGTCCCACGCCGACTTCGACCAGGCCAATGTAGCTTTCCAGCGTGGCGACGATGCGCGTGCTGTGGAGGGAGAACTCGCAACCGCCGCCGAGGGCGAGGCCGTCCACTGCCGCAATGGTCGGCACTTGCGCATACTTGAGGCGCATGGAGGTTTGCTGGAATTTTGCGACCACGGCTTCGACTTTGGGCACGTTCCCGGTGGCCGCATTGAGCACATCGCCCAATCCGCCGCCGCCCGCGACCGTGTATTTAACCCGGTTCGCCGCGCCCTTGAGCTTGCCGAACAAGCCTTCATCCGGGGCTTCCTGCAAGCCCTGCATCACTTGCAACAGATTGGCGCCGGCGGAAAAAGGCGGCTCGGTCTGCCACAGGATGAGCGCGGAGAAATGCGCTTCGGCTTCGTCCACCGCGCGCAGGATGCCATCCAGCACCTCGTTGCTGACGGTGTGCATCTTGGTCTTGAAACTGAGAATGGCGATAGTGTCGCCGGTGTGCCACAGGCGCACTTCGTCGGTCTCGAACACGGTTTCGCCGTAGTGGCGCTCCTCGCCAAGCAACGCATCGGGGAAGAGTTGGCGGCGATAGACGGGGAGTGAGGAGCGGGGCTGATACGCACCAGCCCTCTCCCCCTGCCCCTCTCCCGCGCGCGGGAGAGGGGGGAGCGAAGCGGAGGGAGAGGGTGCGTAGGAACCCTGCGCAGTGTGCACGCCGGTGCGCGCAGGATCCGCAGCCCATAGCGGAAGCGGCGTATCCGCCATCGCCTTGCCGGCGGCGATGTCAGCGGCGATCCAGCCCGCCACCTGTTGCCAGCCGGCCGCCTGCCAGATTTCGAACGGGCCGTTGTCCCAGCCGAAGCCCCAACGCACGGCAAGATCGACGTCGCGCGCATTGTCGGCGATGGACTCCAGATGCAGTGCACAATAATGGAACACGTCGCGGAACACTGCCCACAGGAACTGCGCCTGCGGATGCGGGTTGCTGCGCAGCCCGGCGAGTTTCTTCGCCCAGTCGCGTTCGCGCAGAATATCTTTGACGCCGTCGTCTACCTTGGCATCCGACAATTTGTATTCGCGCGTGTGCAGGTCAAGGACGTGGATCTCTTTGCCGATCTTCTGGTAGATGCCGCGCTTGCTCTTCTGTCCGAGCGAGCCCTGATCGACCAGATACTGGAACCAGCCCGGCAGCTCGAAGTGTTTGTGCCACGGGTCTTCGGTGAGGTTCTCGCGCATGGTGTTGACCACGTGCGCGAATACGTCCAGACCGACCACATCCAGCGTGCGGAAAGTGGCGCTCTTGGGGCGGCCGAGATAGCGGCCGGTGAGCGCATCCACCATGTCGAAGCCGAGGTTGAACGCAGCCGCGTGATGTTTGGTGGCGAGCATGGAGAACACGCCAATGCGGTTGGCGATGAAGTTGGGCGTGTCCTTGGCGCGCACCACGCCCTTGCCCAGGGTGGAGACGAGAAAAGTCTCCAGCGGATCGAGCAAACCGGCTTCGGTTGCCGCGCAGGGAATCAACTCGACCAGATGCATATAGCGCGGCGGGTTGAAGAAGTGGATGCCGCAAAAGCGATGGCGCAGATTTTCGGGAAATGCTTTGGCCAGGGTATTGATGGACAGGCCGGAGGTGTTGCTGGCAAAGATGGCGCGCTCATGCACAAACGGCGCGACCTTGCGATACAGGTCGGATTTCCAGTCGATGCGCTCGGCGATAGCCTCGATGATGAGATCGCATTCGCGCAGCTTTTCCAGATCCTGCTCGTAATTGGCGGGCCGGATGTAATCCGCTTTGGCCGGACTGGCGAGCGGGGCCGGGTCGAGTTTCTTCAGCCCGGCCAGCGCCTTGTTCACATTGCCGTTTAACGAGACAAGGGGTGCAACGCTCTGCCCTCTATCCAACTTTCCCCCGGAGGGGGAAAGGGCAATCGAACCCTCTCCCTCCGGGAGAGGGGATGGGTGAGGACTGCCCTCTTTCGCGGGCAGCTCGAACAACAGCGTCTCGACATTGGCGTTGACCAAGTGCGCGGCGATCTGCGCACCCATGACACCGGCGCCAAGCACGGCCACTTTTCTGATTTTGACTGAATGATCCATCTGGATGCCTCCGCTGCGTTGACTTGAGCGGCAACCACCGCTGCCGCTCAAGCTGCATCGTTAAAAGTTCTGCGTATATTGCACACTGAAAATATCAACGCTATTGCTATAGGTGCCGACCAGATTGCCGTAAAAAGTAGTACTTGCCGTGCCTGCCGCCCCACCTTTGTTATTGCTGATGACAGAGTCCTTAACAAACAGGTGCGCGTAGCCAAAGTCCAGGGCGCTCTGTTTATTGGGCTTGTATTGACCACCCAATGACAACCAGGTGCGATCATTGTCCGGAATACGCGCAGTGCGATCTGCATCGGATACTGGAGCTTGATCGAAAGCGGCACCCACACGCGCTGTCCAATTTTCGTTGTAGTGGTGATTGGCTCCCACAGAAAAGCGGTAGGTATCATTCCAATTTTCGTTGGTCAATGATGCGGTCGCACCGGTTGAACTATTCACAACTCTCAACTCTTTGAATTTGCTCCAGCCAGTCCATGTAATATCCCCCATGACATCCCACTTCGAATCAATTTGGCTGAATCCACTAAACGAAAGAGAATCTGGCATCTCGATATCAGCGGTTACGCTTGGATTTTGGACGACAGCACCCGTTGGGCCAGTCACCAACAAATCTCCTGACAACTTGTAACTGATGCTGGAACGGTAAGCCAAACCGATCCGGGTTTCTGGATTCACCTGAAACAGGGCGCCAAAATTGTAACCCCAGGCATTATCACTGCCGGATACCTTCGCAGACCCAACCATCCCCGCCCCTAAAACCACATTGTTAGTCAATTCCGCGTCAATTTTTTGATAATCAAAACCCAAGCCCAGCGAAACCATATCGTTCAGTTGATAAGACAGCGCAGGGTTGACGTTGATGGTCTTTACTTCAGATTTTAAAGCTTGAAAGCGGCCAGCCCAACCGGTTTCATATTCTGTTTTTAATCCAAACGGAGCATTGATACCCAGACCGAATTTTATTTGCGGATTAACATCCATCGCAAAGTAGGCGCTCGGAACGAATGCCAAGCTTCCCGCATCGCCACCATTTCCACCCAAAGGTTGGCCGGATGCTGCAGCCGGGCTGGAACCTGTATCGGAAAACTTCACCGAGGGATTAATCAAGCTACCTATCACAGCGATTTGTTTGCCGCCCAGTCGCGATAGGCCGGCGGGATTGTAAAAGATCGTCGAGGCGTCTTCGGCGCTTGCCGCACCGCCGGCGAAGGCGTTACCCAAACCGCTGCCGCTTTGCTCGATCAGGGCAAAGCCCGAAGCCTGCACACCCCCGCCATGGCCAGCATGGCAACTGTTACGGCCAGATTGATTGCATTGCGTTTGAATTGCATGACGATCTCCCTTGTTATTAACTGCGTTAAAAAACTGGTTCACGACCCGATCTACAGCGGCAGCTTGCGCGGTCGGCGATCTTCGCCCACCGCAACATAGGTCAATTGCGCTTCCGTCACTTTGTGGCAGGTCGGGTTGGCCGGATCGCGCTGCACATAGACTTCGACATCCACCGTGACCGAGGTGGTGCCGGTCTTCACGATCCGGGTGTAAAAGCTGACGATGTCGCCAACGAAGATCGGTTGCTTGAACACGAATGAGTTGACCGCGATGGTCGCCACACGCCCCTTGGCGCGATGCACGGCCGGGATGCTGCCGGCGATATCGACCTGCCCCATCAGCCAGCCGCCAAAGATGTCGCCGGTGTAGTTGGCGTCGGACGGCATCGCCGCCACGCGCAGGGTCGGCTCGCGCTCGGGCAAAGTGGTTTCAGGTGCGTTCATTGTTCAGTGTCCTTCATACATGCGTTCGATCTCGACCGCGAATCGTTCCACGATCTTGTTGCGCTTCATGCTCAACTTTGGCGTGAGCAGCCCATTGTCGATGGTCCACGGCTCGGTCAGTAGCAGGGCACGGTTCACCCTGGCGTAGCCGGGGAAGCTGCTGAGGTTGCGCGCGATGCGGCGCAGCACCTTGGCTTCCACCCTGCTATCCCTCAAAGATTCAGGCATATCCGGCAGCACGCCGATCTTCGCCGCAACCAAAGGCCACACCACGGGATTGAGCACCACCAGCGCCACCAGGTATGGCTTGCCTTCGCCATACACCAGCGCCTGGTCGATCAAGGGATCGTGCTGCACGATGGCCGTCTCGAGATCGGCGGGCGGCAGTTTCTCGCCGTTGGCCAGCACGATGATCTCCTTCAGCCGCCCGGTGATATAGACGTGTCCGGTGTCGGAGATGCGCGCAATGTCGCCGGTGTTGAGCCAGCCGTCGGCATCGATCATCGCCTTCGTCGCCTCGGAATTGTTCCAGTAGCCCATCATTATGTTCGGCCCTTTCACCAGCAACGCGTTCTGCGGCCCCAGTTTGACCTGCACGCCGCGGATCGGTTGTCCCACACTGTCGGGGAAATTTTGATCCAACTTGTTGCCGGTTACGATGGGGCTGGTTTCGGTCAGACCGTAGCCCTGCACCACCGGCAGGCCGAGACCGACGAACATGCGCGAGATATCCGCATCCAGCGCGGCGCCGCCGCTGACGGCGGTGCGCAGCCGCCCGCCCAGACGGTCGAGGATCTTTTGCGCCACCAGTTTTTGCAGCACCGGCCAGAGCAGGAAAGAAGGTTTCCAGCCGCCGCGTTTTTGCTGTTGCAGGAAGCGATCCCAGCCCACATCGACCGCCAGCCTGAACAGCTTGCGCTTGAGTGGCGAACCCTCCTCCAGCTTGGCGCTGATGGCGGAATACACGCGCTCATAAATGCGCGGCACCGAAATCAGGATGGTCGGCTTGATGTTCTGCAGGTCTTCCGACAACAGCGGGATGGAACGCGCGTAGGCCACGGTCGCGCCGGTCATCACTTGCAAATAATAGCCGCAGGTGCGCTCGAAGGTGTGCGACAGCGGCAGAAAGGACAGCATCAGATCGGTCGGATAGACCACGAAGGTGCCAAGCGCGGCATGCGTATTGCTCAGGATGTTGTTGTGGCTGAGCATCACCCCCTTCGGCCTGCCGGTCGTGCCGGAGGTGTAGATGATGCTCGCCAGTTCGCCGATGGCACACGGCACGGGTGCCCGCAGGGTCGCGTTCGCCGGCAGGTAATCGGCGGCGGCAACCAGGCGCGCATCGTCGCCCGTAATTTTATCCAGCGCCACGAAACGTTGCACATTGGGCATCTGCTCGCGCACTGCGCGCAATTCCTGCCATTGCTCGGCGGTCTCGAACAGCACCACTCTTGCCCCCGAATCGTTCACGATGTAGGCGATGTTCTCGGCCCGGTCAACGGTGTAGAGCGGCACGGTGACGAGTCCCAACGACATCGCCGCCTGATCGAACATCACCCACTGCGGACAGTTGCGCAGCATCAGCGCCACCCGCTCGCCCTTCGCCAGGTTCTCCTGCGCCAGTGCTGCCTGCCAGCGCGCGACTTCCGCCGCCATCTGGCGCCAGGTGAAGGAGACCCAGGCATTACGCACGGTATCGAAATGGCGATAGGCTTCGGCATCCGGCGTGCGCTTGACCCGTTCCAGGAACAGGCCATGCAGCGTGCCGGCCTGTTGCGGCGTGATCACGTAATCATCCTGGTCGTTCATTTTTCACCTCCCCGCGGTTAATCGAGAAACAAATCCTTGAACGGCGGCACGCCGGGATCGACGGCATATTGCGCGAAGTCGGTCACCCCTGTTTCGCGCAACACTGATTCATCCACAAAGAAATTTCCGCTGCATGTGTTGCTGTCGCGCAACAGGATCGCGTGCGCGGCGTCGGCGACGATGGCGGGTTTGCGCGAGGCGCGCAGAATCTCCGGCGGAAAGTTGAATTCGATGGCCGCGGTGGCAATCGTGGTGCGCGGCCACAGACAATTGAAGGCGATGCCATCGACGGCGAATTCATGCGCCATGCCCAATGTGCACAGCGTCATGCCGTATTTGGACAGGGTGTAGGCGACATGCGGCGAGAACCATTTCGGATCGAGATTCGGCGGCGGCGACAGCGTCAGCACATGCGGATTCACCGCATTTTTCAAATACGGCACACAGGCTTGCGCGGCAAGAAAGGTCGCGCGCATGTTGACGTCCCACATGAGATCGAGCCGTTTGGCGCTGGTCTCCAGCGTGGGCTTGAGACTGATCGCGCTGGCGTTGTTGACCAGCGCATCGATACCGCCGAAATGCGCCGCCGCCTGCGCCACCGCCGCCTTGATCGCCTCCTCGTCGCGCACGTCGAGTTGGATCGCCAGCGCCTGTCCGCCGGCGGCGATGACTTCGTCCGCCACGCTATGGATGGTGCCCGGCAGTTTTGGATGCGGCTGATCGGTCTTGCCGGTAATCACGACTTCGCCCCGTCGCGCGCGCAGCGCAGGGCGATTTCGCGCCCGATGCCGCGCGTGGCGCCGGTGATGAAGATGGTTTTGTCGCGCAGACCAGACATTTTTCACGCTCCCCGTGGGTCGGGTTTTAACCCGACAAGCCTTTTATTGTCGGGCTGAAGTCCGACCTACAAACCCGCGCGCAACTGTTCCGGCGCGAAGTCGTCCACCATGATGACTTTGCGCCGTAGCGCGTAGTCGCGTTGCAGTTGCAGCGCCTGTTCGGCGGTGATGAGATTCTTGTCGCGCGCCTCGGCGATGCGCGGCAACTCGTCCATCGCCGTCAGCTTGCCGTCCTTGGCATCCTGCGCCAGCTTGGCCTGCAACGGCTCCGTCGCCAGCGTGCTCGCCAGCGCCGCTTCCAGCGCGCCGACTGCGTCTTCTTCGTCGCGCTTGATGTACATGCCCGCAGTCAGGCGGTCACGTGCCGCGCCCGGTTGCAGCATCAGTTTGGCCACACGATGCCCCAAATCATCCGCCGGGGGGCGACGACATTGCCCGAGCGGGAAGATGATCACGCGCAGCAACAAGGCAAAGAAGCGATTGGGGAAGTTCTGCATCACACCGTCGAAGGCGGTCTGCAGGCGGAACAGATTGTCCTGCAACGCCCAATGCAGCAGCGGCTCGTCCTCCGGCGGCCGTCCGTCATCCTCGAATTTCTTCAACGTCGCCGAACACAGATAGAGCTGGCTCAACACGTCGCCCAGCCGGGCGGAGAGTTTTTCGCGCCGTTTGAGCGCGCCGCCCAGCGCCAGCATGGCAATAT
>Ga0210017_1002743_pt1 | contig 14996 bp, 6 predicted proteins | sample CryGeyCG2014_020_FD_183966 | JGI IMG/M metagenome (GOLD analysis project Ga0210017, IMG submission 183966) | Groundwater microbial communities from aquifer - Crystal Geyser CG08_land_8/20/14_0.20 (SPAdes) (version 2) | ecosystem: Environmental > Aquatic > Deep subsurface > Groundwater | place... | reverse complement strand
TTAGTTATAAGTTATAAGTTACGAGTCACGAGGTAGCTAATATCTCTTTTTTTATTTCTTTTATTAAAGTTGGATTTTCAGTTAAAAATTGTTTTGCTCCTTCCATTCCTTGGCCAAGTTTTTTATCTTTGTATTGATAAAAGCTCCCTTTTTGGGAAATCACTCCCAATTTTAAACCTGTTTTTATAAGGTCAACAATTTTTGAAATTCCCTCATTATAATAAATGTCAAATTCAGCTGTTTTAAAAGGAGGAGCAACTTTATTTTTAACTATTTTTGCTCTAATCCTTGAACCAACAATTTCATCTCCCTGTTTTATTTTAGCTATTGTTTGGAGATGAATTCTTACTGAAGAATAAAATTTTAGAGCTAAACCTCCGGGCGTTGTCTCCGGATTTCCAAAATAAACCCCGATTTTCATTCTAGTTTGATTCAAGAAAATAATTAAAGTTTTGGTTTTTGAAACAATACCGGATAACTTCCGCAGGGCTCGCGACATAAGACGAGCTTGAAGACCAATCTGTTGGTCACCCATTTCGCCTTCAATCTCAGCTTTAGGAGTTAAGGCGGCCACAGAATCAATAACAATTGCATCAACCTTTCCCGACCTAACTAATGTCTCAACAATATCAAGAGCTTCTTCTCCGGAACTAGGTTGGGAAATTAGAAGTTCGTCAATATTTACTCCAATTTTCTTTGCATAATCGGGGTCTAAAGCATGCTCGGCATCAACAAATGCTCCTACCCCTCCTTTCTTTTGAGCTTCAGCTAAAATATGTAGGGCCAATGTTGTTTTTCCGGTCGATTCAGGACCAAAAACCTCAATTACTCTTCCCCGAGGAACACCCATTACTCCCAAAGCTAAATCTAAAGAGATAGAACCAGTCGGAATTACATCTACATCCGCTGGTTTTATCTCTCTTAATTTCATAATAGCCCCTTCTCCAAATCGTTGTTTGATTTCATTTAAAGCCTCATCCAAGTCCTTTTTATCCTCTTTTTTCTTTTGTTTAGCCATGTTAGAGCTACTTAATGAGCGTAGCGAATTTAGTAGGTCTTACACCTGAGCACATAAATTTAGACAAAAGTTTAGATCCTGTATTTCCTTTTTTGGCTGATTAAATTGTTTATCTTAAATGACCCTCCTTAATTAAATTTATGTGCTCGGTAAAGGTTTTGTAACTAAATTTTCTTCGCCTTTGGCTCGAAAATTTAGACAAAGCCCTTTATTTTTGATTTTAGCGAAGCGCTTACAGTTCTTCTTGATTAAAATCGTCAATTGATTGCGCCTCCTCTGTTGATTCATCTTTTTGGACATATACCTTCCTTGGTTTTGCGCCTTCGCCCGGTCCTACTACTCCTCTCTTTTCTAATATATCAAGTAATCTAGCTGCTCTAGCATAACCGATTCTTAATCTTCTTTGTAAAAGAGAGGCTGAAGCTTTTCTGGCTTCAACCACTACTTTTTTCGCCTCTTCATACAAAGAATCATCTCCGTTAAGGAAAGTCTTTACAGAATTTAGAAACGGCATTTCTAACTCTTCTTTTAAATTTTCAGTGATTTCGTTAATCGTATCTTCTTTGGGTTTTATATTCTTTTTTATAAAATCAGTAACATTCTTTACTTCTTTTTCTGAAACAAAAGGAGATTGAATTCTCTTTGGTTTTGGATTTTTAGCTGATATAAAAAGCATATCACCTAAACCCAAGAGTTTTTCCGCCCCAGCCATATCTAAAACTGTTCTTGAGTCAACCTGGCTAGCCACTTGAAAACTAATTCTTGAAGTAATATTTGCTTTAATCAAACCAGTAATTACTTCTACTGACGGCCTTTGGGTAGCTACCACTAAATGGATTCCAACCGCTCTAGCTAATTGAGCAAGTCTTACAATTCCAACTTCGATTTCTCTTCCCCGAGCCACCATTAAATCAGCTAACTCATCAATAATTAAAATAATGTAAGGTAAAGAATCTTGAGGAAATTTTTTGTTGTAACTTAAAATATCCCTTGTTCTACCTTCAGCTATCTGTTTAAATCTCCTTTCCATTTCTCCAATTAGCCAACTTACAGCATTGATGGTTTTTGAGGGCTCAAAAATTACTGGGCACAAAAGGTGAGGAATATCACTGTAAACTAAAAATTCTACTCTTTTTGGATCAACCAGAACAAATCTTAAATCTCGAGGTGAATTTTCGTAAAACAAGCTTAGAATTAGATTATTCAAGAAAATTGTCTTTCCCGTGCCGGTGGCTCCGGCTACTAAAAGATGGGGCATTTGACGCAAATCTGCATAAAGAGGGCTTCCAGCAACATCTCTGCCTAAACAAAATGTAAGAGGAGAGGGAGAATTTTGAAAAGCAGAATCGGAAATTAAATCTCTCATTCTAACTAAAGATCTTGTACTATTAGGAATTTCAATCCCAACCAGAGATTTTCCAGGAATAGGAGCCTCAATTCTAATTGGATGAGCAGCCAAAGCTAAAGAAAGATTATTAGAAAGAGCGGTAATTTTTGAAAGTCTTACACCCGGGGCTGGTCTTAAAGTATATTGAGTAACAGTCGAACCAACGTTTACTTCGCCCATCTCAGTTGGAATGCCGAAATTTTGCAAGGTTTTTCTAATTATTTCAATATTTCTTTTAATATCTCCAGCTATCGGGCCTCCTCGATCTTTTTCTAATAAGTCAAAGGGGGGCAAAAGTTTCTTTTCGGGTAAAGAGGTTTTTGTTTTAACTTTTAACTCTTCGCTTTTACGAAGATGAAAGGGTGAGAAAATTTTAAAGTCTTTTTTGGTCTCGGGAATTTCTTTCACTTTAACTTTTTGCATTTTTTGAGGAGGGAGAGTCAAAAATTTTTCTTTTTTGGAAAATTTAAAAACTATTATTCTCTCTCTTTGTAAAAACTGGAAAATTATCAAAAATCCTACAAGGATTGCGGTGACAGAAATTATATTTGTTACAATGGGACCAAAAAATTTTAAAAGAGGTTGAGATATTAAACCTAACCACCCTCCTTTCATCTCCTTTAGATTTCCACCCCCTAATGTTGCACAAATTCCTATCGTTATTACAAAAATTCCCAAAAATATAGGAGTTTTTCTCTTAACTTTGGAGCTTAAAAAAACCAATCCTCCTATCAAGCAGAATAAAGGTAAAGCAAAAGTCATTTCCCCTACTATTAATAAAAAAAATTTTTTAAATCTTTCTCCAGCCAATCCTGATTTATCAAAAAATGAAAGAGTTAAGATAATCCCGGTCAAAAAGAATAAAATGGCGTAAATAGAATATTTAGTTCGTTTCATTAGCAAACCAGACTTTGTCAACTTATTTCTCTTGAAATTTTTGTCTCTAAAATTTTCCTTTTTTGTCTTTTTTGCCATATCCCTACGAATTAATACGAATATGCGAACAAATAAGAGCGAGGGAAAGTTCCTCAAAGAGTCTCTCGCAGGCGGCTGAGCATGGTCTCGCCGAAGGCGAGTCAGCCGCCGAGAGGAAGCAGAATTTTCTCGCTGGAGAAAATTACTACGGCTCTTTGATGGGACTTTACCCGAGCGATTATTATTATTATATCATGCTATCACTTCTTTTTAAAACCGGTGCCCACTGGTATCAGTTTGCCAATAATTACGTTCTCTTTCAACCCTTCTAATTTATCCTCTTGGCCCAAAAGCGCAGCTTTGATTAATACTCTTGAAGTTTCTTGAAAAGAAGCAGCTGATAAAAAACTATCTGAACTTAAAGATATATCAGAGATTCCAAGTAAAACAGGCTGACTTTTTGCCTCTTCTTTTTGAGCCCTCTTTAACTTAAGATTCTCCTCTTGAAAATAATCCTTGTTAACAATTTCTCCTTTTAGCCAGGAACTACCTCCTTCTTCTAAAATTCTTACTCTAGAAAACATCTGTCTAATAATCAATTCAATGTGCTTATCATGGATATCTACTCCTTGAGAACTATAAACTTTTTGAATCTCTTGGAGAATATGACGTTGAGTTTCTTCTTTTCCAACTATTTTAAAAAGTTTCTTTAAATCAAGATTTCCCTCACAAAGAGGTTGGCCTTTTTTAACAAATTCGCCTGCTTTTACCCGAATAGACACTCCCCGAGGAATTTTATAAGTTGAACTTTCAGCTTTTTTTGTCAAAATTTTAATAGTTCTTTCCTTCTCCAAAACACTTATTACTTTGCCATCAATTTCGCTCATTACCCCTTCTCCTTTAGGGGATCTTGTTTCAAAAACTTCCTCCGCTCGAGGTAATCCTTGGGTAATATCGCTTGCTCCGGCTACTCCTCCTAAATGAAAGGTCCTCAAAGTCAATTGAGTACCAGGTTCTCCTATTGATTGAGCAGCTATAACTCCCACCGCCTGACCCAATTCGACTAATTTCCCTTTTCCTAAATCCCAGCCATAGCATTTTTGACAAACTCCTCTTGAAACCCTGCAAGAAAGAGGAGAACGAACTCTTAATTTTTCTATTTTTGAGTTTTTGATGAGCTCAGCTGCTTGCCAGTCTATTTCATCACCTTTTTTTGTTAAAAGAGATTTGCCAATTTTAATATCCTCTAAAGAAATTCTCCCTGCAATTTTAAAAATAAAATCTTCTTCTATATCTTTAGCATCTTTTTTAAAAACTATAATTCCATCTTTATCACCACAATCTTCCTCAGTAACAATCATATCATGGGCAACATCGACTAACCTCCTTGTTAAATAACCAGCTGAAGCAGTTCTTAAAGCAGTGTCAACTATTCCTTTCCTTGCTCCATGAGTAGAAATAAAATATTCCAAAACATTAAATCCTTCTTTTAAAGAATTTTTTATTGGTAACTCCACTATTTCTCCTTGAGGACTGATTACTAAACCTTTCATTCCGCACATTTGAATTGGTTGGACCCAAGAGCCTCTTCCTCCTGAATTAATAATTAAAGATACAGAACCTTTTGATGGTAAAGTTTTAGGAACCAACTTTTCAATCTCAGATATAACTTGTTGCCAAATAGTAATTACTTGAGATTTTCTTTCTTCTTTTGTTAATAAGCCCTTTTTAAAATAATTTTTAACAATCTCAACTTTTTTCTCAGCTTTATTAATTAAACCCTGTTTTTCTTTTGGAACAATGAAATCATCTACCCCTAAAGAAATACCAGAAAGTGTTGCATATTCAAATCCCAAATCTTTTATTTTATCTAAGGTTTGCTGAAAAATTTCAGGAGGATATTTTTGATTAATTTTCGCTGCCAAATTAATTAAAGCTTTTTTACCCATTATCTCATTAAGATAGGGAAAGTTTTCGGGTAAAACTTCATTAAAAATCAGCCGGCCAACAGTGGTCTCGATTGGGGACAGTCCCGTAGGGACAGTCCCTAAAGAACACTTAATTTTTGCTTGTAAATCGACAACGCCATTTTCATAAGCTAAAATAGCAATTTTGGAGTTCTCAAAAAATTTTCCCTCGCCTTTTGCGTTTTTTTCTATATCAGTAAGATAATAACAACCTAAAACAATTTCGTGTCTCGGCATAACTACAGGAAAACCAGTTGCTGGTTTTAAAAGATTATAAGTAGAAAGCATAATCTTCTTGGCTTCTTGTTGAGCCTCTTCTGACAAGGGGAGATGTACTGCCATTTGATCCCCGTCAAAATCAGCATTAAAAGCCTCACAAATTAAAGGATTAATTTTTATAGCTTTTCCTTCAATTAAAACTGGTTGAAAAGCTTGAATTCCCAATCTATGAAGAGTAGGGGCACGATTCAATAAAACTAATTTATTTTTCACTATTTCCTCTAAAATTGCCCAGATTTCAGGAATTTCTTCATCGATTAATCTATTTGCTCCCTTAATATTGTAAGCTAATTCTTTTTCTAAAACTCCCTTAATCACAAAAGGTTTGAAGAGTTCTAAAGCCATTGTTTTTGGCAAACCACATTGATTGAGTTTAAGTTCAGGACTAACGGCAATTACCGACCTCCCAGAGTAATCTACTCTTTTACCTAAAAGATTTTGACGAAATCTTCCCTCTTTCCCTGCTATCATATCTGCTAAGGACTTTAGTAATCTTTTTCCTCCAGTAGTAGCAGTAGTAACAATCCCTTTTCTCATTTCATTATCAATTAAGGCATCAACCACCTCTTGAAGCATCCTCTTTTCATTTCTAACGATTACTTCAGGAGCATTAATTTCTAACAAGTATTTTAAACGATTATTTCGATTAATAATTCTTCGATAAAGATCATTTAAATCAGAAGAGGCAAAACGACCACCATCCAATTGAACCATTGGTCTTAATTCAGGTGGAAGTACTGGTAAGACTGTAAAAAATGTCCATTCTGGTCGAATTTGAGCAGTTATCATTCCCTGAATCAATTTTAATCTCTGTAAGATTCTCTTTTTCGAAGCTGGAAATGTTTTTTTTGCCGAGATTTGTAAGTCTCTAGCTAATTTTTTTAGATCAATTCCTTCGCAAATTTTTCTTAAAGTTTCAGCTCCTGTTCCAACTTCAAAAATTTCCCCATATTTTAAAGATAAATCACGAAACGTTTCTTCTGATAATATCGCTAAGGGTTTAATTTCTAGAACTTGTTGGCGAATTTTATCTTTGAATGCCTTAAGTTTTTCTTTTTTCTCTTTTCCTTTAACTTTTTTAATTTTTGTCTTATATTCCTTATCAATATTTCCCAAAACCTGTTTTTTCGCTGCTTCGTCAACTTTAGTAATAATATAAGCAGAAAAATAAACAATTCTTTCCAGTTGCTGAGAAGATAAATTTAAAATCAAACCTATTCTTGAAGGAACTCCTCTTAAAAACCAAATATGAGCTACAGGAGTAGCTAATTTTATATGACCCATTCTTTCTCTTCTCACAGATGAGTAAGTAATTTCTACCCCACAACGGTCACAAATTATTCCTTTGTAGCGAATTTTTTTATATTTTCCGCAAGCACATTCGTAGTCTTTCACTGGACCAAAAATTCGTTCACAAAAAAGCCCATCTCGTTCTGGCCTCTGAGTTCTATAATTGATAGTTTCGGGTTTAGTAACTTCCCCGTGGGACCAAGATAAAATTTTCTCAGGGGAAGCTATTTTTATTTTTATTGATTCAATATTTTCTACCTTCATACATAATTAACTTACAACCTACAACTCACAACTTACAACTTATAATTTATAAATTTGTTGTCAGTTGTGGGTTGTCAGTTGTTGTCAGTTGTAGGTTGTTAGTTGTTAGTTAATTCAGGAGCAAATTCCTTTATTTCAATATCTAATCCTAATACTTTTAACTCGTTCAAGAGAAGATTAAAAGAGGCGGGAATATTTGGAGTTTTTATTACCTCACCTTTTAAAATTGATTGGTAGGCTGCTGCTCTTCCTAACACATCATCAGATTTTATAGTCAGTATTTCCTGAAGAATATGAGCTGCTCCATATCCTTCTAAAGCCCAAACCTCCATTTCTCCAAATCTTTGTCCTCCAAATTGAGCTTTTCCTCCTAAAGGTTGCTGAGTAATTAAAGAATAGGGACCAATAGATCTAGCGTGAACTTTGTCTTTAACCATATGAATCAGTTTCATTATGTACATATAACCTACAGTAACTTTTTTAGGAAAAGGTAAACCCGTCCTGCCGTCATATAATGTTATCTGGCCCCTTTCGGCAAGACCAGCTTTTTTTAATTCTTTTTTCACATCTTGCTCGGTAGCTCCCAATAGAGATGGTGATATTGCCAAATATTTTAATTTTTTTGCCGCCCAGCCTAAGTGAGTCTCGAGAATTTGTCCAATATTCATTCTTGTTAATACTCCTAAAGGATTTAAAACAATATCAATTGGTGTACCATCTTCTAAAAATGGCATTTCTTCTACTGGTAAAATTTTAGCGATCACCCCTTTGTTTCCATGACGATTAGCAAGTTTATCTCCCACCATAATTTTTCTGATTTCAGCTACTTCAACATGAATTCTTTTAATGACTCCTGCTTCTAATCTATGACCTTTTTCCCTTGAAAGAACTCTCACCCTAATTACTTTCTTTTTCTCACCACGGTTTAACCTTAGAGAGGCATCTCTTACTTCTTCAGCTTTTTCACCAAAAATTGCCTTCAATAATCTCTCTTCTGAAGTTAATTCTCCTTTTCCTTTAGGAGAGATTTTTCCAACCAAAATGTCTCCTGATTTAATTTCTGCCCCTATTCTAATTATTCCCTCTTCGTCTAAATTTTTTAATTTTTCTTCACCCACATTGGGAATATCAAAAGTAGTAATTTCTGGCCCTAATTTTGTCTCTCTAACATTGCAAATAAAATCCTCAATAGAAATAGAAGTAAACGAATCCTGTTTAAGTAATCTCTCAGAAATTACTATTGCATCTTCATAATTTGCCCCCCTCCAAGGTAAAAAGGCAACTAAAATATTTTCACCCAAAGCCAATCTTCCATTTGATATTGCGGATCCATCAGCTAAAATATCTCCTTTTTTTACAATAGTTCCTTTTTCCACTAATGGCTTTTGGTGAAAAAAAGTATGTTGATTGGTCCGGAGAAAACTTTTTAAATTATATACAACTGAACCCTTTTCTCCTTTTACCCTAATGTGATTAGCGTCAACCTCAATAACTTTTCCGCTATCAGCTGCTATTATTTCATAACCTGAATTTAAAGCTACTGTTCTTTCTGTCCCCGTGCCGACTAAAGGAACCTCTGGTTTGAGCAAAGGAACAGCTTGCTTTTGCATATTCGACCCCATTAAAGCCCTGCCAGCATCATCGTTTTGCAAAAAAGGAATTAAAGATGTCGTTACACTAATTGGTTCTTTTGAAGAAACGTCAACGAAATTTATTTTTGATTTAGAAACTTCATTTGGCTCTCCTTTTATTCTTATTTCAATTCGGTCTTGTAAAATATTACCTTTTTCATCGATTGGCAAGCTTGCCGGAGCAATATTAAATTTTTCTTCCTCAAAGGCAGAGAGATATTCTACTTGTTTTGTTAATTTGCCATCTTTAACTTTAAAATAGGGAGCTCTAATAAAACCATAAGGATCAACTTTTGCGAAGCAAGCTAAATGAACCACCAATCCCACATTAGGACCTTCCGGAGTTTGAATTGGACAAATTCTTCCATAATGAGAGAATTGGACATCTCTTACTTCAAAACCTGCTCTTTGTTTAGTTAAACCTCCTGGACCAGTTGCCGTTAATCTTCTTTTATGCTCTAATTCCGAAAGCAGATTTTGGTTATCCATAAATTGAGCAAATTGAGAGGAACTAAAAAATTGATTAATCACAGTTATAATCGGTCTTTGATTAATAAGTTGGACCGGAGTTGTGGTTGCTATATCTACAATTGACATTTTATCTTTAATTATTCTAACTAATCTTATAAATCCTACCCGCAATCTATTCTCCAAAAGTTCAGCAGGGATACGTATTCTTCGATTGCCCAAATGATCAATTTGGTCAGCTTTAGCTTCCGGGTCATTATTTAATCTAATAATTTCTCTCAGAACAAATAGAATGTCTTGAGGATTTAAAATCTTTTCATCAACACTAATCTTCTTATTTTTATCTTTCCCTTGAGTTTCTGGTAACCTTTGCCAAATTTTCCATCTCCCCACTTTTGACAAATCGTATCTAGTAAAATTGAAAAACATATTAAAAATAAAATCTTTGGCAGTATCTGCCGTTGCTAATTCACCCGGTCTTAGTCTTTGATAGACCTCCACTAAAGCTTCCTCTTGATTGTGAGAATAATCTCTTTTAAGAGTTTCTTTGCTATATTTAATTTCTCCTTTATCAATATCGGCGAATTTTTGCAAAAGTTCTTTGTCCGATTCAACTCCAAATGCTTTTAATAGAGTTGTGGCAGCAACTTTTCTTTTCCGATTAATTTTTACTCCAATAAAGCCAGAAGGGTCGGTTTCAAATTCTAACCAAGCTCCTCTATTAGGGATAATTTTTGCTCCAAAGTAATTTTTACCACGAATATTTTTGGCTGTAAAAAAAACTCCTGGAGAACGGAGAAGTTGGGAAATAACCACCCTTTCTATTCCATTAACAACAAAGGTGCCATGTTCTGTTATTAAAGGAAAATCACATAAAAAAACTTCCTGCTCTTTAATCTCTTTTGTTTTTAAATTGACTAATCTTGTTTTTACCTTCAAAGGAGCAGAAAAAGAATCGTCATTTTCTTTAGCTTCAAACTCATTTTTATAATTAGGCTTATCAAGTTTATAATCTAAAAGCCAAAGTTCGCACTCCTTTTTTGTATGATCTAAAATCGGCGAAATCTCAGAAAGAAGTTCTTTTAATTTTTCTTTCCAAAAAATCTCCCAACTTTCTTTTTGTAAATTTATCAAATCGGGAAGAGGAAAATGGGTTTTAGATCTTGAGAAATTTTTTATCTTAATTTGAGGCATAATGAAATACAAAAGAGAACCAAAATAATTCTTAGACAATGGCTTGCCAGGCAGGCAAACATTCAAGGTTCTGCCGAGAGTTAGCGAGGCAGGTTCTTATTTAGGCTAAAGTTTTTTTTAAATTAGGTAAAATTTAAGAAAACCAAAATTAATTCAAAAAATATTTTTAATCTTACCTTTTTTTTTAATTATGTCAACCATTGACTTTAATGCTTTGTAAAATTCCTAAAAGAAAATAGTTTGCAATCAAACCTGACCCCCCATAACTAACAAAGGGCAAAGAAATTCCAATAATAGGCAACATTTTTAAATTCATACCGATATTAATAAATATTTGAGCCATCCATAAAGTAACAATTCCTGAAATTAAAAGTCGGGAAAAGTTAGACTTACAGTTTAAACAAATTTTTATCGCCTGAAATAAAATCAAAAAGTATGAAGAAAATAAAAAGAAAATCGCTAAAAATCCCATTTCTTCAGAAGTGGCAGCAAAAATAAAATCAGTTTGAGATTCAGGTAAAAATGATAGTTGGGTTTGAGGGCCCTTTCTTAATCCTTTGCCAATTAATCCCCCAGATCCAATGGCAATTTTGGCTTGCTCTTGGCTCCAAGAAGTACCCAGAGGATCAGGGGTAACAAAAAAAGAAATAATTCTTTCTTTTTGATAATCTCTTAAGAGAAAATTCCAACCTAAAATTAAGATTAACAAAAAACAAAGCGAGAGCAAAAGAAAATGACGCAATTTAATTCCAGAGACAAAAAGAATTCCCAACCAAATTAAAATTAAAATAAATACTGAACCTAAATCTGGCTGAAAAAAAATTAAGAGGACTGGTAAAATTAAATAAAAACCAGAAAGTAAAATATGCTGACTTCTATACATTTCAATATGCCTCATTGAAAAATATTTTGCAAATAAAATTATAAGGACAATTTTAGTAAACTCTATGGGTTGAACGCTAATTTGACTTATTTTATACCAAGATTTTGTTCCTCTAATCGTAGGACCCAAGAATAAAACACCGATTAAGGCGAGGAGCGAAATAAAATAAAAAATTAAGATTAAATAAGGATTGTTTTTAAAAATCCGGTAGTCAAAAAACGAAATTATAAACATCAAAAAAATCCCAACTAATAAAAAAATGATTTGCTTTTTAAAATTTAAAAATTTTCCATCACGAAAAGAAGAACTATAAATTGATAAAAGCCCTAAAAGAGTCAGAAAAACTGCCGCCCCTATTAAAATCCAGTCTAAACTCCGAATGTGTCTATAGATAGTCATAAAATTGGAAATTGGTTATTAGAAATTGGAAAATGGTTATAGAAATTAGAAATTGGAAATTGGTTAATTAGTTTCTAATTTCTATTTTCCAGTTTCCATTACTAATTTCTATTTTCAAATAACCATTTTCTATTCACTTTATCATTTCCAAAAATTTCTTTTCTCCTATTATTTTTACCCCTAATTTTTTTGCTTTTTCTAACTTAGAACCAGGTTCTTTACCAACAACTAAATAATCTGTGTTTTTTGAAACAGAACTTGTAGGATGACCGCCTAAAAGACGAATTTTTCTTTCTGCTTCAGCCCTGCTTATTGTTTCTAAAGTTCCTGTAATAACAAAAATTTTTCCGGCTAATTTTTTACCTGTTTTTTCCGGTTCCAATATTTTTATCCCAGTTTTTAATAAATCATCAATCAATTTTTGGTTTCTTTTTTGTTGAAACCAATCATAAATCGTTTTGGAAACCTTTTCTCCAACATCGGGAATTTCTTTTAAAGTTTTTTGGGAGGTTTTTTTAAATTTCGCAATACTGTCAAAATAATTAGATAGCGCAATTGCTGTCTCTTCTCCTATATGACGAATTCCTAAACTGTAAATAAAACGAGATAGGGAAATCTTTTTACTTTTTTGGATAGCTTCTATTAAATTTTTGCTGGATTTCTCAGCAAATCTCTCCAAGGGAATTAACTCTTCTTCTTTTAAGTCAAAAATATCGGGAGGTCGAGAAATTAAATTTTCATCCATTAGTTGATTAATAATTTGAGGACCTAATCCTTCAATGTCAAAGGCTTTCTTGGAAACAAAATGATAAAAAAATTTTTTTCTTTTAGCTAGACAATCTCGATTAGGACATCGAAAAATCACTTCCTCTTTTGGTTTAACTAATTTCGTTCCACAAACCGGACAAGTTTTTGGAAAATGAAACTCCTTTTCCCTTCCCGTTCTTAACTTTACTAAAACTTTCACTACTGCTGGAATTACATCTCCGGCTCGCTCCACAATTACCGTATCTCCAATTTTCACTCCTAATCTTTTAATCTCAACAGCATTATGTAAGGTGGCTCGCGAAATTTTCACCCCTCCTACTTGAACTGGTTTCAAAAGAGCAATAGGGGTTATTGCTCCAGTTCTTCCTATTTGCACTTTTATATCTTTTACGATAGTAGTGGCTTGCTTGGGAGAAAATTTAAAAGCTCGAACTCCTCTGGGGCTTTTTCCAACCACTCCCAATTTTTGAAAAAGAGAGTTATTATTTATAGTTATCACTACTCCATCGATCTGAAAAGGTAAATTTTCTCTTTTTTGGGCAATTTCTCTCCAAAAATCTACAATTTGATTTAAGTCTTTGCAAACCTTGCCTGAATCAGTTTTAAATCCTAAACAAGGTAAAATTTGATGTTCTTGAGAATGTTTAGATTGACCAAATTTAGTAACAACGCTATAAGCCAAAAATTTTAGAGGCCTGACTGAAGCCAGTTTTGGATCCAACTGACGAATAGAACCGGCAGCTAAATTGCGAGGATTAGCATAGGTTTTTTCTCTCCTCTTTTCCAGATCTTTGTTAAATTTCTCAAAAGCTTGCTTTTCCATATAAACCTCACCTCGAATTTCAATTTTTCCTTTTTTAATTAATCTTTTTAAATTTTCCTCGATTTCTTTGGTCGGAAGTCTACCGTGAATTTCCAATTTTAAAGGAATACTTTCTATAGTTTTCAGATTTTGAGTAACATCTTCTCCAATTTTTCCATTTCCTCTGGTGGCGCCAGTAACAAGGAGACCCTGCTTATAAATTAAAGTAATAGCAAAACCGTCAATTTTTAGTTCAGAAAAATATTCAAATTTGGCAGAAGGGATGAGTCTTTTCAGATAATCTTCCCATTTTTTAAGTTCTTCTTCTGCAAAAATATCCTCAATGGAAAGCATGGGGGTCTTATGTTCAACCTTGGCAAATTCTTTCAAGGGCTCTCCACCGATTCTCTGAGTCGGCGAATCAGAAGCAATAAATTCTGGAAATTTTTCCTCTAATTGGTAGAGTTCGTGCTTTAGAGAATCCAAAGCAGCGTCGGAAATTTCTTGTCTATCTAAAACGTGATACAAATAACGGTGATGATTAATCACTTTTTTAAGTTTTTCTATTCTAAGTTTGGCTTCTTTCTTAATCATATTGTAGAAAATAGTAATAGAAAATAGAGAGAAATTAGAAAATAGTTACTGGAAAATAGAAATTAGTAATGGAAACTGGAAAATAGAAATTAGAAACTAATTAACTAATTTCCAATTTCTAATTTCTATAACCAATTTCCAATTTCTAACAACTAATTTCTAAAATTAATAACTAATTTCTAATGTTAGAAGCTAACTTCAATTGCCCGTTGTACTCCTTTATAAATACCAATTGATTTTACTGAATTTGGACCCGTAATATAAGTTTCACAACTGGCTCCATTGGGAAGAGTATAAGAATAAGGAGTTTTCCAACCGGAGTGAACAGTATCGAGTTCTAGAGCTATACATTTTGGAGCAGGGCAACGGCAATCGGAGTCAGTAATACAGTCAACATTTAAACAAACATCACTGCTTGCCGGATCGCATCCGCAATTGGAGGAGTTGGATGTAATAGTAGGAAGACAGCCCGTACAACATCCTTCTCCCTGACAAATTGCATTACATAAACCATGTTCGGGATAATCATGCCAGTTATATCTAACACATTTATCTTTTGGACAAATGCAATCAGAATCTTCGTTACATTTTGAAGGTAAACCACAATGAGCTAAATCATTAGGAGTAATTGGAGAAGGTTCACAACCTGTATAATCACATGCTTGCTTAGTTTCAGTGCCCTCATAGGGGCAATAATCTGCTGCTTCTTTGCAAGAACCCGAAGCATTACAATTAACATTCTCAGCAGGGACGTCGAGGCTTTCATAACAGGTTAGGCCTACCCAGCCATAATAATATCCTTTGCAAGAAACCTCTCCGCAGTGTTCTCCGGGATCGCTATCCTCCCAGGCAGAACCACAAGACCCTCCCTGACAAGCCTGACAAACTCCGTCACACCCTGAAACCTGAGTATTATCCGCTACACCTTCACAAGGATTATCACCATTTAGGCTATAGAGATAGATTCCTTTAAAAATTCCATTATTTCCTAATCTTGTAACATTGTTAGTACCAGAATTAGTAACCCAGACATTTCCAATTGTTATTGGGTTTGTACCATCACCGGTTAAATCAGTAAAGGCTATTGTTTCGTTGGCTGGGTCAACTCCTCCCTCGGCAATTAAGGTTGCTGAAAGA
>Ga0210017_1002742_pt1 | contig 14998 bp, 13 predicted proteins | sample CryGeyCG2014_020_FD_183966 | JGI IMG/M metagenome (GOLD analysis project Ga0210017, IMG submission 183966) | Groundwater microbial communities from aquifer - Crystal Geyser CG08_land_8/20/14_0.20 (SPAdes) (version 2) | ecosystem: Environmental > Aquatic > Deep subsurface > Groundwater | place... | reverse complement strand
CAAGCCAAAATTCCACTGGCTTCGCCAGCGCAAATCCGATCAAGCATTTCTCCGAAAATTTTTCGGCCAGGTTCTTTGGCGGTTTGCGCCTCGCAAAGCGAGGCGACGATTTCAAGTTTTTCTTTGGCGGCAAATTCCCGCAACTCTGCGAGTTGCGATTCAATACTTAAAATTTGTCTTTCTTCCGAGTCGGTAGATTTTCTTGTATAGATAAAGTATTTCATAGTTTTAATTCAGAAAAGCTCACTTCTGGTTGTTTTGCTTAGCAAAACAAAGACAAAAATTTCAATTTTGCGCTTAAAATCGGGTGGCGAGCCCGCGTAGCGGGCGAGCCAAACGCTTCTTTTTCCAACTGGCGGTGTGTATTTGAAAATATCCGAACCGATTTCATTAACGGGCTCGGCGGGCGGAAGGGCAAAGACCACACCCCCCTTCCGCCCGCCTCGCCTTGAAGCAGAAGCGAAAAGGCAAACCGCCAAAGAACCTGAAAAAATGTCGGCTCGAACTTCATTTTGGCCAGAAGCGGGCTTTTCTTTTCGGAATTGAAATAAATCATATAATTTGATAGTATGATACTGATAGTGTATCAAATCATTTTAATACTATCAAGATACTGCAAGTATGGCAACTGAAAACAATATAGGCGAAAACATCAAGAAATGCCGGACAAAATTAGGGCTTTCGCAAGAGGATTTTGCCCAAAAGTCAGGCGTGAAGTATACGACACTTACCAAGATTGAAAGCGGGGTTATCAAAACGCCGTCTGTACTCATGGTGGAAAAAATTGCGAAAGCCCTAGATGTTTCCATTGAAGAGTTATTGAAATAATTTTGTGCTATAATGAATCTTATGTATAAGCGCAATGGTTTCTCAAATATTCTGATTGGTATTATCGCGGCAATTCTTTTGATTGGCGCCGTGGGGATTGGTATGTTTGTCACCAAGAGATCTAATAATCCTTTGTCATTATCAACAGAACAAACGACTAACCCGTCTTCTGATAATCGAACAACACCTACGCCGACACCCATTCCGGTTCCGGCACCCAAAACATTACCCTCTGCTCCTGTGGTTACTCCGCCAGTAAAGCCTACGCCAGCTCCAACCACAAAACCAACTCCTGCACCAACTCCAGTCCCCACGCCTCCCCCGCAATCTCAAAAAACCTCATCAATCTCCGATGTTTTTGTTATGCAAGACGATGGAACGTTAGTACAATCTGGCAATATTGATGTTGAAGCGGTATCCCGAAAATTTTATTCTCTGTACCCCAATAAAGATAACTACAACTTCTTAAATATTTTTACAACGTTTGTTGATACGTCTAAGCCGCATTTGCATTATATGGTTAGAAGTGATGTGCAAGGGATTGGCAGAGACACAGATAACACGTCAAATCTTTCCTCTACTTTCGGTAGCAAAAAATTATTAGGCGTTAATTTCTTCAGCACAACATTTACAGCAGACCAACTTAGCTCGACAGCGCAATCAATAAAATCAAATCTAAATATCATTGATCACGAATTAAGCCATCAATGGCTTATGTATATCGGAAATAGTTTTGGTTTTAGAGCAGACGATGGAGTACACTATGGGAGATGGGCGAACACTAGTTTTACGAGAGATGGCGAGGGATGGGTTGATACGAATGGAGGTTTTGTGTGGAAAGATAATCAAAATGGCACATTAAGCATTCCGGATAGTAGTTTTTCTGCAAGAAGAGGATTTTCTAAATTGTCATTATATTTTATGGGGCTTCTATCATCTTCTGATGTGCCCGATCTAGAAGTGGTGGTTCCGAAAGATCCAACAGACAAGATTTCTAGAACGATTGTCGGTACTTTTAAAAAGGTCTCGATTGACAATATTACTACAAAATATGGCGATAGGAATCCGTCATATCAAAATTCTCAAAAGAACTTTAGAATGGCCTACATTCTTTTGAGTAAAAAAGGCGAAACTCCAGCTCAATACCAATTAGATGCTATTAATTACATTGCTCAAAATTATCCTGGTTGGTGGAATTTTGTGACTTACGGTAAATCAACCATTAATCAATAGTAATTGCACTGGAGAGGTCGAACCGAGTACGGCAGTAAAAATCCGCCAAAGAAAAACTTGAAATCGTCCTTTCCGCTCCGGTTCAAGGCGAGGCGGGCGGAAGGGGGGTGTGGTCTTTGCCCTTCCGCCCGCCGAGCCAATCGTTCGCAATTTCGGTTCGGATATTTTCAAATACACACCGCCAATTTTCAGATTGCGACTTTTGGGCGATTGTTGCCTCGCCCCGCCAGAGGCGGGGCGAGGCGGAAAACTTGTCGTGTATAAATTGGCGGAAGGGGCGAGATTCGAACTCGCGATACCTTGCGGTATACGGTCTTTCCAGGACCGCCAGTTAAACCACTCCTGCACCCTTCCATTTTGACAAAATTTTCAGATTTAAACTCTTTTTTAATATCTCAATTAGCGAGCATAATCAAGTCCGACTATTTTTTAATTTTTTCATAGCCAGTCCTTTTTTTTCTAATTCAATCGTAAATTTATTCGCAATATAGGCGGCGTAATAAACTCTCGTTGTCTGGCCTGGTGATATTGTCTTCCAATACTCATTAAATTTTTCTCTGGTTAAGGTACTGTTCTTGAATTCTTCATAAATCTGTCTGTCTTCCTCTGTTAAATCTTTAACATTGAATTCTCGCTCCCCCGAAATAAAGTGTCCCGTTTTTAACTCTCCTTTTTCTTCGGCCTCTTTAATTTTTTGGATTTCCTGCTGAAATTTCTCAAGCGACAATTTTTCCCTTTCCTGATTTTGATTTTGATTTTCTCTTTTTTCCATAAGATTAAACAGACATTTCCCTCAAGGCTTTTATTCTTTCCTCTATCGGTGGGTGGGTCATAAATATTTTCACAAAGAACGGCGTTTTTTTCTCCCCTGTCGGTCGGTCGGCTTTAAAAGGATTGGCAAAATAAAGATGAGCAGTGGCTGATGAAGGATGGTTCATTGGATAAGGATTGCTTACTATTTTTTCTAAAGCTCGGGCCAAACCTTCTGGATAACGCGTTAAAAGGCTGGCTGAAGCATCGGCTAAAGACTCGCGCCGGCGAGAGATGGCAAACTGAATCAAGGTTGCGGCAATAGGCGCTAAAATAGCGCCAGCAATGCCAATTATAAAGGTAAGTTGAGCGCCCGAATTGCGGTCATTACTCCGGCGTCCCCCGCCCCAAAAACTCAAACGAAGGAAAAAGTCAGCCAAAAGTGAGATGACGCCGACAGCGACAACCACCACCGTTGAAACAAGCATATCTTTATTGCCGATGTGAGAAAGTTCGTGAGCCAAGACTCCTTCAAGTTCATCTTTATTCATAATCGCCAAAAGCCCTTGGGTGACAGCCACCGCGGCGTGCTCTTTGTCGCGGCCTGTGGCAAAAGCATTCGGCGCCATATCAGGAGTGATATAAACTTTGGGCATCGGCAAGCCAGCGGCAATGGTCAAATTCTCAATAATCCGGTAAAGCTCGGGGTTATCTTTTTTCTCAATCGGCTTAGCTCTGGCCAAAGCGAGAACAATTTTATCGGAATACCAATAACTGGCAACATTCATCACGATACTAAAAATAACCGCCAAGATTAAAATTGCCGGCGAATTATAAACCCAGCTTAAAAACCAACCCAAGCCGATTAAAATGGCAAAAACAAGAATCATAAAGAGCCAGGTTTTGCGATTATTTTTTGAAACTTGCGTATAAACTAAAGACATATTATGGTTTAAAACCAACTCGTTGAAAGTTCAATGAATACTGACAACTAATGATTGAAAATTAAAATTTTACTTTTACCACTTCTTTCTCTTCCGGTTTATCAACATCAAAGAGTTCCCGAAGTTTAAAATTAAAAGCGCCGGAAATAAGATTTGCCGGGAAAACTTGAATAGCAATATTGTAATCACGGACATTGGCATTATAAAAACGGCGGGCGGCTTGAATTTTATCCTCGGTATCAACCAACTCATTTTGCAGCTGAAGAAAATTTTCATTAGCTTTTAACTGCGGATAATTTTCTGCCACGGCGAAGAGAGTTTTTAAAGTCTGAGAAATCTGATTTTCGGCTTGAAGCTTGGCTTGCGGTTCTTTGGTATTCATTGCCGTCACTCGAGCTTGAGTGACTTCTTCCAAAACGCCCTTTTCATGAACCGCATAACCTTTAACGGTTTCCACTATATTGGGGATTAAATCATAGCGGCGTTTCAATTGAACTTCTATGTCTGACCAAGCTTCTTCAACTCTGTTTTTCCTGACTATTAGACCGTTGAAAATAAAAACCAGCCATAAAATGATTATGCCTAAAATTATAAGAATAATTGTTAAGGGATTCATATTTTTAAATTATTGCGACCTTTACCCTGTTAAATTCCGTCAAGCGGACTATTTAATAGGGTTTTCTAAATTATACCTGGTTTTCAAAAATAAAAAAGCCCTTGCCAAAACAAGGGCCTCAACATCAGCGAAAAATACTGCTTTTACCGAAATTTAAATATCTCAAAAATATCTCATTCACCCAAGGAAAAGATTTTCTGAACCGCGGATAGATAGCATGAGCAAACTGACGAATTTCCCACTGAGCCTGTTTGTCGCATCTCAAAGAAAAAAAGTTCATTAAACTTTCTACATTCGCGGTCCATAACCGTTTTACCCGAAAGACATAAGGTAAGTTCAAAGCCGCGTCTTGAGGAGGCACGCCGAATTGACGAAGCCGGCGGTAACGTCGGCAACAACCTTCAACAAAATTGAAGAACATCAATCGCAGCTTACTGCTTAATTCCGGCTCCACTTCTTCATAATTATAATCCATCGCCCCACCTAATTGCCTTCGCCAGCTAAGCGGTAAATAAAAATCTCGGTGATGGACGACTTCATCAAAGTTAGTTGGTAGAGCCGACCACGCGCCGTAGCGATGACGCACCCATTGCCGATAAACAAAAATAGGTATGTTGAGTAAAAAAGTCATTGAAGCATGGCCAAAGCCACGACGAGGATTAGGATTGGTCAAAACCCCTAACTTGAGAATCTCATCGTTGCCGCAAACCGGCAAAAACCAAATGCTCCCAATACTAACGACATCTTCCTTTTGAGCCTGCTTTTTTAGCGTCTCAAGCATCGCTTCAATTATCTCGCTGCTATGAGATAAACCAAAGTTTGTTGGCGTCAGCCGAGGTTTCTCAAAAACAACATCCGCTGTCCACGGCGTCCAATCTTTTACAATTTGAGCAATAAGATTATCGCGGATTGACCAAAATGCCGCCGGCGTAAGAACATTAGGTTCCCAAGAAAGAATCTCAAGTAAATGCCTTAACGAAACTGTCCAGTAAAATTCAGTGAAAAACCGAAAAAGTAAAGCAAAGCGGGCTTGCTCCCGGCTTACGCCTTGAGAAAGGAAAAACTGATAAAGTTTTTGGCTTTCTCTCTCGCCTTCTTCGTAAACCGGAACTATCCACTGCTTAGCGCGATAGACTGGCGGAATAAAAAAATGTTCGGTTTCAAAATTATAAGCGCTGTATCTTAAAGAGCGCTCATTATGAGACAAAGGCAGTTGGAAAAACGGTTCAGCGTAACAAATCGGGGTTATCACTTTTAATCGGAGAGTGACTCCCCCTTCAAATGGCGTTTCGTGATGACCGCTGTAAAGTTTTTCAATTAAGCGGCCGGCTTTTTCATTAATGTCTTTCGTATCGCGACCAGTGGAAACTCTGGCGCTTCTAATTACGGCCGGGTCTTGAAGTAAATCCTCAAGAGGTATTTCAATTACTTCTTTGCCTCTTTGAGATTCCAGTGACGGGTCTATTCTCACAAAAGCACCATCAACTTCAATTTCGGTCCCGGTTGTCTCGTCACGGTAAAAACGCCGAGGATTAAATCTCTTCTTCAGAACATCTAAATTACCCATGATAAACTCTCCTTTTTTTGTTTTCAATTAAGCCCCGTAATACAACAGCAATAGGTCTGACTTAATTTCTCTAAACAAAGCAGTTGTTATTATGGAGTAAGCTGGTTTGAGCATAAATAAAAATCGCCCCCTTGTCCAGAGAGTGATTTTTATCCGGCTTGGCAGAGAACCATTTCCAGCTCAACATTAAAATAAATGAATGCCCCCTGAAATTTTAGTAATCTTCAGACATTGGCGGCATTGATTCTTTTTGTTTCTTTTCCGGCAATTCGGAAACAACGGCTTCGGTAATCACCAGCATAGAAGCAGCAGAAACAGCGTTTTGGAGAGCGGTCCGGGTAACCTTGGTTGGGTCAATAATTCCGGCTTTTATCAAATTCTCATATTTCCCAGTAGCCGCATTAAATCCAAAATCATTTTCTCCGCTCATTACTTTATCCAAAACCACCTCGCCGCTATATCCGGCATTTTCAGCGATTTGTTTTAAAGGCGCGTAAAGACCTTCAAGAACAACTTTGGCGCCGACAATAACGGCTAATTGGTCCTTGTCTAATTTTTCAATATATTCTTCAACACCCTCCGCCGCTCTCACCAAAGCCACACCGCCGCCTGGTACAATTCCTTCTTCAATAGCGGCTTTGGTAGCAGAAACCGCGTCTTCAATGCGGTGCTGTTTTTCTTTCTGTTCAACTTCTGTGGCTGCCCCTACTTTAATGACCGCCACTCCCCCGGAAAGTTTTCCTAACCTTTCCTGAAGCTTTTCTTTATCAAAATCCGATTCGGTTTTCTGAAGCTGAAGTCTAATTTGAGAAACTCTTTTTTCAATTTCTTTTTTGTCTCCCTTGCCGCCGACAATAGTCGTGTAATCCTTATTAGCCACTACCCGGTGAGCCTGCCCCAAGGAATGCGGGTCAACATTTTCCAGTTTTCGGCCGAGCTCTTCGGAAATAAATTCGGCTCCGGTAACAACGGCAATGTCTTGAAGCATTTCCTTCCTTCGGTCGCCAAAACCCGGAGCTTTAACCGCCAAAACATCAAGAACGCCCCGAATTTTGTTAACCACCAAAGTAGCCAAGGCTTCTCCTTCAACATCGTCGGCAACAATCACTAATTCTTTTTTGCCGGTTTGAATTAATTTTTCCAAAAGCGGCAAAAGGTCGTTAATGGCGGAAATCTTTTTGTCGGTTACCAAAATATTGGGGTCGTTAAGAATCGCTTCCATTCTTTCGGGATTGGTAATCATATAAGGCGAAATGTAGCCGCGGTCAAATTGCATTCCTTTGACTATTTCCTTGGAAAGCCCCAAGGTTTGAGATTCTTCAACAGTGACAACTCCTTCGCTGCCGACTTCTTCAATAACTTCGGCAATTAAATTGCCAATACTTTCATCGCGGGCTGAAATTGTCGCCACCTGGGCTTTTTCTTCCCGGCCCGTGATTTTTTTAGAGTTTTCTTTAAGATACTTTAAGACAATATCCGCGGCTTCGGTCATTCCTTTTTTAAGCCTTATGGGGTCAAGACCAGAAGTAATATTTTTTAAGCCTTCATTGACAAAAACTTGGGTTAAAAGAGTGGCCGTGGTTGTGCCGTCGCCAGCCACATCATTGGTTTTAGAAGCCACTTGTTTAACTATTTCGGCACCGATATTTTCAATCTTATTGGGCAGTTCAATTTCTTTGGCAATGGTTACGCCGTCAAGAGTAATGACCGGCGAACCATAACCTTTGTCTAAAACCACGGCCCGTCCTCGGGGACCCAAAGTAATTTTTATGGCATTGGCTAATTTATCAATGCCGTGTTTTAAAGCCGCTCGGGCTTTTTCGTCAAATAAAATTTGTTTAGCCATAAAAGTATTTCTCGAATGTCTGTCGAATTAAATCGAATGTCTCTCGAATATTCGAGATTAATTCGAGTCTATTCGAGAATTATTCGAGAATCGCTAATATATCGTCCTCCTCACCAACAAGGTATTTCTTTCCACTTAATTCAATTTCGTCAGGACCGTATTTTTTAAAGAGAACGATATCGCCGACCTTTACTGACATTGGGATTCTTTCGTTTTTTTCGTTAAGCTTCCCGGGTCCAATAGCAATAATTTTGCCCTTGACCGGTTTTTCTTTTTCCGCAGTGTCAGGAAGAACAATCCCCGCTTTAGTCACTTGCTCTTCCCCTAGCGGCTCAATAAAAATATGATTTGATAAAGGTTTAAAATTCATGCAATTTATCTTACGAAAGTACGAAACTGTACGAATGTACGAAAAATTTATTTCGTAATTTCATATATTTTCGTATCTTATTAGCACTTCCGACCTTTAATTGCTAATTTTAGTTTTATTGTAAGCGAAGAATAATTTATGTCAAGCCCCTTGGTTCCTAAAATATTTTAATTTAAAACAATTTAAGCCGTCTTCACTTTTACTACATATGTGCGAAAAGTGAAGACGAGGCTATTTAAATTAAATTCCGAGAAAGTGTCTCCTAGGTATTCAAACCCGGACAAATCCCGGGGCTATTTTAAAAAATTAAAAAAGTTTTAAAATAAAATCAAGCTATGTCCACTTGGTTAGAAACATATCCAGCCGAAAGTTTAGTCGGAAGGGCTTATCAATTCGCCGAAAAAGCCCATAGCGGCCAAAAACGACAAACCGGGGAACCTTATATTAATCACGTTTTGGCCGTTGCTCAAACTATTTATCAGTGGCATCTTGACGAACCTTCAATCGCCGCCGCTCTTCTTCACGATGTTGTTGAAGACACTTCTTATTCTCTGGAAGGAATTAAAAAGGAATTCGGAGAAGAAATTGCCTTTTTAGTTTCCGGCTTAACCAAGCTTAAAACATTTCAATACCCGTCGACAACCGCTCAGATGGAAAATTGGAGAAAATTAATCCTGGCTTTCAGTAAAGATTTAAGAGTGGTCATTATTAAATTAGCTGACCGGCTTCATAATTTAAAAACCTTAAATTATTTACCTCCGGACAAACAAAAAGGAATTGCCCTGGAAACAGCGGATATTTACGCTCCCTTGGCTTATCGTTTGGGGATGCAAAAATTGAGCGGCGAATTGGAAGACTTATCTTTCCCTTATCTCCACCCCGCTGAATATCAATGGCTTTTGAAAATGGTCAAAGAAAAATACACCGAGCGGGAGGCCTATGCCCAAAAAATAAAACCCTTGTTAGAAAAAATTTTAGCCGAGCACAACATCAAACCATTAGCCATTGACTCCCGAGCCAAACGTTATTTCAGTCTTTATAAAAAACTGCTTCGCTATAATATGGATCTGGAAAAAATTTATGACTTGGTAGCTTTAAGAATAATTGTCAAAACCCCTGAAGATTGCTACGCGGCTTTGGGAATAATTCACCAATTTTGGCCGCCTTTGCCCGGCCGAATTAAGGATTACATTGCCCGGCCAAAACCCAATGGCTATCAGAGTCTCCACACCACGGTTTTCTGTATTAACCATAAAATCATCGAAATTCAAATTCGGACTCAAAAAATGCACGAAGAAGATGAACTGGGCATTGCCGCCCACTGGGCTTATGAACAAAGTAAAGACACAAAAGATTATAAAAAGAAAATGCCGGTCTTTGCCAGCCGTAAAGATTTAGCCTGGGTTAAACAGCTTCAAAATTGGCAGCAAAAATTTACTGACCCTGAAGAATTTTTAAATTCTCTTAAAATTGATTTCTTTAAAGACCGAATTTTCGTCATTACTCCTCATAATGAGGTTGTTGATTTGCCCGCCGGAGCGACGCCGGTTGATTTTGCTTATCATATTCACAGTGAAATCGGAGACCAATGCACTGGCGCCAAGGTTAACGGTAAAATCGTTCCTCTTGATTACGAACTCCAATCCGGCGATATTGTGGAAATTTTAACTCAAAAAGGGAAAAAACCTTCTAAATCATGGCTGGAATTTATTAAAACCTCTGTCGCTCGCGACCACATTAAAAAAACCATCCGTTTTAAAAATAAAGAACTTCAGAAAAAAATTGAACCTCAAAATTTAGAATTAAAAATAATCAGCCACAATAGATTGGGTCTTTTAAAAGATATCACCGAAGTTTTTTCTCAATCAAAAATTAATATAATTTCTTTAACCAGCTCTCCGGTCAGCCCAAAACTGACAATGCCGATTATTAACATTAAATGCCCCTATTTAAAGCAAACGAAACTGGAAAAGCTGATGGTCAAATTGAAAAAAGTAGCCGGGGTCAAGGAAATCAGCTATAAATTCAACCGCTAAATTGTTAGTGCCATCGCCGGCGGGGTGTTAAAGAAATTAATTATAATTTCAACCGCTAAATTGCGACTATCATCCCACAGACTTATCATCTCGCGGACCATCATCTCGCGGACTCATTTCCCCGCAGAACCATCATACCAAGGGCTATCATCTCGTGGCTAATTCTTAAAATAGTTGCCCTAGGTTTAAACCTAGGGCAACTATAAAAAATCTGGAAAATAAAAAATAGCATACTCGCGCCTCCCACAAATTAAAAAATTATAATCGCGCTTTCTGCTTGACTATGATTCCTCCTTTCCTAACAACTTTTCTAAAATCATTCGCCATTCTTCTTCGGAGTAAAAATGAATAACCATCTTGCCTTTTTGGCCCTTTTTAACTAATTTTACCGGCGCGCCTAATTTCTCCTCCAATTTTTCCTGCCAATAGTGCTGTTCCGGATCAATAGGTTGAGGAGGACTGCTTTTTTGGGTAACTCGGCTCGGGACTTTCCGGGAAAGGAATTCATTAAACATTTTCTTTTGTTCCTCAGGACTAGAAATAGCCAAAAGAGCCCGGGCTTGGGACTCGTTAATTTTGTTTTGGGCTAAAACCATCTGCATTTCCAAAGGCAAATTAAGCAAGCGCAAAGTATTGGCAACTGCTTCCCGGCTTTTGCCAATGCGATTGGCAATTTCTTTTTGGGTTAAACCGGCTTCTTCCTGAAGGCGAGCGTAAGCCTTAGCCGCTTCCAAAGGATTCAAATCACTTCGCTGAAGATTTTCAATAAGAGCCACCTCCAGTTTTTCTCTTTGAGCATTAATTTCCCTGATAATTACCGGCACTCTTTCCAAACCAGCCATTTTAGCCGCCATCAGCCGTCTTTCTCCTGAAATTAATTGATATTCAACTTCTGTCCCGGTATCGGTTTCTTTAACAACTTTGGAGACAATGAGAGGCTGAATAATTCCAAATTCCCTAATAGATTGAGCCAATTCTTTTAGAGATTCTTCATTAAAATTGGAGCGAGGTTGCCAGGGATTGCGAATGATTTTCTCCACTTCAATGTGAAAAACCGCTTCCTGAAATTTTTTGGGGAGAATCTTAAACTCTTCTCTAACTTTCCTTAATCCAATCTCCTCCTCTTCCCCAACAACCATTTCTTTTCTTTCTTCTTTTTCAATTCCTAAAACAGCAAATGATTCATTGGTTTTAAAAACTGAAGTTGGCTCATTTTCTTTCTGAGAATTAGCCGCTTCGTCAGTTTGTTTTTCTGGTTGATTTTTTGAGGGAATTAATGACCCTAATCCTCTTCCCAACATTTTATTGATTTAAATTTTTATCAGTAAACCTTTCCTCACCCTAAGGGGTGGGACTTTCTAACGGGGTAAAATTTAAAGTTTGATTGATAACTTCCCTTGCCAGCTTTTCGTAAGCCAAGGCGCCGGGGCTTTGAGGCGAAAAAAGAACAATGGGTTTTTGAAAACTCGGAGCTTCGGCTAAAGCTACGGACCGGGGAATTTCCGTTTCATAAACATGGTAAGGAAATTTCCGCCGCACTTCTCTCTTCACCTCCCGGGAAAGTTTCTCCCGTTTATCATACATTGTTAAAAGCGCGCCGGCAACTTTTAAAGATGGGTTGAGCACTTGCTGAATTAAATCAATAATCTCCAAAAGCTGACTTAAGCCTTCCAAACTGTAATATTCGCATTGAAGAGGAATTAAAACTTCATCAGCGGCCGTCAAACCATTAATAGTCAAAAGATTGAGGCTGGGCGGCAAATCAATAAGAATGAAATTGTAGCGGGAACGGAGAGGCTCAATGAATTTTTTCAAAAAAAATTCTCTTTCCGGCTGTTCAACCAGTTCCACTAAAGCGCCGGATAAATGTTTATTAGCCGGAATAAGCTGAAAATTAAAAATAGGCAGGTTCTTAATTAAATTTTCCGGTTTAGTTAAACCAAAAATGCCTTGGTAAACGCTCTCATTTAATTGATTGAGATTGATACCCAATCCGGAACTGGCATTGGCTTGAGGGTCAAAATCAACCAAAAGCGTGGGCTGGCCCAAAAGAGCCAAATAAGCGCCGAGATTCATGGCCGTGGTTGTTTTACCGGTTCCGCCTTTAGCATTGTTAATAGCAATAACTCTGGTCATCAATTTTTTGGTCTTTTTAATTTTAAAATATCAGCTTGATTTTATCAATAAAATTAGGCATAATAACAGTAATTGCCCCGGTGTTGGAAACCTGTATAATAACAAAACTGCCCCGCCAATTTTATTTTTCGGAAATTTATGGGCATGTGGCGGAATTGGTTTACGCGCCCGCCAAAATTTGCCGAGGTGGTGAAACTGGCAACCACGTAACACTCAAAATGTTATGGGCGTAAGCCCTTGAGGGTTCGAGTCCCTCCCTCGGCACAAAAATGCCAAAACAAAAATTGCCCAACAAAAATTTTGTTTGGGATTCCAAGCTTGCTTACGTAGTTGGTTTATTGGTTACAGATGGAAATTTATCAAAAGACAGGCGTCATATTAATTTTCGTTCATCCGAAACGCCACTTCTAAATACTTTTAAAAATTGTCTTGGCCTTAAAAATAAAATTGGGTATACCGAGGGTCAACGAGGGCAGAGGATTCAGTTCGGCAATGTGCAATTTTATAATTGGCTGTTAAAAATCGGGTTAACTCCGGCAAAAACTCATACTATCGGCAAAATAGAAATTCCCGATTTATTTTTTAAAGATTTTCTTCGTGGACATCTTGACGGCGACGGTAGCATTACCGCGTACACAGACCGCTATAATTTTTACAAAGGGCGTAATTATACCAATAAAAGGATTTTTGTAAGATTTATATCGGCAAGCAAAAAACATATTGATTGGCTACGCCAAAAAATCACCAAATTTGCCGGCGTTAAGGGCGCGTTCATTGTGAATAAGCCAAAATCTATCAATCATGTCCCAATATATGAAATAAAATTCGCCAAAAAAGAATCTATAAAATTGCTGAAATGGATTTATTATGGACGAAACATTTCATGCCTAAAAAGAAAAAGAGTTATTGCCGAGAAGGCGATAATGGCGATTTCAAACGAAAAAAGACGGGAATATACAAAAATTTAGAGTTAACGTATAATTAAGTTAGCTTAAACGAAGTTTCTCCTTCGGGGCCCGCCCTCGCTTTCCGATTCCGATTTTTCCGCCGTTGCTGAATTTCGTGCCAGTGAAACTGGCGCGCCGCCTGTTACCTTCTTAAGGTAACAGATTATCGCACAAAACTAAAGCCGGATTTCTTTCTCAAGCCAGTCAATTTTTTCGTTCTTTCTTCTCCAAAATAAATCTTCCCAAATGTAATGTACGGCAAGTTGCCCGGGTAAAAAATTTTCTCCCGCTTTCTCAGAGGAAAAACTAGCTCAAATGCAAGGGAAAATAGTCAGCGTTAAATTTGTAGCTGTTAAACCGAAAGAATAAGAGGGATACAACGAGTCTTTAGTGATGGCTCTCATTGCTTGATTTTTTCATGTACACATGTTAATGTTTAAAACGTTACCAAAATAGATTGATAATCCCTGCCACGAGGGTGTCGTGGTGAACGCACATTAACATAAGGAGGGCGTCATGACAGTAAAGAGTGCGAAGAAGGTGGTTGGTGAAAAGGTTGTGGAGCCGAAATCGGTCGTGGTGATTCCCAAGAGCCGTGAGGAGGCATCGGGGTTCGTGCGGCAGGTCGGTGATGCCCAGCGCGAGCTAAAACGGATTGCCGCAGATTCACAGGGGCGCATCGCAGCGATCGAAGAAAAAGCCGGAAAGGAGGCACAGCCGCATAAGGAAAAACTTCAAGGACTCGTAGACGGTCTATTCTTGTTCTTTGCGGCGAACCGCAATGAGCTTACCGAGGGTGGCAAGCGCAAGTCAGTTGATCTCGCCACCGGAGTTATCGGCGAGCACACGAATCCGCACAAGGCTGTTCTTACCGAGAAGATGGAGATAGTCCTGACCAATCTCCACGCCTTAAAGCTTGAACAGTTCATCCGTTCCACGGAGGAGATCAACCGCGAGGCGATGCTCGAATCTGAAGAGAGCCGTACCCTCGCCGCAACCGTGAAGGGCGTCAAGGTCGTGCAGGTCGTGGAGTTTCGCGTCAAGCCGACCGATACGCTCGAGGAGATTGTCGCTGATGAGGCACAGCTCAAGCGGCGCATCGCCTAGCCGAATCGCAATGAAGGCTGAAAAAGAGATTTATCTCTTCGACTAATGGGCTGATCCGGGCCACTTCGAATAGGGGTGGCCTGACCGCAGCTAGCTCCCGTTAACAAGCACCAATAGACCTGAGCAAGTCTCTAAACTGCTTTTTTCTTTTCTTAATTTTAATTAAAGAATTTGCCGCCCCATACTACGCTAAAGCTTCGTAGGGCAAAGCAAAGAAAAACTTGTCCCGATTTTCATTAAGAAAATCGAGGATCCTCGATAAAATCGGGAAAATTGTTAAATCTCGCGGCGAAGCCGTTAAATTTTTTGGGCTTCTCCGTCGCCCCGAGCCCCGCACCAGAACAAGTTCGGTACGGGGTAAACTCCGCGAGGGGCGAAAAATGTTCGAGCTAATTTAAGAATAGTCCACTAAAGAAAATTTGGTGTAATTATATGAGTCCGCTCGAACTTACTTTGAACGGAACTGATGCCGCGCTTCACGCTCCACAAAGCCAAACGCTCGGGCGGGCCCCATAGTAAAGCCTTCGGCTTACTACGGGGCAAGCAAAAAGCAAGAATTTTTGTTTACCCCGTAGGGAAACGAAGTTTCTCCTTCGGGGCCCGCCCTCGCTTTCCGCC
>Ga0210017_1002740_pt1 | contig 15003 bp, 15 predicted proteins | sample CryGeyCG2014_020_FD_183966 | JGI IMG/M metagenome (GOLD analysis project Ga0210017, IMG submission 183966) | Groundwater microbial communities from aquifer - Crystal Geyser CG08_land_8/20/14_0.20 (SPAdes) (version 2) | ecosystem: Environmental > Aquatic > Deep subsurface > Groundwater | place... | reverse complement strand
GAAGAAGAAAAAGAAGTAAAATAATCGCATAATATGAGGAGTCCAAGTTATGTTGCCCAGATTGATAAAGCTATTTTTAATGGACAAATTACCTTTGAGCAGTGTCAAGCAATTGCACAAGGTTTACAATGTGTTGATCATGGTGATATCCATCCTGGGGCTCAACCTTTAGCTATAACAACTGTTTCGATAGATATGTCTCCTTGTAATAGAGCTATAGCTCAAGCTGGAGAAGATCCTATAACTTCTAATTTTTCAATGATTGTTGATCATTTCCCTAATAGAGCGAAAGCTAAATTACCAATTTGGTGTGTTAATTGTTCTGTTTTTGCACCTGCCTTGAAGCAACTCAAAGCTCTTCTTCCTAAATAATCTTCAGAAATTTAATACTTTATTTGTTTATTAATTTTTCCTATTCCCACTCCATCGTCGCCGGAGGTTTGGTGGTAATATCGTAGACGACGCGGACGACTTCAAAGACTTCGGTGACAATTCTTTCCGAAATTTTGGCCAGAACATCATAAGGTAATCTTACCCAATCGGAAGTCATCGTATCTTTTGATTCAATAGCGCGAACAGCAATCAACTCTCCATATTTTCTTTCATCTCCAGTCACGCCCGTAGTTTTTACTCCAGTAAAAACGGCGAACGCCATCCAAATCTGGTCATATAATCCGGCTTTTTTTATTTCTTCAATGACGATTTTATCAGCTCTTTTCAAAATATCTAATTTTTTCTCAGTTACTTCTCCGATTAGTCGAACGGCTAGTCCAGGACCGGGGAAAACATGACGGGTGATCATCTCAGGTGGGAATTTTGACTCGGCGGCAATCTTCCTGACTTCATCTTTATAGAACATCCTTAAAGGCTCGACTAATTTAAACCCATGTTTTTTTGGGATTCCCCCGACGTTATGATGAGTTTTGATTTTGTGAGAATGTTTTGTCCCTTGACTTTCAATCACGTCCGGATAAATTGTACCTTGAATCAGAATTTTTGCCCCAATTTTTTTGGCCTCTCTTTCAAATATTCGGATGAACGTTTCTCCAATAACGGTTCTTTTTTTCTCTGGGTCAACTATTCCTTTTAGATTTTTCAAGAACTCTTTTTTTCCATCGAGGACTACCAATGGAAGCTTTAATTTATTTTTAAAAGTATTAATTACCTCATCAGTCTCCCCGATCCTCATCATCCCGGTATCAACATAAAAACAAGTCAGGTTTTTTCCGATGACTTGGTAGGTCAGATAAGCGGCAACGCTGGAATCAATGCCACCGGACAAGGCACAAACTGCCTTATTATATCCTATCTCTTTTTTCAAATATTGTTTAATCTCTTCAATTTTCTTTGTCCCAAGTAAAGGATTTTCTCCGCAGATTTTTATAACAAAATTATTTAATACTTGTTGTCCATACTCCGTGTGATGGACTTCCGGATGAAACATAATCCCATAAATTTTCTTCTTTTCATCGGCAAAAGCGGCATATTTAACGGCAGATGTTGATCCCAATCCAACCATTCCTTTAGGCAACTTAACTACTTGATCGAAGTGACTCATCCATACTTTAAATTCTTTTTTTTGAATACCTTCAAACAAGGCGGGCTTTGCCTCGCCGAAGTGAGACTCAAGTCTCACGTAGGCGGGTCCATATTCTTTCTTTTTACCCGGAGCTACTTTTCCGCCTAGCATCTGCCCTAAAACTTCTAAGCCATAACAAATTCCAAGGACTGGAATACCTAATTCAAAAATTTCTTTATCAACTAAAAGAGCGTCTTTTCCAAAAACAGAAGCCGGACCACCGGACAAAATAATTCCCCGGGGAGCTAATTTTTTTATTGATTTAAAAGCATCTTGAGGTAGAACTATTTCCGACTTAACTCCAAGATCACGGACCCTTCGTCCTATCAAGTGAGTTGTCTGGGAGCCAAAATCAACAATAACTATCATAAATTATGATAAAAAAATATTAACTTCTTTTTCCGGTAAGCCGATTTTAATTAATCGCTCTCGAATTTCTTTAATTTTAAGACCATTTTTTTTCCACTTCATTGCCAGTCCGTCAATCACTTCCCGTCTTTCGTGAGGAAAAACAATCCAAGCATCAGTCTCAGAACCGAGAAAATCCGGCTTTATCTTTGCGTGTGGTTTGTGGAAAAGAGTTGCGGTCGTGATTGAAGTGGGCCCAAAATGATTAAGATAATCAAGGGCATATTCCAAGCTTTCACCGGAATCATTGACATCGTCGAATAAAATAACTCTTTTTTTTGCCAATGGAATTGACAGAGGAATTTCCAAAAGCGGTTTTTTTAATTTTTTTCCCGGTAACATCGAATCATAAAAAGAAAGCTTGAAACTGGAAAGCTCATAGACTTGAAGGATATCAGCCATCGTCCGCGCCCAAGTCCAACCGCCCTTGGCCAAAGTAATCAGGGTATCAAATTTCTTTCCGCTATTATTTATCTCAACCCCAAGGTCAAGACAGATTAGCCCCATTTCCTCCCAAGTCGGCGCTATATAAGCCCAAGATTCTTTTAAAAATTGGGTTTTTTTGAAGAGAATTTTGTTATTGCTCATTAATGATTAATATCATAGCTTATAGGAGAAAAAAATTCTATTGCTTTTTTCCTCTTTTTCCTCCACAATGGATATATGCTTAATTACGAAAGTACTTATGCTGAATCAATAAAAAATCCTGAACTTTTTTGGGGAAATATTGCTAAGGAGTTAACTTGGTATAAACCTTGGAGTAAAGTGTTGGAATGGAATTATCCTTATGCTAAGTGGTTTGTAGGAGGACAGACGAATATCGTTGCCAATGCCCTTGACCGCTGGATGAATACTGACGTGAAAAATAAAACAGCTTTGATTTGGATTTCACAAGAGCAAACAGAACGAAAATTTACTTACGGACAATTAAACGAAGAGGTTTCAAAATTTGCTAACGGTCTCAAATCTTTAGGAGTCAAAAAGGGTGATAAAATCACCATCTACCTGCCAAGAATTCCTGAACAATTTATCGCTATGCTCGCCTGCCTTAAGATTGGCGCCATTCACTCAGTTGTCTATTCAGGTTTTTCTGCCGATGCCTTAAAAAATAGGATTGAGGATGCTCAGGCAAAAATAGTTATTTGCTCAAATTCATACCCTTACGGAAAAAAAATAGTTGAGTCTAAAAAAAATGTTGATGAAGCGCTGAAAGGAAATCAAACTGTCGAAAACGTCATAGTTGTAAAAAGACTGACGGTAGATGATAGAGAATTGAAGGTAGGGGTAGAAGATAGAAAGTCGAAAATAGAAAATCAATCTTCTACCATCAATTCTCCACCACTATCATCTATCATCAATCATCTATCGTCTAAATATATCTGGTGGCATGATCTTATGGCCAAACAGAGTCCTATTTGTCCGACTGAAATGATGGATTCAAACGACCCGGCCTTCATACTTTACACGTCCGGAAGTACAGGAAAACCGAAGGGCGTCATTCACGGACACGGAGGATATATGGTCGGGATTTACGCCACATTAAAATACGTATTTGATGTAAAACCAGAAGATATTTTCTGGTCAACCGCCGACGCCGGCTGGATTACCGGCCATTCATATATTCTCTACTCTCCACTTATCAACGGAATAACCACGTTCGTATACGAAGGGACGCCTGACTTTCCTGATATTGAAATCTGGTGGAAACTAATTGATAAATATAGGGTAACAAAATTTTATACCGCTCCAACTGCCGTTCGGGCATTGATGAAATTTGGCGAAGACCATATTAAAAAATATGATCTATCTTCGCTCAAAATTCTTGGTTCAGTCGGCGAACCGATTAATCCGGAAGCCTGGCTTTGGTTTTATAAAAATGTTGGACGTGAAAAATTACCGATTATGGATACCTGGTGGCAGACGGAAACAGGGATGTTTATTGTGACGCCGATGCCGTCTGTTAAGCTGAAACCCGGCAGTGCCTTCAAGCCATTTTTTGGAATTGAAGCCGATGTAGTTGATGATAAGGGTAATAAAGTTCCGCCAAATACGCAGGGATATTTGATCATCCGAAAACCTTGGCCGGCAATGCTCCTTGATGTATACAATAATCCTGAAAGATACAAAGAAACGTATTTTGAGAAAATAAAACCGACGGTAGATAATAGAAAATCGAAAGTAGGAGTAGAAAATAGAAAATTGAAGTTAGAAAATCAACCTTCTATCATCAATCCTCAACCCCTACCTTCTACTGTCAATCATCTATCGTCTGATTTTTCTGGATTTATCTACTTTGCCGGAGATTCTGCCAAGATTGATGAAGATGGATATTTTTGGATCGTTGGACGTAATGATGACGTTATCAAGGTTTCCGGTCATCGACTTGGATCAGCCGAACTTGAATCGGCTTTTGTTTCAAATCCAAAAGTCGCCGAAGCGGCCGTCATCGGTAAACCTCACGAAGTGAAAGGTGAATCAATTAAAGCTTTTATTATTCTTAAACAAGGAGTAATACCATCGGACGAATTGAAGGCCGAATTGGTCCAAACCGTCCGCAAATCGATAGGACCGATCGCCACCCCTGATGAAATTGAGTTTGTTGATAAACTTCCCAAAACTAGATCAGGAAAAATTATGAGAAGAGTTTTAAAGGCCAAAGAACTCGGTCAACCCGTCGGAGACACTTCGACACTCGACGATTAATGATTCCTTCTTGACAATTATTCTATGTATGTTATTATGTAATTTATTATGAATAATATATCCTATATTCCACAATTTGTTTCTGTCTCTGACTTACAAAGGAACTATCCTGCTCTTTTGAAAACTCTTAAAACAAGTCAAAAACCTCTTTTAATTTTGAAAAAAAATGATCTGGAAGCAATAATTTTAACACCTGATCTTTATCAATCAATAATGGAAAAAATTCAAGTTTATGATGAAAAGGAAGCACTTTTAGCTATTTCAAATTATAAAAAAGAAAAGGTGGAAAAAAAACTAAAGAAAATGAAATCAATAAGCGAATTATTTGAATAATATGAAAATTACTTCGGTCTTCTACTCGTCTTCATTCAAAAAATCAATCAAGAAATATTCTTCCAATCATAATAAAATCGAAAAAACTATTGCTAAATTTATTGATAACCCGTTTAATCCTTCTTTAAAAACTCACAAATTAACCGGAAAACTTTCCTCTTATTGGTCATTTTCTGTCGATTATCATCTACATATTCTTTTTGAGTTTATAGACAAAAAGACTGTTGGTTTCATTGACCTCGGAACGCATGAGATCTATAAATAATCTTTTAAATCAATTATTTTAATGTCTTCAATGTTTTTTCTTTGATGTTTTGGATTATTGGTAATTAATGTTGCTTTTAATTTTATGGCAAGCGCCATAAATGAAGCATCATAATAAGTTATTTTATATTTATAGGCTATTCCAATCGTTATTTGTGCTAAAGTAACATCTTCCTGCATAAATTGGATCGGCAAAACATAAAATCTCTCAATAAGCCGTAGAAAAACAGGAAGTTCTAAATTTTTATATAATAATGCGTTTCCTATTTCATACTTAGCTAATTCCGGCATAACTAAAGTGACCCCGCTTTCTTGAGCTTTCTTCATAATCAAATCTGCCTGGTCAAGGTAATTCTCATTCACTTTATGAAGCCACTTCAATGCCACTGATGAATCGATGATAAAAATATTAGTGTTTTCCACTTTTTATATTCTATGTTGCTGACGATCTTTAACTACAAATTCTGAAAGACTTATTTTTTTTCCTTTCGATGAAATGGCACGAGCTTCAGCAATGGCGGCCCATATTTTTTTCCAGTTTATTTTTTTTACTTTTTCCTGAACATAAGGTGTAATGACAATCTCTTGAGGCGAACGATAAATAATTCTGACCACTGATTCTGTCTTCATCCAATCAAAAGCACGTCGTATAACGTCGGGAATAGTCAATTGTCCCCTATTTCTAATGATAGCAGTAGTTTGAATATCGTTCATACTTTCAGAATATCAGAAAATCAGAAAATGTCAAGAGATGAGATACTTCGACTTTGGAAGGTTAAAATTCTACTGTAGAAGGGTAAATATCTTATCTTATAGTAAATTAGAAGGATTTCATATATAATACAACATATCAATTACGTGCATTTAAATTATTAATAAGATATAATGCTTATTTTATGCCAGAAATTATTGATCCAAAAACTGTTTTTGACCAGGCTCCAATGGGAATTATTGTTACAGGCAGTGACTGTATCATTCAAGCAGCAAATCCTGAAGCAATGAGGCTGCTTCCTTCATTAGGATCATTTGGATTGGCCGGCCAAGTATTACCAAAATGCTTTGAGTTGTTTGGTTTTCCCGAACCATGCCAAGACTGCCCCATAACTACAAGGCAACTTTCAAATACAGTGCTTCCAATTGATCCTGGTCAAGCTGTAAGCAAAACAGCAAGTCCAATATTTGATGATAAAGGAAAAAAAATCATTGGAGTCCAACACATAATCGTACCTGATGACGATGGTACTAACACAATCACAATGAAACAATTATCTGCAATTACAAGGGAGGCCCAACAAAAACAAATAATGATTGAACTTGGTCAAGCGCTCCTTACTAACGGGCATAGTATGCAAGAGATAGCTGATGGTATATTTAAACCTATTCAACAATTAATACCATGTGATGCTTTAAGTATTTTATTACTTGATGATAAAGCTGGTAATTTAAGAGTAATTGCAAGTCACGGTCACTCAAAAAATGGTGTTGATGTCACAGGTCAGAGTATTCCTATCTTACCTCACATTTTACAAATAATTGAGTCTAAGGAACCAATTATTATACAAGACACCGCGACCGATCCTCGTTGGCAAAAAAAGCCGGGTAGTGAATGGATCGCCTCTTTAATAGGAGTGCCTTTAGTAAAAAAACACAAAACGGGTCACAAATAGTTACTGGCTTTCTTCATTTGTATAATGCTATACCCTACTCTTTTACTAAACAATATATTAAATTATTAAGGGTGATTTCCGGCCATCTATCAATGGCGATTGAAAACACCCGATTACAAGAGGAGCTTCGTTCACAAGCAATCAGAGATCCTCTGACCGGATTATATAATCGCCGCTATATGGAAGAGTCGCTTAACCAAAGAATTAATGAGGCTAGACGATCAAATACGCTACTCCAAGTTGTAATGTGTGATATAGATTTTTTCAAAAAATTTAATGATGATTTTAGTCATGCAGCTGGCGACTTGGTATTAGTCCAGTTAGCAAAAATTTTTAAAGAATTATTTCGTGGATCAGACATTTCCTGCCGTTATGGCGGTGAGGAATTTGTATTTATTTTACCAGGTGTTACACCAAGAGTTGTTATTGATCGCATACACGATCTTCAAGAAAAAATTAGCCAACTTAAATTACAACATAAAGGACAACCGCTTCCTTATATTACTATGTCATTCGGACTATCATCCTTGCCCGCAAATGATGATAGATTAGTTACATTAGATACATTATTAAACAATGCAGATACCGCTCTTCATGTGGTAAAGAATGGCGGAAAAAATGGAATAAATATTTATGGTCATGAAGAAATAATCAAAGATTAGTTTTGTGAAAAAATCAGTAATGTATAATAAGAAAATGGAAGATAAATTAAAAAAACTTTGCAAACTGATTCGCTACGATATTTTGACTTCAACGACTGAGGCCGGGTCTGGTCATCCGACTACTTCTTTATCTGCAGTCGAGCTAATGACAACCTTATTCTTCGGTGGTTTCTTTAAGGCTGACCTCGACCACCCCAAGGGTGTCCAAAGTTTCATTAACGATCGGGTCATCTTTTCTAAAGGTCATGCCTCACCTTTAATTTATGCATTGTACCACGTGGCTGGAGCAATTTCACCAAAAGAATTAATGACTCTTCGAAAAATAGATTCTGATCTTGAAGGGCACCCGACTTTCAGATTTAAATATGCCGATGTGGCAACCGGTTCGCTCGGACAAGGCCTTTCAGCCGGCGTCGGGATGGCACTCGGAATAAGATTGACGATAGAAAATAGAATGTGGAAGGTAGGAGTAGAAGATAGAAAATCGAAAGTAGAGAAAAATCAATCTTCTAACCTCAATCATCTACCACTATCTTCTACCGTCTATCCTCAATCATCTGTTCCTAATATCTTCGTCCTACTCGGTGATTCCGAAATGGCTGAAGGCCAGGTTTGGGAAGCGGTCCAGATTGCCTCGCACTATAAACTTAATAATTTAATTGCAATTGCAGATATTAATCGATTAGGCCAAAGTACCGAGACGATGCTCGGCTGGGATTTGAAAACCTATAAAATGCGATTTGAAGCGTTTGGGTGGAGAACTATTGTTGTTGATGACGGCCATGATTTGAAAAAAATATTTAATGCGTACGTAGAGACGCAAAATTTTGCGTCTCTACAAAAACCCACAATAATTCTCGCCCACACAATAAAAGGTAAGGGTGTTTCTTTTTTAGAAAATAAAGAGGGCTGGCACGGGAAGCCGGTGCCAAAGGATATGTTACAGTCGGCACTGAAAGAATTGGGGAAAGTCGACTTTAAAGTGAGAGGAAAAATCCTACCGCCAAAAATAAAAGAAATTGATAGAAATTTATTGAAATTAATAGAAATTAAACAAAAAGCAACAACGAATTTCAACGAATTTCAACGAATTTCAACGAATTTCAAAAAGGGTGATCTCATTGCCACCCGTCTGGCCTACGGTGACGCACTTTTGGCTTTAGGTGACGTTGACGAAAAGATCGTCGCTTTGGACGGGGAAATGTCCAACTCTACTTATTCGGAAAAGTTTGCCAAAAAATTTCCGAGCCGATATTTTGAGATGTTTATTGCCGAACAAAATATGATAACGACGGCACTTGGACTTTCTAAAATGGGCTTTATTCCTTTTTTATCAACTTTTGCCGCCTTTTTAACCCGGGGATTTGATCAAATAAGGATGGCTCAATATTCTGCTCCAAATTTAAAAATCGTCGGGAGCCACTGCGGAGTATCAATTGGTCCTGACGGCCCGTCTCAAATGGGATTGGAAGATATCTCAATGTTTAGAAGCATTCTCAATAGTACAATTTTATACCCTTCAGACGCTGTCTCTGCTTTTAAATTAACCCAGATTATGGCAAAAAATGACGGATTATTTTATTTAAGGACAAATAGAAAAACAACTCCGGTGATTTACGGGGAAAAAGAAGAATTCCATATTGGTGGAAGTAAAGTTCATAAAGTTAATATAGTCTCTAAAGTTCTTAAAGTGAAGACATTAATAATTGCAGCAGGAGTGACTTTACACGAGGCGTTGAAGGCGCAAAAAGAGCTGGCAAAATCCGGCATTGAAGTGGTCGTCCTCGACGTTTATTCTGTCAAACCCATTGACCAAGTAACCATTAACCAACTAACCCATAACTGTCATAATATCATCGTCGTCGAAGACCACTATCCGGCCGGCGGAATCGGCGAGGAGGTTTTAGCTGTATTAAGTAAATCCGAAGCACGAAATACGAAATACGAAACAAATTCAAAACGTTTTGAAAATTTAAATTTAAAAAATTCTAAAATTGTTTCGAATTTCGATATTCGAATTTCGAATTTTGTTCATTTATGCGTCCGACACCTTCCCCGTTCGGGCTCTCCTGATGAACTGCTCCATTATGAAGAAATTGATGCAGAGGCGATTATAAATGTAGTGGAGCGATTCATCGCTCAAAAATAATTCATTAGACTACCTTAATTTAATTACTTTTTTTACAAAAAATATCCCTGTAAGGACAAGCATTGAAAGACCAACAAATTCAAAATATAGAAGATTTGTAACTGGATTTATTCTAAATATACCGGCTGAAATCGGGTGGCTTAAAATAATATATTGAAAAATTAGCGGTAAAATAAAAGCTAATAAAAATAATGGAGAAAACAGGTGTTTTATATTTTCATGAATATGACGATGGCTCAACCAGAGATCAACAAAGACAAATGACTGAATCAAAGTGAGTACTGAAAAAACGGCTGTTCCACCAAGTTTTTGACCGGAAAAAATAAAATATGAAGCGGTGACAATAATCGCCCCGACCGTTCCAACCGCCCCAATATACGACTGATCTTTTCCTTTCAATAAGACCATTTCTTTTTCTGGAGTAATCGACATTAGATTTGGATCTCGAGGCGAAAAAGCCAATATTAAAGCCGGTAGACCGTCGGTCACTAAATTGATATACAAAAGTTGAATGGGATAAAAAAGAGTTGGCAGTCCCAGAATTAGCCCAATTAATAAAGCCACCGCCTCTGAGACATTGCAGGCAAGTAAATATTTGATGGCGTTTTTTATGCTGTTAATTATATTTCTTCCTTCCTCAACGGCCGTGACAATTGTGGCAAAATTATCATCAGTAATGACCATATCTGCCGTTTCACGGGCAACATCGGTCCCAACCAACCCCATCGCCACCCCGACGTCGGCCTGTTTTAGAGCAATGGCATCATTGACTCCGTCACCGGTGACGGCAACGATTTCACCTAATTTCTGATAAAGAGAAACGATTCGGTGTTTTTGAAATGGATTTGTCCTGGCAAATATTTTAACGCGCGGTAAAATTTCCATTAACTCTTCATCGCTATGTTCCTCAATTTGTGAACCGGTTAAAATTTCATCACCGTCTTTTATCAGGCCACTAAAAACCCCAATTGCTTCAGCTGTTTTTTCATTATCTCCAGTAATCATAACAACTTTTATTCCGGCTCTTTTTGCTTTGGCTATCGCCTCTTTTACTTCCGGACGCGGAGCATCGTGTATCGCAACCATACCCAAAAAGACGGAGTCTGACTGGATATAATCGGATTTAATTGGATGAAATTGGATAGAATTGGATGAAATCGAATTTGTTTTGCTGATTTTATCTGATTTCATCTGACTCCGTCTAATTTCATCTGATTTTATCTGTTTGTATGAGAATGCCAGGACACGAAGTCCTTCTCTCGCCCATTTATCAACTTGTTTTTTTACCTTCTTTTTTTCCTCTTCCGTCATCTGACAGACGTTAAGAATTGATTCAGGAGCACCTTTTGAGAACGTTATATAAGGTCTGACCTTATCACGCTTGTTTAAGGTCAGACCTTGAACAGCAACAGACATCATTTTGGTGACGGAGTCGAATGGTTTTTCATCAATCAGCTTCCATTCTTTTCGCACTTCTTCGATATTCAGTCCTTTTTCCTGAGCCAAGAACAATAATGCTCCCTCCGTCGGATCACCCAAGACATCCCAACTGCCATGATCATGAATATATACTAATGAAGCAGTGGAACAAAGAATTCCGTTTAATGTCAATAATTGTAGGGGCGATTCTTGTAATCGCCCTTTAGAACGGGCGGATATAAAATCCGCCCCTACACCAAACACATTATTTTCAACAAAAATTTCTTTCACCTGCATCTTATTGGTCGTCAGCGTCCCTGTTTTATCCGTCGCAATCAATGTAATACTTCCTAAAGCCTCTATGGCTGATAGTTTTCTCACGATCGCCTTTTTTCCAGCCATTTTTTTCATCCCAATTGCAAGGGTAATTGTCATTACCGCCGGAAGTCCTTCGGGGACGACGGCGACTGCTAAGGAAACAGACAATAAAAACGCCGGAAAATATCCCGTTCCTTCAAGTAATGAAACCACAAAAACAATCAGAGAAATTACTATCCCACCAATCCCAATGAATTTTGTCAAATCTGCTAATTTTTTCTGAAGAGGGGTTGCTCCGTCTTCAATTGAAGAAAGGTTGTGGGCAATCTGTCCAAATTTTGTATTATCACCTATTTTAGTGATAATGACATACCCTCTGCCTTTAGCAACAATCGTCCCTGAAAAAACTTCTTCTTTTTCTGCTTTGACTACAGGAAAAGACTCACCTGTAAGTGCTGACTCGTTAATTTCTAAATTGATTGATTTTTCAACTTTTCCGTCGGCCGGGACTTTTACCCCTTCTTCTAAATAAACTAAATCGCCCGGAACTAAATATTTACTGTCAATTTCTATCTCTTTTTCGTCACGGATGACACGAACTTTTGTCACCGTCATATTTTTTAAAACCTTCAAAGATTCTTCCGCTTTTGCTTCCTGATAAAGACCAAAAAGACCATTCAAAATCACAATTCCTATTATCAATCCTCCATCTAAAGTCTCCCCCAAAAAGAATGAAAGTATGGCTGCTCCAATAAGTAGAATTGTTAAAAAGTTATTAAATTGTTCAAAAAATTTAAGAAGAAAAGACTTTTTCTTTTGCTCCGTAATGACATTCAAACCATATTGAGTTAGATATTGGGAAACCTGATGTGAAGTTAATCCTTTCATAAATAATATGTATTAATAATAACAGAAATATTGTTTTAATATTATATATTATTCAAATTTGAATTTTGAAATTACTATCTTGTAACGATCGTACCAAGATAGTAATTTTTTGTTCAACGTTACTTTATATTTTATAGTTGACAACCATAAAGCATTACTCTATACTTTATGGTATGAAAGATATTATTGAAATAATCAAAAATAAAAAAACAAAATTTGATGCCCTTAAACCATTTTCAAAAACTTTTTTAACCAATATTGAAGATTGGTATAAGACAGAGCTTACCTACACCTCAAATGCAATTGAGGGTAATACATTAACCCGTCAGGAGACGGCGATAGTGATTGAAAAAGGGTTAACGATTGAAGGAAAATCAATCACTGAACATCTTGAGGCAATTAATCATGCCAAAGCTTATGAATATATAAGTAGTATGAATTTAGAAAATATAAAAAAAATTAATAAACAAATTATTTTGAAAATTAACGAAATAATTCTTCAAAATATTGATTCCCAAAATGCCGGTCTATATAGAAATATTCCCGTTCGTATCGCTGGCTCGACTGTAGTTTTACCTAACCCGTTAAAAGTTCCTGATTTGATGGATCGGTTTATAGACTGGTTACAAAATTCCAAAAAAAACCCACCTGAAATTGCCATTGAAGCCCATTTTAAATTTGTTAGCATTCATCCTTTTATTGATGGTAATGGTCGAACAGCCAGGCTGCTTATGAACCTAATATTATTAACTTCAGGATACCCACCTCTGATTATTTTTAAAAAAAATCGAATATACTACATAAATAGTATTGAAAAGGGACAATTGACCGGAGACCTTTCTGATTATGAATATTTTATGTTTAAAGCAATTGAAAAATCTTTAGATGCTCGCCTTGATTTAATTAAACAACCTACTATAAAAACACCTACCAAGCTTCTTAAAATTGGAGAACTGGCAAAAGAAACAGGAGAGACAATCCACACTCTTAGATACTGGACTAAAATGGAATTACTTAAGGTGACAAAATATTCGGAAGGTGGCTATCAACTATATTCCCCAGACGTTATAAAACAAGCTAAAAAAATCCGAAAGCTTCAAAAAGAAAAACGCCTCACATTAGCTGAACTAAAAGAAATTATTTAATCAAGTTTTTCGGCCTTATCAAGTATTTTTTGATCTATTTGGTAAAGTTTATCATCCGAGGAATTATTATTTAATTTTTCGTGTACTTCCTCCATTGTCCGAATAATATTTAAACAAATTTCCCTTGACTGGCTAAAAGTGATCGCATTCGTATTATGGGGAAAATAATGAAAGATCTGATTCCGTCCGTTTTTCCAGACGTTCCAAATTTTATCAGCTAATGGTTGCGAGTATTGATTTTGAATCTTTAAATAAAGCGAATCTGGCCCCAATTTTCCGATTAAGTTTGGAGACATTAATTTTCCCAATCTCAAATGGTCAGAAATATAATCGAGTCGACTGATCAGCTTTTTATCCCTAAATATTTTTTTTAAAAATCCTTCATATGATTTTGCAAAAGGGAAAACTAGAAATGAGTAATCTTTAAATTGATAGGCTTGGTCGCGGACAATGTCATCCATGAGGTATAGACCCTCTTCAAGTAGGTCTTTCTGGCCTTGGGAAAGATATGACCAAAAAGAACTTTCTTTATTGACTATATAATCCATGAATAATAATTTCTAATTTTTAATTCCTAATTTCTAATCAATTTTTAAATCTAAATATCTCATTTTAAAAGCGAAGATATTAAATTTTTTTCGGTTTGATGTTTTCCGATAAAAAATTTGGTATCAAGCTTTTTACCGATGTATTTATAAGCATATCAGATTGTGATATACTTTCGCTATGGAAAAAATCTACAAGATTTTTAAAAATAAATTTTTTCCTCCGCCAAAGAAAAAAGATGAATCCTATCCGATTATTACTATTTCCCGTGAAATGGGCTCAGGTGGTAAATCAACCGCTAATTTAATCGCCTCACAGCTTGGAGAACCGTGGAAAGTTTATGATCATAAGCTTATCGATAAAATAGCCAAAAATAAAGGCTTGGAAGAAGAATTAATTGGCTTGATTAATCCAAAAAGATTACCACTTTTAGATATTACGATCGCCAAAACTTTTGGGAAAAGATTTCCCCATCTTTCCGGCTATCAAAGACATTTAATTAAAGTTATGACTTTAGTGGGCTTAAAAGGTCATACAATAATTTTAGGTCGCGGTGGTAATTTTCTATTTCCTAATAGTCTAAATATCAGAATGATATGTCAATTAGATCAGCGGATTACTTGGCAAATGACCTACGAAAATATTCCAAGATCTGAGGCAATGAAGAGGATTGAAGAGTCTGATAAGGAAAGAAAAGAATTTGTCCATTCACTTTTTAATCATAATCACTGCCAGGCGTATCATTATGATTTGGTTATTAAAACCGGACCAAATGTCACCGTTGAAAACGCTACCAACATTATTGTAGATCTGGCTAAAAGAAAATTTATAATATAGATCAAATCTCAAAAATCAAAATTAACAATCTCCAAATCCCAACTCCAATAAATACCAATAACTAATAATTGTTAATTGTTAATTG
>Ga0210017_1002739_pt1 | contig 15004 bp, 14 predicted proteins | sample CryGeyCG2014_020_FD_183966 | JGI IMG/M metagenome (GOLD analysis project Ga0210017, IMG submission 183966) | Groundwater microbial communities from aquifer - Crystal Geyser CG08_land_8/20/14_0.20 (SPAdes) (version 2) | ecosystem: Environmental > Aquatic > Deep subsurface > Groundwater | place... | reverse complement strand
CTGAAAGAATCGGGATTGATTATGCCGGCAAATGGGCTAAAAAGCCCTGGCGATTCTATATCAAAAATAATCCATTCGTTTCTATGAGGCCCGCCATCCGCAACGAGTCCGGGTCTCGTAATTTATGAGGGGAGGAGAGGAGTTGAACTGTATAAATTTCCGTTGCTTAAAATATATAATTTTTTATCAGTTTTATTCCAGAATATTTTAGGACTTTCGAATTCGGCTATTTCAATAATACTTATTCCATCTCTATCGTCAATTTCGGCGATTTTTATTTTACTGCCGGAGTTAAAAATCAAATAATAAGAATTTAACCAGAAAATATTATCTATCTTTTCTGAAATCCGGGTAAGGAAAACTTTATCTCCTTTTTGGTAGAGGAAGGGTGAGTCGGAGTCTTTTAAAAACAAAATCCAGATTTCTGACTTAGAAGAAAAAACCAATTTGTTTAAGTCGGGAGAAATTTTTAAGTTAGATATTCCGTCAAAAAATTTCTCAAACGATTCGGAGTCTTGGTCAAATAAATACAAAGATTTTTTCTCCTGTAAAAAAATGTAATCTTGGAAGACTCTTAATTTATATTCTGTTTCTGGTTGAACGGAAAATGGTTTTGCATTTATTTTCAACCCCGTTCCTTTTTGAAAAAAGTCGGGAGAAGAGTCGGTTTTAAAAACATAACCAGAATTGTCCAAATAATAAATCTTGTTATTGAGACTTTGAGAAGCAACAACATTTTCAGAGATGGAGGAAATTTTTCGTTCAGTTAAAATCGGTGGGAATTTATTTAGTTCCAAGACAAAGTTTTTTTCCTGTTCCTTCATTCCTATATTCAAGTAAATTTCTTTTGAATCATCAGAGAATTCCAGATTTAATAAATTAGCGCCCCTAAGATAGATATCTTTTTCCTGAATTAATTGGCTTTTGATATTTTTTTCTAACTCATAAAGTTTTAAATTCCAGTTGGAAGATGGTGGGGAAGCGGCGGCCGATTCGTAAATTACTATTTTTTTTCCATCAGGAGAAAACCAAAAATCCCCCACATTTTTTATTAGAATCTCAAGCTTAGGATTTTCAGGAAATAAGATTATGTTTTTAGCTTCAGTTACCTGTTTTTCTTTTATTTCTAAATTCTTTTGCCAGAAACGATACCCCTCTTTTTTTATTTGGATTTCATAACTTTTGGGTAAAAGATTTTCAATAAGAGCAGAACTGGTTAAAACCGAAGTCTTCTTTATTAGTTTTCCGTTAAGATAAATTTCAACACCCCTGGGTAAAACTTTAAAGTAAAAAGCGCCGGTTTGAACAATTTTTTTTATTTCAAAATCAAACCGGTATCCCTGGGAGTAAAAAACCACCAAAGGAGCAATTACGGCAAATAAAATCACGCAAATAATAAACAGAATAGTTCGGGTCCTTTTAGTCATTCTGTTTTCATCATAGCCGATTGACCCCGTTAGAAACTTCCTTATGCATTTAGTATCGCAAAGAGCAGAGCCGATAGGCGGCTTCGCCTTTGTTAAAACAGTTACTGACCGTACTTCTTTTGAGTTTCTAACGGGGTTGACCCCGTTAGAAATCTTATGGGGTTTTTAGGCCTATAATAAACTTTAGTTTGACGTATCAAAGTCTAATTTTGTTATAACATAGATAAATTAAAATTTCTAACGGTTGTGTTGACAGATTTAAATCAATTTGCTAAAATATTTTATAGCTTATAAAAAATCGAATAGGGAATAGAAAAAACAAAAAGGAGGTGAGAAGATGACAACAGGAGCGGAATTAGGAAAGATTGTTGAGGGGGCAGAGAAAGCATATAATGGAAAGGAATATGAGAAAGCGGTAGATTTGGTCGATAAATTTTTAGGGGCCTCAGAGGAAGAGGAAGCCCGCCAAAAAGCTACTGCTCACATTGAAGCTGCGGCCAGAAAGTACGGTGAGGCGGTTCAAGAGATGGCTAATCTCTGGCCAGAATACAATACTTTGGCAGACAATTAAAGTTTCAGCAGATGAGTTTTAGTAGATAACTAAAATAAGATTAAGGCGCTTGCCGCAGGCGAGTGCCATTTTTGTTATTCCTTCACATTAATCAACAACCGAAGTTGATTAATGTGGGTAAGTGTCTTTTAATATGCTAAAATAATTTAACAAGTAAAATATCAATATGTTTCTTATTCCAAAAATTGAAAAAATCACCCGGAATGTAACCATTTCTCACTTTTCTTTGATGTTCGGCTATAAGCTTTTTTCTTTGTACTTCCCTTTGTTTTTGGTGGCTCGGGGTTTTTCTTTGCAGGAAGTGGGCTATGCTTATCTTTTGATTTATCTTCCCCTGGCTTTTTTTGCTCCAATTATCAGTTTTTTAAGTCATAAAATAAACCCGGCCGTTCTGGCTACTTTGGGGATTTTAGGATACGGGGCCTACGCTCTGGGAATGATTTTAATCCGGGAGCCAATTTTATTTTATTTTTGGCAGATACTTTTGGGAGTTTCAGCCGCTTTGTTCTTTGCTTCCGCTAGGGCTATTTTAATGGGTTCTCCTTTAGAAAATCCGGACCGGGCTTTTGGTTGGTTTTATTCTGCTCCTTTTTATGCCGATGCCCTTGCTCCGGCGGTAGGAGCTTTATTTATTTGGAAATTTGATTTTGTTGGGGTATTTATTTTAAGTCTGGTTATTCATTCTTTAAATGCTATTTTTTGTTTTGTTAAGTTGAGAGGTCCGGCTCGGATTTTACCGGATCACGGTTTTAAGTTTGTAAACCTCCAAGAAAACTATCAAAAAGCTTTTCAAAAATTAAAACAGGGCCCCGCTCTCTGTTTGATTTTTATTTCTTTTTCTATTTTACTTTTAGGCGGATTTTATCGAGCTTTTTTTGTTTTGTTTTTAAAACAGGAGCTGGCCTGGTCTCAGAATTTAATTTTAGTTTTTGGAGCAATATTTTCCTTAATTTTTATGCCCCTTTCTTTATGGCTGATTAGAAAAATCGAGGAGCAGAAAAGTCTGAAAAATATTTTCCGGGGGGGAATAATGGTTGGTTTTTTCTCAATTCTGTTCGGAGCAATAATTCCCGTTTTAAACTTTCTCAGCGTTTTATTAATAAATATTGGCAGATCCATGGGGGTCTTGATGGCTGGTTCCGGAAGGTCGGGTCTAATAAATAGAGAATTGAAGGAATATCCCGAAGAGGCCGGAGCAATCGATACTATTTTTTCGCCATTAGCTACTGCTCTAGGAGCTTTAATCTCGGGTATTTTGATTGCTTTTTTAGGATTTAATCTTTTATTTATTTTTGGAGGAATTTTTGTTTTAATAGCAGGGATTGGGGCGAAAAAATTTGCCAAACTCTAAGTTTTAGTTTAGAATAAAAAAGATATGTTCTGTTAGAAATCTTTGCCCCTTTAGAAAGTTATTTTTTCAAGCCCGTAAAGATGACACTTATTATGTTATAGTGGCAATGCCCGCCTCCTTAGAAAGTCCGCATCGTAAATTTTATAGAACAAAACCTACATTTGCGGATTTGAGAAGCAACTTTCTAACGGAGCGAGCTTTCTAACGGGATTAATCGGAAAAACATAGGTCTGTCTCAAAACGATGCTCATTGTGTAAAGACAGGCTTCTAACGGGATATGCCCGAAAAATTTATCATTAATGGCGGAAAGCCCCTGGAGGGCGAAATTGAGGTTAGGGGGGCAAAAAATGCTGCTTTCCCAATTTTGGCTGCCAGTCTCTTGACTCATCAGGAATGCGAGATTTCAAATCTTCCTTTGATTGAAGACCTTTTTCGAATGATTGAAATTTTAAAAAGTATGGGGGTAAAAGTTACCTGGCAAGGAGAAAGAACTATTAAAATTAGAGCTAAAGATCTCGACCCTTCTAAAATAAAAGAAGATTTAGTGTTATTGTTCCGGGGCTCGGTTTTGCTGCTCGGGTCCTTATTGGCTCGATTTGGGAAGGCAAAATTACCCCAGCCCGGCGGCTGCATTATTGGAGTCAGACCCATTGATACTCATTTAGATGCTTTTTCTCAGTTAAGGGCAAAAACTGATTTTGAAGATAATCACTTTCAATTGGAAATTCATCGCCCATTTAAAAATCAAACTGTCATTTTGAATGAATTCAGTGTTACGGCTACTGAGAATATTATGCTTTTTGCCGGCCTGAATCCCGGAAGGATAGTAATAAAAACTGCTGATATTGATTACCAGGTTCAGGAATTAGCCAAATTTTTAAGAAAAATGGGAGTAAAGATAAAAGGAATTGGAACTCATGCTCTAACCATTGAGGGGGCAAAAAAATTAAAAGGGGCTAAGCATCGATTAATTAATGATCCGATTGAAGCCGGAACTTTTATCCTAACAGGAGCGACGGCCCGGGGCAAGGTTCTAATTAAAAATGTGGAGCTCCCTTTTTTAGAATTCCTTTTAAAAAAAATAAAAGATTTTGGAGTACCTTTTAAAATCAGCCATCAGCAGAGCGGCAGGGGACAGGTTCAAATATTTCCCTGGGAATCTTTAAAAATAGACAAAATTCAAAGTTTGCCCTATCCCGGGATTCCTTCTGATTTACAGTCGGCATTTGGAGTTTTAGCCACTCAATCCCCGGGCTCAACCCTAATTCACGATCCTTTATACGAAGGAAGGTTGAAATATTTAGAAGAATTAACTAAAATGGGGGCAGAAATTTATTTTGCCGATCCCCATCGAGCGATAATTAATGGTCCCACTCAACTTTACGGCAGAAACATAAAATCTCTGGATTTAAGGGGAGGAGCAGCTTTAATTATGGCTGGATTAATAGCCAGAGGTCAAACTACTATTGAAAATATTTATCAGATAGACAGAGGGTACGAACGGATAGAAGAGCGATTGCAGAAGTTGGGGGCCGATATTAAACGCATAAGCACTTGAAAATAAAAGACCAAAGACTAAAAACAAAAAACAAAAACACAAAAACACAAAAATGTTTTTAAATTTCAAAAGTTTTTAAGTTTTTAATATTTGTTTTTAATTTTTAATATTTAATTTTTAATTTTGAAACATGTTTATAAAAAAAATTGGCATCGATCTTGGTACTTGCAACTCATTAGTTTTTGTTCCGGGCAAAGGGATAGTTCTGCAGGAGCCATCAGTGGTGGCGGTTTCTTTAGATGAAAATAAAATTTTAGCAGTAGGTGAAAAAGCTAAAGAGATGACCGGTCGTACCCCTGATACCATTAGAGTTTACCGACCCCTTAAAGATGGGGTGATTGCCGATTTTAGAGTAACCCAGGCAATGATATCATATTTTATTAAAAAAGTAATTCCGTTTTACCAATTTTTTAAACCGGAACTAATGATTTCTATTCCGGCCGGCGTTACTTCTACTGAAAAAAGAGCAGTAATTGAAGCGGGAGTAAAGGCGGGAGCCAAAGAAGTTTTCGTTGCTAAAGAGCCAATTTTAGCCGCAATTGGGGCAGGAATCCTCATTAATTCCTGTTCTGGCAATTTAATTGTTGATATTGGTGGAGGAACTTCTGAGGTAGCGGTAATTTCTTTGGGGGGAATTGTTACCTCAAGTTCAGTAAGAATAGCCGGCGACGCAATAGATGGGGCTATATCTAATTTCATTAAGGAAAAAAATAATTTAGCAATTGGAGAACAGACTGCCGAAGAGATAAAGATAAAAATAGGGACGGCTTTACCGGAAAGAGGGGAAAGAATTTTGGAAATTCGAGGCAGGGATTTAATTTCCGGTTTGCCCCGAACCATTAAAGTTTCTTCTAATGAAGTTTGCCAGGTAATTTCCGAACCCCTCCAGGAGATTATTCAAGTGATAAAGCAGGTATTAAGAACTACTCCTCCCGAGCTTTCGGCAGATATAATGGATAAAGGAATGATTCTTACCGGGGGTGGGGCGCTTCTTAAAAATATTGACAGATTGATTGCTAAATCTACGGGTGTTCCATGTTTTGTGGCAGAAGAACCCTTATTTTGTGTGGCAAAAGGAACAGGAGTGGTGTTGGAAAATCTTAAGGTATATAAAAAAAGTATAATGGTAAAGAAATAACCCATGACTTATGACCCATGACTTATGACTAAAATCCGTTGTCATTTGTCATTTGTCATTTGTCATTTGTCATTAGTCAGATGATTATTGGTCATCAATTTCAATGGCAATATCTTAAAAATTTGGTAGAAATGGGGGAAATTTCCCATGCTTATTTATTTGATGGTCCAAAACAAATCGGAAAAAAGAAAGTAGCCATTGAATTTATAAAACTACTTTTTGGGCCGGAAAATTATCAAAATATTGAGAAGGGGATTCATCCTGATTTAATTTTGATAGAACCTGAAAGGGGACAAATTCAAATTTCCCAAATCAGAGAACTGAATTCTCGTTTTAATTTTTATCCTCTGGCAGCTCCTTTTAAGGTAGCCATTATTGATGAGGCTCATTGTATGAATAACCAGGCTCAAAGTTCATTTTTGAAATTTTTGGAGGAACCGAAAGGCAAAACCATTTTTATTTTAATTACCCCCTTTTCTAAAATGTTATTACCGACTGTTCTTTCTCGAACCCAAATTGTTAAATTTTACCGGGTTTCGGATTCTGAAATTAAGAGATATCTTCAAAGTCAGAATATTGCCGAGAAAATAGTAAACGAAATTGTGGAATTTTCCGAAGGAAAGCCTGGCCGGGCTATAGATTTTCTTTCCAATTCTCAAAAATTAGAAAAGGAGAAGGAAGGGCTTCAAGAAATTATTAAATTAACAAACTCTGATTTAGCCTTCCGTTTTCAATATGCTAAAAATTTAAGTAAAGACCCCCGGAATTTAACCGAGGTTCTAGAGAGCTGGACAAGACATTTCAGGAAAATTTTAATTTCTAGAATTACGAGACCCGGTCTCGTTGATGAGACCCGATTTCGCAGTAAACTAATTAAGACTCTTAATCTTATTCAGAGGATAAATTTTCTGATTTCAACCACAAACATTAATCGTCGATTAGCTTTAGAAATTTTAATGCTTGAATTATAATTTAGCTTATTAACTTTTTAGGCTATTAGCTTTTTGGGCCATAGTCATAACCTGATAAGCTAAAAGCTAAAACCTATTTTTTATGGAATATAAAGAGATTATCAATAAAATTAAATCGGAACTTGATAAGGTGATTGGTTTTTTAGATCGGGAATTAGCTAAAATTCGGACGGGTAGGGCTTCAATATCTCTGGTTGAAGATATAATAGCCGATTGCTTCGGTAAGACCTTTCCCTTAAAACAATTGGGGGCAATAACTTTGTCAGGTCCTCGGCAAATTTTAATTCAGCCCTGGGATAAATCTTATTTGGAATCAATAGAAAAAGCAATTTGGCAGGCAGGTGGGGGGCTTAATCCTGTTGTTGACAAAGATGCAATTCGGATTAACCTGCCTCCTCTTTCTGAAGAGTTTCGGAAAGATTTACTTAGAGTTTTGTCCGGAAAACAGGAAGAGGCTCGAAAAACGATAAGGAGATGGAGGGAAGATGCCTGGGGAGAAATTCAGGAGAAATTTAAGGAAGGGCAAATACGGGAAGATGATAAGTTCAGAGCCAAAGACGAACTACAGGACTTAGTTGACGAATATAATCAAAAAATAGAAGAGCTGGGAGAAAGAAAGAAAAAAGAGATAATGGAGTAAAAATATGTTTTTTACAATTATCATTGCTATCATCAGTATTATTGCTTTATTGGTTATTCATGAGTTTGGCCATTTTATTATCGCTAAAAAATGCGGGGTAAAAGTTGAAGAATTTGGGATAGGGTATCCACCCCGGATTTGCGGGAAAAAATTTGGTGAAACTTTGTATTCAATAAACCTCATACCTTTTGGCGCTTTTGTAAAAGTTCACGGAGAAACTGGGGGAATTGAGGACTACCGGAGCTTTATTGGAAAACCAATGTGGCAGCGATTTCTAATCGTGGTAGGAGGAGTGGTTTCTTTTTGGATAGTTTCGGTAATTTTGTTAAGTATAGTAGCTGGGGCATGGGGGCTGCCGACCGCAGTTTCCGATGAAGCTAATCAGGGCTTAATTGACCCCAAAGTTCAGATTGTTGGAGTTTTAGAAGATTCTCCGGCCGAAAAAGCAGGATTAAAATTGGGAGACATCATAATAAAAATCAAAGATCAAAAATCAGAAATCAAAAACGTTGATAAGGTAAAACAGGTTCAGGAATTTACTAAAATTCATAAAGGTGAGGAAATTATTCTGACCATAGAAAGGGGAGAAGAGGTTTTGGAAATACCGATTGTACCTCGAGTTTCTCCAACAGAAGAAGAAGGCTTAATGGGAGTGGTTTTAAGCAGAGTTGCTTTAATACCTTATTCCTGGTATCAGGCCCCAATTCAAGGAGTAAAAACCTGCGGTTATTTGACCGCCAGCATAATTGACGGCTGGATGCTTGGTTTGAAAAACGTCTTGGGAATAGCCAAACTTCCGCCGGGGGTTAAATTTGAACTAATGGGACCTTTGGGGATATTCGATTTGTTGCGAAAATATTTTGCCATGGGCATAAATTACTTCCTGTTTTTAGTTTCTTTAATCGCCGTTGCCTTGGCTTTGGTCAATATTTTGCCCATTCCGGCTTTGGATGGAGGGAAACTTGTTTTTTTGGGAATAGAAACTATTAGAAGAAAACCAATTTCTTCTAAAATCGAACAGAAAATCACCGCCGTATTCTTTATTCTTTTAATTACCCTTATGATTTATATCACCGTAAAATTTGATATCCCCAGAGTATTCTGATATTCTAATTCTTGAAGTCAGATAGAGCTCCGACCTATTTTATAAAAATTTTCAAAATTTAGGTTTTTGGAATAAAAACTTTTAGGCAACAATATGCGCCAATCTCAACTTTTTACCAAAATTAAAAAGGAGGCACCAAAAGAAGCTGAGAGTATTTCTCACAAATATTTAGCCCGAGCTGATTTTATAGATAAGCTCGCCTCCGGGATTTATAGTCTTTTACCTTTGGGCTTTCGGGTTCATAAAAAAATTGAAAATATTATTAGAGAAGAAATGACGGCTCTCGGAGGACAAGAGATATTTTTATCCGTTTTAATCCCTAAAAATCTTTGGGTAGAGACTGATAGATGGAGAACCATTGAGCCGCCTTTATTTAAAACGAAAGATCGGCACGGAGCTGAGTTTGGTTTGGGTCCCACTCATGAGGAGGTAGTTACCGATTTAGCCAGACAGAGGATTAAATCTTACAAAGATTTGCCGTTCTCGCTTTTTCAGATTCAAAATAAATTCAGGAACGAAATGCGAGCTACCGGGGGGCTTTTGCGGGTTAAGGAGTTTGTTATGAAGGATTTATACAGTTTTCACAGTTCTCGAGACGATGCGGCTGAATTTTATCAAAAAGTTAAAAACGCCTATTTCCGCATTTTTAACCGCTGCGGCTTAAAACCGGTTTACGTTGAAGCAGACCCGGGCACGATTGGAGGCGAACTATCTCATGAGTTTATGGTTCTTTCCGAAACTGGCGAGGATAAGGTATTAATTTGTCAAAAATGTAATTTCGCCGGGAACGTTGAGAAGTTTAAAGGGATAAACATCTGTCCCAGATGTAAAGTTCCGTTAAGAAAATTTTCCTCTATTGAATCTGCTCATGCTTTTTATCTTGGGACAAAATACAGCAAAGTAATGCAAGCAAATTTTGTTGATAAAAACGGGAAATCTCAGCCAATAATTATGGGTTGTTACGGTATTGGATTGGGCAGGTTGATGGCTACCATTGTAGAAGTTTATCATGATGAAAGGGGAATTATCTGGCCCAAAGAAGTGGCTCCTTTTCAAATTCATTTAATCCCAATTGAAATCTCCAATTCAAGAATAAAAAAAGTTTCAGAAAAAATTTATCGGGATTTACAAAAAACAGGAATTGAAGTACTATATGACGATAGAGAAGATGTTTCTGCCGGAGAAAAATTTGCTGAAGCTGATTTAATCGGAATACCTTTAAGAATTGTGGTAAGCGAGAGAACGCTAAAAAAGGATTGTGCCGAGATAAAAAAAAGAGGCGAAAAAAGGGTTAGATTTGTAAAAATTAGCCAAATTTTAAATGTTAAATTTTAAATTTTCAATCAATTTTAAATGAGTTAATTCTGCTTAGTTGCCGAGCAATTACAAGGAGCGAAGCGACTGATTTGTAATTTAGAAATTGAAAATTCATTTAAAATTGAAAATTGATAATTAGAAATTATTATTTATGTTCAATAAACTTCTCTCACATATTTCAGAGGACATGGCTATTGATTTGGGGACTGCTAACTCTTTAGTTTATGTTCGAGGAAGAGGAATTGTTATTTCTGAACCCTCGGTAGTGGCAATAAATCAAAAGACTGGACAAATTTTGGCTATTGGCGAGGAGGCAAAAAAAATGGTAGGCCGCACCCCCCTTCATATTGTGGCTACCAGACCTTTGGTTAAGGGGGTAATTTCTGACTTTGAAGTAACCGAACAAATGCTGAGGTACTTTATCCAAAAGGTAAGAAAGAGAAAATTTTTAACCGGTTTCGGACCTCGAGTAATCGTAGGTATTCCATGCGGCGTAACCGAAGTGGAAAAAAAAGCGGTTCAAGATGCAACTAAAAATGCCGGAGCCAGAGAAGTTTATTTAATTGAACAACCGATGGCTGCCGCTCTTGGAGCCAGGCTTGAAATTCAAGAAGCGGGAGGGAATTTTATTGTGGATATCGGAGGAGGGACGACCGAAGTAGCGGTAATTTCATTAGGGGGATTGGTATTATCTAAAAGTTTGAGGATTGCCGGAGATAGGCTTAACGAAGATATAATTAATTTTGCCCAGGAGGAATATAAGCTATTAATAGGAGAAAGAACGGCCGAAGAGATTAAAATCGGAATTGGTTCAGCTTTTTCTCCTAGTGGAAATCATAACTCGTCCGATGAATCTTCTCATTCCTCAAGGTTCTTGCGCCAAAATTTTGGCAATGGGAGTAAAGAAATGCCTCTTCGGGGAAGGAATTTAGTGACCGGACTTCCCGAAGAAATTACTGTTTCGGATCAGGATATCCGCCAGGCTTTAGAGAAATCGGTTAAGCAAATTGTAGGAGCGGTGAAATCTACCATAGAAGAGACTCCGCCGGAATTATTAGCCGATATTATGTCCAAGGGAATATATCTGGCCGGTGGAGGATCATTGCTTCGAGAATTGGATACTTTAATTCAAAAAGAAACAAAAATTCCTACCATTGTTATTGATGATCCTTTAACTGCCGTTGCCCGAGGAGCAGGAATGGTTCTGGAGCATCTTGATCAGTTGCGAGAAGTATTAATAAGAGCCGAAGAATTAGAACCACCCAAATAACCCTACGAATTACCAATTGGTACGAATATACTAATCCTACGAATTACCCTAGTCCGTCTAGTCCATCTCGGACGGGTTTAGGACCCTAGTCCGTCTCGGACGGGTTTAGGACTAATCAATACGAATATACAAATTCGTAGATTCGTAAAAATTCGTAATTCGTAGGAAATTATGATTTCGAAACAAGAGGTTGAACATATTGCTAAATTGGCTCGGTTAGGATTAACTCAAGTTGAAATAAAAAAGTTCCAGAAGGAGCTTTCTTTGGTTCTGGATTATTTTAATTCATTAAAAGAGGTGCAGATAGTTGGGGCAAAGCCAACCAGTCATTTAGTTTTAGTTGAGAACGTGACAAGAGAAGATAAGGAAGGAAAATTATCCCCCAAATTAGCAAATGAATTAATTAAATCAGCGCCGGATAGAGAAGGAAGATACGTTCGGGTTAAAGCAGTTTTATAGCGACACCAATTGCGAATAAGCACACAAATGACATTAATAATATTCGTAAATTCGAGTAAAATTCGTAATTAGAATCGTATTTATAAAATAATGCGAATCTACGAACAGCATGCGAATACTACGAACCAGTAAAGAGAGTTATAAACATAAATAATATTTCGTAGTATTTGCATTTAATTCGTAGTATTTGGATTATACTTTTATGGAATTAACCGACCTCACCATTACTCAAGCTCATCAGGGCTTAATAAAAAAACAATTTTCTGCTTTGGAATTGACCAAGGCTTTTTTGGATAGAATTAAAAAAAGAAATAAAAAAATTTTTGCTTTTCTGACTGTTTGTGAGGATTTAGCTTTTTCCCAGGCTAAAAAAATTGATGATTTAGTTTTCCAAAAAAGAAAAATCCCTCTGTTGGCTGGAATTCCCTGTGCAATTAAAGATAATATTTTGGTTAAAGATGTTAGATGTACTGCCGGGTCTAAAATTTTAGAAAATTATACAGCCCCTTACGATGCTACTGTAACTAAATTACTCAAAAACCAGGGAGCGATAGTTTTGGGGAAGACTAATCTGGATGAGTTTGCGATTGGTTCTTCGGGCGAATATTCTGCTTTTGGTAAAACTTTGAATCCTCATGACCTCAACAGGGTTCCCGGGGGTTCTTCCTCGGGCTCGGCAGCGGCAGTAGCTGATAATTTATGTGTTTTTGCTTTAGGGTCTGATACCGGCGGTTCCATTCGTCTTCCTGCTTCTTTTTGTGGAGTTGTAGGTTTTAAACCTACCTACGGAGCGGTTTCTAGATTCGGTCTTATAGCTATGGCTTCTTCTTTAGACCAAATTGGTCCTCTTGCCAAAACCGTAGAGAATGCTAAAATCGTTTTTGAAGCAATTTCCAAAAAAGATTCAATGGACTCAACCAGTCTAGGAACAGATGAAAGGTTTCAAGTTTCCTCAGGCCATCTGCTGGAGCAACCGGCAAGGCAGGCAAGTTTCAAGTTTCAAGACTTAGTGATTGGCATTCCCAGAGAATACTTTGTTAGAGGCCTTAAACCAGAGATTGAGGTAAAAATTTTGGAGGCGATTAAAAAATTTGAAAAAATGGGAGCAAAGATTAAAGAAATTAGTCTTTTTCATACTAAATATGCTTTAGCTACCTATTATATTGTTGTGACTGCTGAGGTTTCGGCTAATCTGGCAAGATATGACGGAATTCGCTTTGGGTTTTCCAAAGCGAATTCCAAAATCAAAAATCTATTAGATGTTTATCTACAATCAAGAGAAAAAGGATTTGGGGAGGAAGTTAGAAGAAGAATTATGTTGGGGACTTATGTCTTATCTCGAGGTTTCTACGAAGCTTACTATTTAAAAGCTCAAAAGGTTCGAACTTTAATCAAGGAAGATTTTAATAAGGCCTTTCAGAAAGTGGATATAATCTTAGCTCCTACCTCTCCAACCTTACCCTTTAAAATAGGAGAAAAGATGAAAAATCCTCTTTTAATGTATCTTTCTGATATTTTTATGATAGCAGTTAATTTAGCCGGGCTGCCTGCACTTTCTATCCCCTGCGGTAAGGTTAAGAATTTGCCAGTTGGGCTTCAAATTATCGGTAAAGAATTTCAAGATTATAAGATTTTAGAGATAGCTCAAGCGCTTGAAGAAACATGCAGGATATAATTTCACTTTTAACTTCAACTCAACTTCAGGAAAATATATTCTGGCTTAGAATTGTTTTTTTTGCCGTCTCCGGAATTTTTGGGGGAATTATTATTTTTGCCTTGATTAGAACCAATTGGCTGAAGTATCGTTTCATAGAGGACTTAGTGGGATTTTTTACTTATAAACCTCTTGGGACAGTAAAAGTAGTTAAAAAATGGGAAAAAATAGCTAAGAGATTAAAATTAGGTTCTGAAGATGAATATAAGATGGCAGTACTTGAAGCTGAAGAAATGTTAGAGGCTACTTTAGAAAGATTGGGTTATTCGGGAGAACACTTAAAAGAAAAATTAGATAAGCTGCCCTCAATTGCCATTTCCAATATCGAGCAGCTAAAAAAAGTTTTACAGATTCGCAACGAGATAGTTTATAATCCTGATTATAGATTGTCTTTGGATGAAGCTAAAAAAACTTTAGATATTTTTGAACAAGCCTTGAAGGATTTACAAGTTTTCTAAACTAAGAGTGTTGAACAATTATTTTTCAGCGTAATTTCACCCCGTTAGAAATTTCGAAATTTAGAGGGATTTCTATTATTCAAGGATTCCACCAGAAAATTCTAAAATTTCTAATGGGACTCAGCGTATAGTTCTGCCTGGTTTAGCGATAAAACCATGTTTAGGCTGAATAACGCCGATATCTACGCCGAACAACGCTGAATTATTCAACACTCTTAAACTATACGAAAAGCTGGTAAAATACATAGGTGCAACCTGTGTATTTTATTACAATTACCGCCTGCGAGACCGGGCCCGGGCCTCGTAGAAATTTAGAAGGTTGATTTTTATTATAAAAGTAATACAATATATAGATAGCGGGGTGGAGAAGTAGTATCTTGCGAGGCCCATAACCTCGAGACGGCCGTGCAATTCGGCCCCCCGCAACAAGTTTAGTAAATTAGTTAATTAGTTTATGAGTTAATGAGTTATGGGTGAAGAATTTTTCTTTGAAAAATTGATAGTGTATCAAAGAAGTTTAGATTTTGCCATAAGATTATGTAAAATTGCTAATAATTTTTCAATAAAATTTTCCAGAATTCGTGACCAACTTATAGGTGCCAGAATTTCTATTCCTCTTAATATTGCCGAAGGGTCAGGAAGAAATTCCTCGAAAGAAAAGATTAATTTTTATAAATCATAAACTAATCACTCATAAACTAATCAACTAAACTGGCCGGCGTAGCTCAGTGGTTAGAGCAGGGTCTTCATAAGGCCAAGGTCGGCCGTTCAAATCGGCCCGCCGGCAGAGGTCGCGTAGCGTAGCCCGGTTTATCGCGCCTCTCTGTCACAGAGGAGATCACGGGTTCAAATCCCGTCGCGACCGCCAGTCGGGATTTGTCAATATTTCCGCCTCGCCGCTTCGGAGGCTGGGACATAATTATGACTAATCGTCTAAGAATTGGTTCTTAATTTCAGAGCCTTCAAGAATCAGTTCTTAAGCGATTAAGGATTTAATCTCTCTGAGATTTCTACCTTGGGTGAA